>Ga0102944_1002492_pt1 | contig 10724 bp, 7 predicted proteins | sample SalPonD_shore_MG_FD_78172 | JGI IMG/M metagenome (GOLD analysis project Ga0102944, IMG submission 78172) | Salt pond soil microbial communities from South San Francisco under conditions of wetland restoration - Salt Pond MetaG... | ecosystem: Environmental > Aquatic > Marine > Intertidal zone >... | reverse complement strand
CTCTCCAATGGATCGGTTAGCCTGTCTCCTGCTGGCTGGTGTTCTTCTATAACTTACCAGTGCTCATGTCTTTCTCAAGTCTAATAGACGGATCGGGACAAGCGGGACGGGCAGTGGTTTCATTTTTTTCTGTGCAAATCCGTGGTTGTTTCCGTTCGAATCTGTGTGCTTTTTTCGCCAACCACCGACTGGACATTGCCAACTGTTTCTCCTTTACCATAGTTTGTACATAAGCCCCAGGTTCAGAAACCCCCATTGAGGGACGGGAACGATGGTTACCGTGCTGAGTATGCCCCGGGTGTAAAAGGCCCATTGCGGGGTGGGGTTGTATTCGAGCAACAATTCGTAGGAATAGGCGGAATGGTATCGGACGAACCGACTTTGACTCTTCGTCAGTTGAACTGTTTGATATCGTCCCATGCCCACCCCCAGGAAGGTTGAAAAACGCTCTCCGGATGTCATTTGATAGAGCAAGACAAAATTTAGTCCCCGGTTTCCGAAATAAGGTGCTGACCGGTACACTTCAGGATGGCGGAGAACATACCGGTAATTTTCATCTTCCCCGGTCCAACGCAGATAGGTGAGCGAAGCCCGGGTACGCTCACCGACTTTCCACATAAACGACGCCCCGGCCCCTACCTGAACCTTGAAGTTTTCCACGCCGGCGACTCCGGACTCGAGACCCAGACTTTGCGCCCAAAGCCCCGCCGGAATCACCAGGAGGGTGAGAAAACGTCCGATAGTTTTATACATAGTCCCTCCTGCTGTTCTCTGGCAGGTTAATGTCAAGTAATGAATTCATCGCTTCCGCACGCGCAGGCTACAACCGGTCGGAGAAATGGTACACCAATCCAAGATTGAACAATCTCCACGCGGGCGGATCGAAAAATTTTTCCATACTGACGGTGCCCCGGAAGCAGACGGACAGTCGGTTATTCAGATCGTAAAGGAGCAGCAAGGCATGTGAAAAGGTCGCCCTGTGGAAATAGTGAGTGACATTGCTGATGTCAATGGTCTTTTCCTCGTACCGTCCGAAGCCGGAACCGAGACGCATGGAAAATCCCCCGGTGCGCAGGACGCGATAGAAGAGAAGAAAATCCGTCCCGAAATTGTCGTAATACCGATCGGCGGAATAGAACCCATGACGGTTAAAATTGTCTTCATATTCCCCATCTCCTCCTCCCCATCCACGGTAAGCGAGATTCCACGACACCCGGTCGTTTAATTTAATAAAGAGTGAAACCCCGTACATCTGCTGCACGTGGAAATTTTTCACTCTGGCAATCCCAGCTTCCACATTGAGGCTTTGCGCCCCGAGCCCCCGGACCATCACGAGGCCGATCACAAAGAGTTTTATGAGATTTTTCATTGTGCTCCCCTTTCCTGCCCAGATGAAACCATGAACAATTCAAATGCCCCTGATGGCCATTTATCACGTGCTTATTCTGCGATTCGGGGCCGGAACTTATCCTCCGGGGATTCAGGGAGTCTTACTAAAACTCATAGCCGAGACTTACGCCTCCCCAGAAATAGGGTTCCTCTCGTAACGGAGTAAAACTGAGACGGAACAGCAAGCCGGTTTTCGGTGGCTGGTAGCGGTATCCGATAGTTACAGGGAGACCGGAAAGATACATGGTGAGTGCTTCGGTATTCGAATCATCCCTCAGCCCAAACCGAACGCCTACTCCAGTTTCCAGCCAGTGTGATCGGGTTCCGATAAGATAGTTTACCATTACAAGGAAATACCCGAACGCAGCCGGATTCCATGCTCCATACCCGACACGACCGCTCAGGTGTTTACGATATCGATATTCATAGTTTACAGAGTACCAGATGGCGCTGCCTCCCCCTTCGACATAGATCGCCCGCTGCGGTGCTGCGGCAGGCCGCTGACTGCTACTGCTTCTTGCCACACTATCAGTTTGAGGTGCATCGGCCGCCTTCAACCGTAGCCGCTCCCGAAGCGGGAAAGCGAAAGTTCTGGCGTAACCAAGATTGCCTGGAGGATATTCTACCACACCAGTATCAGCGGTTTCATATGATCGAAATTGTGCAGATAGCAATCCTGGTCTAAATCCATGCAAACACACCAGGAGAGCGAACAGCAATATGCGAAAACGTTTTATCATTTATTTGCCGGTAATATGATATTGTATGCCCAGATTCAATTGCCCCCAACTGGGACTTTCTATAATATAACGTTCTGTGCTGATGAACCCTCTGGTATACACAGTGATCCGGTCGTTGAGGTTGTAAGTGAGCAGTACGGTTTGAGAAAATGCCGCCTGCCGTAAATACTCCCTCTTATTATTTTTATCTAACCGTATTTCCTTATAGCGACCAAGACCGGAACCGAAATATAGAGAGAACGGACCAGACCGGAGCAGTCGATAGCACAGGAACAGATTTAACCCGGAGTTCCCATAATAGGGTGCGTTACTAGAGTATTCCGGATGGTTGAGGTCGACTCGATAATTTTGATCCTCACCACCCCACCAATGAAAGGAGAGGTTTCCCAGCACCCGATCATTCAATGGGACAAATACCGAAACGCTATATCCCTGCTGAGCCTGGAAGTTTTCCACGCCGGCGACTCCGGACTCGAGACCCAGACTTTGCGCCCAAAGCCCCGCCGGAATCACCAGGAGGATGAGAAAACGTCCGATAGTTTTATACATAGTCCCTCCTTCTGTTCTCTGGCAGGTCTCTGACGTGTAATGCTTTCACCGGAACCGCGCCGGTTCCGCATATTGAAGTATCAGGAGTCTTTTGTGTTCACAACTTAAAATCGCAAATTTTATACCGATGAGTGCCGCTCGCTGCATGATTATTGATATGGTCTTTATTATCAATGATTTATCAGAGTGAGTCTTGCATATGGCATCCGCCTTCTCCCGCGGAAAAGTGGCTAATATTAGCCACCGGCTGGCCAATATTGGCCACTTCTTCGGCAGACTGTTCTGCCACAGAGGGCACAGAGAAGCCCCGAGCCACCCGGCCCGGAAAAGTCCACGCAAAGGCCGCAGAGGACAACGCAGAGACCGCAGAGAACAAAGAAGAATGAGCCACAGATTGACACAGACAACCACAGAAACAACAGCAGAAAAAGGAAAATAGGCCCCCGTGGCCGATGGACCCTAGACGATGAGAACTCCTTCATGGTCCATGGTCAATCGGCAATGGTCTACCGGCTTATTACTCAGTTCTTTCTCTCCGACCTCTATCCTACCAAGACCAACCTGTCACGTGTTCCAAACGCTGGCGTCTGCCGTCTGCCGTTTCACTTCTCACGTTTCGCGGCCAGTGAAGAATGCACCCCCGAGTCACCCGGCCCGGAAAAGTTCATGCAGAGGCCGCAGAGGACAACGCAGAGACCACAGAGAAAAAATAGTCCACAAATTACACGGATGCCCCACTCCGCGCCGAATACAGGATTGCCACAAAAAGCATAAAAGACACAAACTGGAAGTAGCTTCTCCCGTTTCGGCCCATAATTTACAAATCTACCGGCCGCTTCTGTGCTTTCCCACGAGACACTTTTATCTCTTTCCTGTGATACCCTTGTCTCTTTTTTCCGTCGTGTTCATTCCCCGATAGACGCAACTCCACGAAATCAAAGATTTTCCCAAGGGGATCCCTACGGTGCGGGAGTTGGTAATTCCCGGCCAGCCGACACAGACGGGGCAGGCGGTGCAATTTCCCGATACATAGACGGATCGGGACAAGCGGGACGGGCAGTGGTTTCATTTTTTTCTGTGCAAATCCGTGATTATTTCCGCGCGATTCCGTGTGCTCTTTCTTTGGTAACTTCTTTTATCTGCGGTTATCTGTGGTTTATCTGCGTCATCCGCGTAGAGTCATTGAGTTGGTTCCTATCTCAATCGTCATCATCGATATCCACGCCGGCGTAGCGGGCGGGGTATTCCTCACCGCCCCGGGCGTCGAACCAGAGGATCCGGTTGAACAGGTCGTCATCCCCGGAATCGATACCGTCGAACTGGGGTTCCATGCTCCGTTGAGCGAACTGCAGCGCCCGGCCCTGTAATTCGGACAGCCCCTTATTCATCTCGTCCAGCGGGATCCGGTTGGGGACCGCTTCATAGGCCGACAGATCCGGCCCGGTGCCAAAGCAATCGAACATGGGCATGGCGGTGGCGTCTTCGATGTTCATGGGCGGGATCCCCAGGATCTGCTCGATGGTCCGGACCATGGAAGGCTGGTTGTAATTGGTATGCACGGTCTGCCGCAGCCGGGAGTGCGGGCTGATGACCAGCCCGACGGTCCGGTACGCCGAGACATGATCCCAGCCGGCCTGGGAATCGTCCTCGGTCACCAGGATCACGGTGTTCTTCCAGAACCGGCTCTTGGTGACCGCCTCCACGATCCGGCCCAGGGCCAAATCGTTATCCGCCACCATGGCCCGGGGCGTGGGCAGTCCCGGCCGGGTGCCGCCGGTATGATCGTTGGGCAACGCCATCACCATGAGCTGTGGCCATTGATCCCCGTCTTTTTGCTCGGCCTCGTGCAACTCCCTGATGAACGCATCCGCCCGGAGCACGTCCGGGATCTTGTGGCTGTCATAGGCCGGGTAGGTGTCACTCAGCAGCCGCTCCACCGGCCGGATGGTGGTCTTGTTGTGAAACTCGAACGGTGCGCCTGTCAGGAATCCCTGATAAAGGTCGGTCCAGGTCAATGACGGGTCGAATTCGGGCACCGCCGCTTCGCCAAAGATCTCCACGGATTTCCCGTGGCGATTGGCATTTCCCCAGAGGAAGCCGGTGGGTGCGTACACCAGGGCATCGGTCTGGACGTGGGGATAGCTGCGGATCCAGGCCCGGACGTCCTTCTCGATATAGTCGGTCACGATGGAGGCGTCGGTCCACTGGTGACCCTCGGCGGAGCACTTCCCCGAGGCGTAGAAGTTATCCAGCAGCAGGAATTCTTCGCTGAGTTTGTGGGTGTTGGGAGTCACCTCTTTTCCAAAGATGCAGAGGCTGGCATCTCCCTCGCCCGCCGGCATGTCGCCCAGTACCTGGTCGTAGGTCCGGTTTTCCTTGATGATGTAGAGGACGTGTTTGAACACGGAGGGCTCGCCGATCCGCTCCGGCACGGGCACCGGCGCCACGTTTGGACGGGGCTCCTGCCGGGTCAGGGTCAGCCGGAAGAGCTGATTGGATTTCTCCACCCGTTCGGTGTACGCCTGCAGCTGCTGCGGATCCGGCGCCGAAATGACGGACACCGACGCCATCTCATGGTGAGAATTGTAGGAGACGGTCCCGGTGGACTCATCGGTCCGGGGCACCCGGGATCCTTCCGCTTCGATGTTCGCTACGAACAGCTGCCGGCCGTCGTGAGCAATCGCAATCCCTCCCGGATAGGCGCCGGTGGGAATGAAGCCCACTACGTTACTTCCACCTGTTCGGGATGCAGCAGAAGCGTTTCGTCCCAGCGCCACCACGGCCAGGGCGTTGTCCATCCCGTTGGCCACGTACAGGGTCTTGCCGTCCCCGGAGATAGCCAGCCCCCCGGGTGAATCACCGAAGAAGGGATTTTTCTCCCGCTGCAACCGGACCGAAATAGGTTCGGTCACCCGGTCGCTGGCCGTGTTGATGGCGGACACCCGGTCGCTGTTGGCGTTGGCCACGTAAATATAGTTCCCGTCGGGACTCGCGATGATATCGTTGGGATGCAACCCCACCCGGATTTCGTGCAGGACTGTTCCGGTGGCGGGGTCCAGCACGGAGACGGTCCCCTCCCGGGTGCCGCCGGTCCGGGGATCCACCTTGGCCGCGCCCCAGGGCACGCCGGCTACGCTGGTGTCACTGGCAGCCGGCACAGATCCGGCCCAATTGGTGACGTACAGTTTTCCGCCGGCAGCCGCAATGCCATAGGGGGCAACTCCAACAGCGGCAGTCCACAGGACGTCACCGGTTTCGGGATCCAGTTTCACCACCTGGTTATTGCCGTTGAGCACCGCGTACAACACTTCCCGCCCCTGTTCTTCCGCCGGCAGGACTTCATTGGGAATCGCGGATTCCGCCGGGGCGAGGGGAGCAAACGGATATGTGTTAGTGATTTCCACTTCCCGGCCGTCCCATGCGGCCTGCAGGAGAAACGATTCGTCATCGTTCCCGACAGCGCCCCAATATAACAAATAACGATTGCCTTGTTGTACCCACTGTATGCCGGAGAAGGTATTCATGGCGTTCTGTTCTGTGAAGTGCTCGCGCAGCGGGTACCGGGTGATGATTTTTCCGGTGGCCGGATTGATCATCACCACGGCATAGCGCCCTTCTACCGCCAGCCATTTGCCGTCCGGCGACAGCGCACAGTCCAGGGCGTGATTCTCCAGGCCCGGATCGCCGAAATAGATCTGGTCACCGGCCGGATCGATCCACCGGTTGTACGGCATGGGCACCGGCAGGGTGGTATCCGCCAGGGTGGTGCTTTCGAAGGGACTGATATATTGCGCCTGCTGCGGCGTGAACCGTGACGTTTGCGCGGTAAGCGGGATCCCCGCAAGCAGCAGGATGATCGTAGCGATGAGCCAACGAACTTTTTTGTTCACCATGATGGGTCTTGTCCTCCGGTCGTTTGAAAGTTTTCGGGTTTCACCACCTTATGCGGACCCCGGGCTGCGTGCTTTTCTTGCGGATTTGTGTGGCAACCCGTCTCTGCTTCACTGGGATATATAAGAGGCTTCTTTCAGCAAAAATATAGCCCGGTTCCCGGGAATATCCAAGACGCGCCTCGTGATCCAGGAGGATTTCATTGAATCATTACAGCACCGGCAGGGCTTCAGCAGTCCGCCGGGCGGTCAGATGCACTTCTGCCCCTTGCAATCCCTCGGCACTGGCACGAACATCGAGAGCGCCCGGTGTTCTGGTGGACTGAATAATAGCCAGACAGCGGCCGTGAAAGGCCTTTCGCTGGTTGCTCTTCGGCGAGGAGTGATCCATGGGATCCCCGTTGCCGACGCCGATGAGATGCCCGGCTCCCCGGAGGTCAAACCGGACCAGATTCCCGGCATCCGGCACCGGGTAGCCGTCCTTATCGATAACCTCCACGGTGAGATGCGCCACGTCCTCGCCGTCCGCGGCTAGTTCGGACTTATCGACGCTCAGCCGGAGAGCCGCCGGCGGTCCCGCCGTGCAGACTTCCCTGGTGAGCATGATTTTTCCTTCCTTTTTCCCCACCGTCTTCAGCACGCCGGGTTCGTACGGAACATCCCACTCCAGGTGCAAATTGGCGGTGGTGGGATGCACGCGCGGTCTGGCATAACTATTCCAGCCGCCGGCGGTGCCCTGCCGGGGAAATTCCAGTCGCTTTTCCCCTAGGGATTTCCCGTTCAGGTACAGCTCGACGGCCTCGCAATTGGTGTAGGCCAGCACCGGGATCACCTGCCCTTCCCTGCCGGGCCAGTTCCAGTGGGGAAACAGGTGCAGCACCGGTGCATCCGTCCACTGGCTCCGATAGAAATAGTACGAAGCCTTTTTGAACCCGGCCAGGTCCAGGGAGCCGCTGGAGGCGTTCTTGGCCGGCCACCAGGCTTCTCCCAGGTAATCGATCCCGGTCCACATGAAATCGCCGATGACGTAATCGTGGGTAGCCACGAACTTCCAGAGCTGCTCCACCCGGATCATGTTAAAATTATAATTTGGCCGGAGGGTGTCCGGAGCCGGTCCCAGTGAGTAACTTCCTCTCATCCCATAGATGTTGGAGCTTTCCGTCCCGATCATTTTCCAACCGGGATGTGCGAGTTTGTCCGGGGTATAGTACAGCTCCCGGCGCTCGCCCCAGCGATCTGCATAATTATACCCGACGATATCCAGGGCCCCCAGAAACTTTTTGGTGGTGGGTGCCCGGGTGTCGGCGATCCGGTCGTTCCCGGTGGTCACCGGACGGGTGGGATCCAACTGGTGGAACACGCCCATCAGCTGCTCCAGCACCCCCACACCGCTCGCTATGGGCTGGTCCCCGATCTCGTTACCCGCGCTCCACAACACCACCGAGGGATGGTTCCGGTCCCGCAGGATCATGGCCGTGAGATCCCGCTTGGACCACTCGTCAAAGTACAGATGATACCCGTACTCTCGCTTCCCGGCCGTCCACTCATCGAATGCCTCGTCCATCACCAGCAATCCCAGGCGATCGCACAAGTCCAGGAATTCGGGTGCGGGAGGATTGTGGGCGGTCCGGATGGCGTTCACTCCCATGGATTTCAGAGTTTTCAACCGGCGCTCCCAGACGCCCGCCGGCACCGCCGCCCCCACAACACCACCGCCTGAGTGCAGATTCACCCCGTGCATCTTCACATGGTTCCCGTTGAGGAAGAACCCCCGGTCCGCATCGTACCGGATGGACCGGATACCCACTTGAGTGGTGACGTCGTCTACAGTGCTACCGCCAGTTTGGATGGTCGAATGCAGGGTGTACAGGTTGGGCCGATCGACGGACCATAACTCCGGGTGTTCGACCCGGAGCCGCTGCGGGAGCCGTGTGTCGGCTCCCGCCCCGAGCTCGAATAGCGTTTCCGTTCGCGCCACCTCCCGACCACCGGCATCGGTGAGAACCGATATGAGGGAGCCATCCGCGTCCTGATCCCGTTTGTTGGTGATTCGAGTCTCCACGGTTACGATCCCGGAATCGGGCGTGACCATCGGTGTCGTGACTGCCACGCCCCAGTGATCGACGTGGAGCGGATCGGTCACCACCAGCCGGACGTGCCTGTAAATCCCGGATCCGGTGTACCACCTGGCGTTGGGCTGCAGAGAGTTGTCCACCCGGACCGCAATGACATTCTCACCCTGCTGCAGGTACGGCGACACATCATACTGGAAGCTGGTAAACCCATACGGCCAGTGCCCCAGATGCCGGCCGTTGATCCAGACGTCGCTGTTCATATAGATTCCGTCGAACTGGAGCCAGACCGTCTTCCCGGGGCTCCTCTCCGGCGCGGTGAAATGCTTCCGGTACCAGCCGATCCCGGTGGGCAGAAAACCCACGTTGCCACCACCCGGAGCGTTCCGGTCGAAGGTGCCCTCGATGCTCCAGTCGTGGGGCACGTTCAGGGTCCGCCAGCCGCTGTCGTCGAATCCGGGCCGTTCCGCATGCGCGGGATCTCCCAGGGTGAACTGCCAGCCGACATCCATGGAAAATTGCTGCCGGGATCGGGCTGAAGATTCAGTCCGGGTGAGACCGATTCCAAAGATCACTACCGTCACCAGCATGATGATTCGTCTCATGGGAGGCGCCTCAATTTCTTTTTGCGAACAATAGCACAATAGATTAGCGAACTCTGTGAATAACCTTACTACCGGGATTTATTCCTTCCCGGGTCTGCCGCGCCGGTACCTGTCAAAAACGTGAATGACCGGCAGGGCGTTGCCGTCGTCGTCAAAAAATCCTCGTGAGCGCAATCCGCCCATCACCGCCGGCTCCCACCAGAAGATCCCCTTGATTTTGGGACTGGAGACCGCCAGCAAGGTCTGATTGACCGCCTCCAGGAATGCGCGTTGGCCATCGGGCGTTTCCGGGAAGGGGGCCGGTGCGTTTTTATAGGCGCTGGGTTTCCAGTTGTAGGCAATTTCCGCCAGGATTATATCTTTGTCGAAGTGCTCTACCAGCGAGAGCAGATTCGCCCGCAGTTCCAGTAGATTGCCATGCCACCAGGGGTAATAGGACAGTCCGATGATATCGTACCGGATATGGTAGGTATTCAGTTTGTCGAAGAACCCCCTGGTCCCTTGCGGGTCAGCTCCGTTGTCGTAATGAATCATGATCAATGGCCGGGGCGCCTGTCCCCGGCCGGCATCTACCCCGTCGATTCCCGCCTCAATCAGCCGGGCGAACTCGTCCCAGTGCTCCGGAAGCTTTCCCACCGGCCACAGCATGCCATTGCGGACCTCGTTGCCGATCTGGACCATTTCCGGCATGACACCGGCCTCGCGAAAGGCCTGGATGGTGTTGCGGGTATAGGCGTACACCGAGTCCGCCAGCACGTCGGCATTTAGATCTTTCCAGGCCGCCGGGATGGGCTGCTTTCCGGGATCCGCCCAGCTGTCGGCGTAATGGTAGTCAAGCAGAAATGTAAATCCGCGACTTTTCGCCTGCTTAGCCAGGGCGATGGTGTAATCGAGATCGTTGGGCAGGCGGCCCGGTGAATGAAACAACCGCAGCCGGATCCAATTGTACCCGTGATCCCGGAAGATGTCCAGGGCGGGTTGGGCCTCCCCGTTGTCCTTGAACACAATTCCGGAATCCTCCGCCTGCTTGAGAAACGAGAGGTCGGCCCCCACGGCATAGGTTAGGTTCACAGAGGCCGAACTGGCAGTTTGTTGGGCTGTGACCGGCGATGATAAGAAAATATTGGTGAGCATTATGAAACAAACACCGACGACAACCCGGCGTATATAATGTTCCGGGTATATCCGGAAAAAACGCCAAAAAGGAGTGTCATTCTTAGTATGAGCGGAGAATCCCCCTCCGTGGGTAGTTGTCCTTGGAAGGAGATTCTCCCCCCGACACTTCGGGGTCAGAATGACAGACGTGGCATTTTTTCCGGCATTGCAAACCGTAGAAAGGTTGAAAGATACCATTTCACCCAGTCGGTGATCGCCATTGCTTTTTCTCTTCATCTCTGAGGTTTTCTTAGTCAATTCTTTTTTTCCTTTTTCCTCTTACGCTCTTTTCTCTTTCCTTCTTTAGCTTTATTCGTGATAATT
>Ga0102944_1002491_pt1 | contig 10726 bp, 7 predicted proteins | sample SalPonD_shore_MG_FD_78172 | JGI IMG/M metagenome (GOLD analysis project Ga0102944, IMG submission 78172) | Salt pond soil microbial communities from South San Francisco under conditions of wetland restoration - Salt Pond MetaG... | ecosystem: Environmental > Aquatic > Marine > Intertidal zone >... | reverse complement strand
CTGGTGAGCTTTCTCATACCCGCAGGCGGGATTCGAAAGGTGAAATGAATAGATCCCTCCCCGAAAGTATGTGGGACAGGCACATCCGTTCGGGATGACATCGAATGATTCCTTTTTCTTTAATCGAACTCACGTTAAATAAAAAAGGATATTCGCCTTTAAAACGCTTGGGTCATCTCCCAAACCACCTTCGAGGGGGACTTTTTCGAATTTAGCTTTTAATATAGTTTAGAGCCTTAATAATTAAAGTTGAGCTTATTTTGCAAAGTGATTTTTTCAAGGTCTCTTATGATGGGGTTTTTTAAAGGCTATATTCTGAATGGTCAATTGGGATTTATAAAACCCGGGATAAATATTTTTAACTGCAAAACGCGTTATATAAATAAAAAAGCCGGTTCCCTTGAGAGAACCGGCTTTTTGTATTGGCTTCAGCTGCCGTTAGACAACTACGTTCCTTTATTTAATCATAATTTCTGATTTTACCCACCTTGGTGTCTCCATTTTCGGCCATAGCCTGCAGTTTCTGCACTTCCTTCCACAGGTTCATGGTTTTCTTGAGTGTTCGGTCCAACTCATCATTGCGTACTTCGTAATATTTTTCAAGTCCCCAGGTTTGACGAGCTAAATCAGCTTTCATATAACCGCCGGTCAGCCATCTTTCACTCTTAAAGTCTTTCGGGGGAACATAGAGAGTATCCGAATGGAATTCAGGGGAGGTAATGGAATCCGTTTCAACCATTCCATGATTGAGCAACAATTGATGGAATTGCTGCATTTGCTGATCGCTCCAGGCAAAATCATCGCGGAATTTTTCGAAATGGCTCTTCCATTTATTCTCAAACTCCTCTTTGTTGTTATTCAGGTAGTTTTGAACAAAGTCGAAACCAAGACGTTTACGCAGCATAAAGTTAAAGATAGCAGCTGACTGAGTGGTGTCTTCCTGAATAATATGATCAGGGACAATTCCGCCACCGCCGTAAACGGTACGGCCGGCATCGGTTTTGTATTTCAGGGAATCCGGTACATTCTGAATGAATTCCTTGACATCAGACAATGCATTTTCCGAACGTTTGTACAGCTCAAATGCATATTCCTGTCGTGATTCATTGGCATAAGGCTTCTGAATCAGGCGACCGGATGGCGTGTAATATCTTGAAATGGTAACCCGGATATTACTGGAATCAACCAAGGTATATTGCTGCTGAACCAGACCTTTACCAAATGTACGCTGACCTACAATCAAACCACGATCGTGATCCTGGATGGCGCCACTTACAATTTCACTGGCTGAAGCCGAACCGGCATTTACCAATATCATAAGTGGCAGGTTCGATAATTCTCCATTGCGTCGCGAATAATAAACGCTGTTAAAGCGCGGGTGACGACTATGCGTTGAAACTATTTTAGTTCCCTTATTGAAAAATTCTTCTGCAATGGCTATCGCCTGACTCAAATAACCACCGGGGTTTCCGCGAAGATCCATAACCAGGCGCTGCATTCCTTTTTTATCCAGCTTATCAATGGCCTGCATAAATTCTTGGTGCGTGGTTGCTGCAAACCGGTTGATTTTGATATAGCCGGTTTCGTTATCCAGCATGTAGGAAGTGTCTACCGTATGCAGCGGTATATCGTCACGGGTAATATCAAACGTAAGTAGATTCTTTTGATGCGGGCGCTTGATAGAAACTTTTACATGCGATCCTTTTGGTCCACGCAGCGTATTGACAACCTGTTTATTGGTAAAACCAACAGCCGTGGAGTCATTGATTTTCACAATTTTATCACCGGACATGATGCCAAGCTGATCACTGGGACCGCCGGCGATAGGCGTTACCACAGTAATGGTATCACGTATAACATCAAACTGAATACCGACCCCCTGAAATTTACCGGCAAAGTCATCTTCAATACGTTTGCTTTCTTTCGGTTCAATATAAACGGAATGCGGATCGAGATTGCTGAATATACCTCGAATAGCGTCTTCCGTACGCGCCGTCATATTTTCATCAGGACTCTTATTGGATAGGTACAGATACGCTTCTTCAAAATGCTTGAAGGCATCCCGAATATCAGTCACCTTGAGATTCTTGAAAGTAGTGTCAAGTGGGGTCCCTTTCAGCTTAAGAGTCGTGTCTTGAATATTAGAAACGAAACCTTTGATACTGCTTTTATATAATTTGGCAATATCCATTGGTTCAACGTAATTATCGATTACTTTTCGTTCAACCTGTAGATACTTTTGCAGATTTTTACGGTGACTGTCCGTAGGTTTCTGAATTACATTGTCCAAACCGGTCAACCAAAAAGCGGAAAGGACGAGAATGACTGCAAGATTAGGCGCTAAGAATTTTTTCAATGACATTGTGATTTATTTGGCGTCCATGATTATTTGGGTTAATAACGAGAGAATAAATAAAATAATATATCGGGATAATCAGATCATAGGTTCGAAAGGATACAGGAGGTAAGAATAACTTGTAAAGCAGGGAAGAAAACGTTCAGCAATGTATTATTCATATCCAAAATCTTACCTGTTTAATAATTAATTAACCCGAAATTTATCATACTATAATTTATTTGCAGAGCAAAACTGCAAATTTGGAAAAACTTTTGTTAAAAATAAAGGAGCTTTTTTTCTACTATTTTTTATCCATCTCCTATTATTATAGACGATTCAATTCAGTTTTACCCTTAATTCTTAATGTAAATTAATAAAAATAATTTATTTAAAGCGAAATTTATAAAAAGTATTGAGTAAATTGGGAATGAACCGGTCTCCAATGATATGAAGGCCGGCTCGTATTCCCGAAAATATTATAAGATATAATGACTCAGATCCTGATCTTTAACCAGTGAATCGAGCTGTTTATTTACGTATTCTTTGTCGATTGTGATTTCTCCCTTACTGATATCATCGGGGATGGCAAAGAGCAGTTCATCGAGCAGGGACGACAAAATGGTATGTAGTCTTCGGGCCCCAATATTTTCAATACTGCGGTTCACCTGGGCGGCGATTTTGGCCACTTCTCTGATGGCGCCATCCGTGAATTCAATTGTCACACCTTCAGAAGCCAGCATGGCCTGATATTGCTTGGTTAACGCATTTTGAGGTTTGGTCAGGATATCAAAGAAATCATCTTCGGTCAATGAATCGAGTTCTACCCGAATGGGGAAACGGCCCTGCAGTTCGGGGATCATATCGGATGGTTTGGCCACGTGAAAAGCCCCCGAACCAATGAATAGAATATGATCGGTTTTCACCATTCCGTGTTTGGTGGAGACGGTGCTGCCTTCCACGATAGGAAGAAGGTCGCGCTGTACGCCTTGCCGGCTGACATCCTGTCCGCCTTTGCCCTGCTCGCTGGAAACCGACACTTTATCGATCTCATCAATGAATACGATACCTGAAGTCTGCACGCGTTCGAGAGCTTCGGATACGGCCGCATCGTGATCGATCAGTTTCTCAGCTTCTTCATCCAGCAGAATTTCGCGGGCTTCGTTGATGGTAACTTCTTTCTTTTTCTTCTTATTCTGCGAGAGGTTACCCAGCATGTCCTGCAGATTGATGCCCATTTCTTCCATTCCGCCACCCGGACCAAAAACCTGCATCATGGGCGTTTTGCTGGATTTGACTTCAATCTCGATTTTGCGATCGTCCAGTTCACCATTTTTTAGTTTTTCGCGGAATCGCTCACGGGTACGCTGATTCAGTTCCTGATCGCTGGCACTGGATGGGTCAAAACTCTCATCATTATCAGCCTGGAAACCGGTGGCATTGGCCGGCTGTTTCTTGACGGGTGGAATAAGCGTATCCAGGATGCGTTCTTCTACTTTTTCCCGGGCTTTTTCCTTGACCCGATCCTGCATTTCACTTTTCACCATATTGATGGCGATATCAGTTAAATCCCGGATCATGGATTCAACATCACGTCCCACATACCCGACTTCTGTGAATTTTGAAGCTTCTACTTTAATAAAGGGGGCGCGAGCCAGTTTGGAGAGTCGACGGGCAATTTCCGTTTTACCGACCCCTGTTGGACCGATCAGCAGGATATTGTTGGGCATAATTTCATCCCGCAGGCTTTCATCGGCGTTTAGCCGGCGCCAGCGATTTCTCAGAGAGATAGCGACCGATCGTTTGGCGTCATTTTGGCCAACAATATATTTATTAAGTTCTTCAACAATTTGACGGGGTGTCAGATTTTTTTCTTCTAATACTTTCATAAAATTGATTAATCTTCAATTTCCAAAATTGATAAATTGTGATTGGTATAAATGCAAATATCTGCTGCAATGTTCAGCGATTTCTCTACTATTTCTTTTGCAGACAAATTTGGAGCATCTACTTTCAGGGCCCGTGCGGCTGCCAGGGCATAAGAACCTCCACTGCCAATAGCCAGGATCTGATCATCAGGTTCAATCACATCACCTTGTCCGGAGATCAGCAGGGCAGAGTTTTTATCCATAACGGCCAGCAAGGCCTCCAGCTTGCGTAAAAATTTATCTTTACGCCAATCTTTGGCTAATTCAACACCGGCACGCTGAATGTTGCCGTTATATTGTTGAATCTTTTCTTCAAAACGTTCAAAAAGGGTAAAAGAATCGGCGGTGGAGCCTGCAAAACCGGCGAGTATTTTTCCATCAAAAAGACGCCGGACTTTACGTACCGTAGCTTTCATAACCGTTTTGTCCATGGTGGCTTGTCCATCTCCACCAAGGGCCACTTCACCATTATGAATGACTCCTAATACGGTTGTTGCATAAATATTGGGTTTTGGCATATGAAATATTTTCTTAAAAAGATTTAATGATTTATGATGGCTTTGAAAAACCAGGGATTTGCTCAAAATTAAAGCAAGAGTGAATTTGAAAACGAAGCTTGTTGACAATATGTGACGATTGCAAATGCACGCACATACAAATGCGGGTCAAAAGAACGGTTTTTCAAAGTTAACATTCATGTAAGTACATTGAAATTCAAGTATTTGACATGTTTAACGTTTTAATGGCCACAACATTGGCAAGAAATTTAAACACCACAGGCCGGTCATTTTAAGCTATAACTCAAAATGTTGAATAATGTTTTGATATGAATTATGGATCGAAATGTCAGAGCATTACCTTGATCGGGCAATTGACTAACCCGGATATTTCGCAGCGTTCTACTTCGTGTAATTAATTTTTAACCTTAAAAAAAGATAGTTGTGTATTTGCATCAATATGTTAATTCATTATAGTATAATTTTCTGTGAAATATCCGGGCTAAATCCATCATGCTTTTCCAGGGTATCTGGTGGTGGTATTTTTTATAAAAGAGAACTTTGCAAAACCGATCTTTTGCTCAATATCTGCATTTTCGTAAATTTGAAATCCTCACTTATAGCTAATAAGCTCCGGTTTCAAATTTACTCAGGCTTTGATCTTGAACAAAATCTCAGGTTTTGCAAAGCCCTCTAAAAAAAAGAACCCCCAACATGAATGATGGGGGTTTGATATCTTAATTCTTCGATTTATCAGATTTCTTGTAATACTTGGATTTTTTGGGTCTTTTCGACCGTTTTTTATCCTGATTTCCTGGAGCCGGTATATTCGCCTTGCTCTTTCCTTTATCCGGTTCTTCCTTTCTCTGCCGCCCTTCCGATTTATAATATCGTTTCGATCGCCCACTGGATTTCCCGGATCCGGATTTTTCATTTTTGGAATATACATCCAGGTTACCATGATCGTGCTGATTGGACGCAAGTTCCTGAAGCTGTCCTTCTTCCGGCTTTTCAATCAACCGTTCGATCGATTCACCCTGCATTACCGCATCTGTGATATCGATGTCGGATCCTGCCAATGTAACTTTGTATTCATTCAACGAGATCGATTCGTCACCGATAAGTGAAATCTTCAACCAGTATTTAAACATCCATTTAATGCGCGTGCTAAAGATTCCACGGGAAAGGAATGATTTGAGATAAGGATTGATGTAAATATCTATAGCGCGATATTCGGTATTGTGCTTGAATTTGCTGAGCCAGCTATCGAGATCGGCCACGATGGTATTCTGCGTAACGACGCTGCCTGATCCACCGCACATGGGGCATACCTTGGAAACAGAATTGACCACACTGGGACGAATACGCTGCCGCGTGATCTGCACGAGTCCAAAATCACTCATCGGTAATATATTGGTCTTGGCCTGATCTTTTTTAAACTCTTTCATCAGTTCATCGTAAATCTTCTTACGATTTTTATCATCGCGAAGGTCGATAAAGTCAACAACGATGATGCCTCCGATATCACGCAGGCGCAACTGTTTGGCTACCTCGCGGGCGGCTTCCAGGTTGGTTTTGAGAGAATTGTCTTCCTGCTTTTCTTTTGCGGCGTAGGGTCCGGAGTTTACATCCACCACGTACATGGCTTCCGTTTGCTCGAAAATGAGATAACCGCCGGAAGGCATGCGAACCCGCGGACTGAAGATCGAATCGACATCCTTCGCAATTTTCATGAAGTCAAAGATGTGAGCTGAGCCCTTATAGAGTTCCACATTGGGAAGCATCTGCGGGGCAATCTGGCTGACATACGACTTGATCGATTTATGCAACTGTGGTTCATCAATCAGCACACGGTCGTAATGTTTGGCAAAGAGATCCCGGATCAGGCTTTCCGTCATATTCAAATCCTGGTACAACAGGGCAGGGGGTTTGGCTTGTTCGAGACGGCCAAGGATATGCTCCCATTTTTTCAGCACATCACGCATATCGTCTTCAATGGCCTTCTTGTCCTGGCCCTTGGCAACGGTACGGATGATGACTCCGAATCCATCCGGGAGCATGGAACCGACGATGCTTTTCAGGCGGCGTCGTTCCTTGTAGTTATTGATTTTTCGGGATACGGCAATATATTCACCCATCGGGATGAGTACGAGAAAACGTCCCGCAATGGTAATATCCGTAGAAACCCGTGGGCCTTTGGAGCCGATGGGTTCTTTTACGATCTGTACAAGAAGTCGTTGTCCGGAGGCCAGAATTTTACCGGCCCGCATCTGCTTCTCATACGAGGACATTTTATTTTTGGACTTACCGTTGTTGCGTGCATCCTTGGGGATTGCATTTACCCCATTCAGCATTTTTATATAATCTTCGAGATGGTCGCCGGCATCCGAAAAGTGCAAAAAAGCATCTTTGGGAGTTCCCATATCGATGAAAGCAGCACGAATGCCACTCATCACCTTGTGAACTTTAGCAAGATATATGTTGCCTACGGTTCGCTGGTTCTCCTCAGATTCTATGAATAACTGTGCTAATTCGCCATTTTCGATCAGTGCTATTCGCGTTTGTTTTCCGGACGCATGAATAATGATCTGATTTTTCATTGAATTTATTCAATTTCACGCGACTGCCGCCCTGCACTTTCAAAAAAGGGTAATATCCAAATACTTGTAATACGTGGTTCATCTTAAATGAAAATTCGTTTTCAAGCGGAGGGCTCGCAACCGCTCCATTAAAATTCCTGTTATGAGTAAAATAATTTTTTATAAACCGTGTGGTTCCAGAGAGCGAATTGAATATACGGCTCACGTTTTTTACCGAACATTGTTCGTGACCTTCATGGGGGTTAAACAGAAAATAAACCCACCGGTACAAATAATATGGTATTAACACCAACATAATCTGTGAGTTATATATCAATTACAATTGTAAAAAAACAGTTCTTATTTCTTTTTATCCGTTCATCTGGAAAAACACAGATAGTTCTCTCTAAATATACGTGTAGTTTAGCATTAATGTAAATGCCGATAATATAACGTAATATTTAATTTAACATTATGGAACAGTTAGCAGTGATCAGTTAACAGTAATCAGTAATCACCGTGACTGCTACTGACGACCGACTACTGACGACCGACCACAGAAAACAGAAAACAGAAAACAGAAAACTGAAAACTGATCATTGATCATTGATCATTGATCATTGTCAACGCGTTTGATTTGGGCGCCGACGCGGGTTAGCTTGTTCTCCAGGTTTTCGTAGCCGCGGTCCAGGTGGTACACGCGCAGCACTTCGGATTGGCCTTTGGCTACCATGCTGGCGAGTACGAGGCTAACGCTAGCCCGGAGATCGGTACTCATCAAAGATGCGCCCTTTAGCGGAGTTTTGCCTTTTATGTGAACGGTATTTTTTTTCACTTCCATATCGGCTCCCAGGCGAACAAGTTCCGGAACATAGCTGAAACGATCGAAATAGATGGTGTCGGTTACTTTGCTTTTCCCTTCAGCCTGTGTCATCATGGTGGACCATTGGGCCTGCAAATCAGTGGGAAAGCCCGGGTAGACTTGCGTTTTGACAGAAACCGGCTGTAGTTTATCTGGTGCAACGACCCGAATAGTATCATCGTTAACCTCCAATTCGACCCCCACTTCTTTGAAAATATCGAGAAATTTACCGAGATCCTCCGGGTCGGTCTGGGTAAGCGTGATATTCGATTCGGGATGCATGGCCCCGGCAATCATAAAGGTGCCGGTTTCGATGCGATCCGGTGAATTTTGAACTTCGATGCCTTTGAGCTTGTCCACCCCGTGAATAGTCAGGGTACGGGTTCCGATCCCCTCAATTTGGGCTCCCATTTTTGTCAGAATCCTGCAGAGCTGAACTACATCAGGTTCCTTGGCTGCATTTTTAATCACCGATGTATTGCTGGAGCGTACCGTTGCCAATAACAAATTGACGGTGGCTCCCACGCTGCTGGGATCCAGCTCAAACGTTCCGCCATCCAGTTCGCCGTCCGGTGCATCGGCCAGCACGTATCCTTCATCCAGGTTAATATCGGCCCCAAATGCTTTGAGTCCTTTCAGGTGCAGGTCAACGGGGCGAGGTCCCCAAGCGCAACCGCCGGGTAGTGAAACTTTAGCGTGACCAAATCGACCGAGCAAAGCTCCCAACATATAAAAAGATGCCCGCATTTTACGAACCAGGTCGTAGGGTGCTTCAAGATGAGAAACGTGCTTGGGATCGATCACAAGTTTGTTTTTGTCTTCGTGAAAATCGACCCGGGCCCCGGTGATGCGTATGACATTATTAAAGGTATAAATATCGCGCAAACGGGGTACAGCATGAATGGTAGTAGGCGAATCGGCAAGTAACGCGGCAGCCATAACCGGCAATGCCGCATTTTTGGATCCACTTATGGGAATGGTGCCTTTCAGGGGTGTTCCACCCTTAATGATAAATTTATCCACTGCTTTCTATTTCTAAAATTAGTTCATTTTTTTCTACGGATTGATCTTTCTGGACCTGAACGGATTTGATAACGCCGGCCACGGGAGCCTTGAGTTCATTCTCCATTTTCATGGCTTCCAGGATGGCCACCGGTTCATCCAGCTCCACTTCATCACCTTCGGATACCATGATTTCCAGTATTTTCCCTGGCATGGGAGCATGAAGTTGTCCTTCTCCCAGTTCATCCGTTGTTTTCAGGCCCAGGCGATCCAATAAAAGATCCTGCTCGTTCCGAACCGGTACGGTACACCACTGTCCATTCAGGGTGAAGGTAACCGTTTTCTTTTTAAAACCAACATTGTCAATTTTGTAAAGACGGGTACCCATTCGCAGCAAATATCGGCCATTTTCCTGACGCATAAATTCATAGCGTTGGGTTTCACCATCGATGGTGACCTGTTGCTGCTCGGTATCAAAATCCAAAGCGATGGGTTCTTCGTCTACAACGGCTTCAAATTTCATGGGTATTTTCCGGTTTAAGGCGGCTAAATCTCTGCCAGACCCTGTTTGGTAGCCTGGAAAGTAAATAGCTGCAGGTTATCTGTATCGTAAAATTCAAGGTTTTGTTCCAACCCGGTATCGGTTTCGTAAGCTACGATATAACCGAAACTAATCAAATTGATCAATTCATCCCGGAGTTCCCCCTGGTGCATACCGGTTTCTTCCAGCACCTTTTCATAAGGTTCCGGGAATATCAATTTTTCCAAAATACGTTTTTGGGGTGGTGTGATCTTTTGCATGGTTCAATTCAATTAATACGTTTAGGAAGATTTCGAAAACTCAAATCAAACAACCATCATTCACAATATTGATATCGGTTCGAACTCGTTATTTCAAAATCCCCATACTGGAAAAATAGATGTGCTGTCGATCATTCACAAACTTGTATCGGTTGGATGAAACAGTTCATTCAATCTTTATATCGCCATAGGTAATTAAATTATTATTCCCATCATAAATATATGCTCGGTGCAGGCCCACGGCATTTTGATAATTGTTGGTGTAGGTAAAACTGATGGGATCCAGTCGAATTACGTAAAGGCCGGTGGGAAGGGGATTTTGTTGGTCGTAATAAATGCTTCTCCATTTGTGATTCTCATCGCGCGTATATACTTCCAGCCCTGATACGGATTCGATTCCGGTCACACTCAGCTGGATTTCAATTTTGTCGCCTGCATGGATAGGATTGGGAAAAGCCGGGGTTTCCACATCCACATAGCCCTGGAACATGGGACCGATACGCCAGTCGTCTTCATCTTTCGATTGAACCTTGCCTTGTACATCTGTTTTGGTATATCCGGAAGGTTCAGCAAGAGCCTTTTCTTCAAACTTTTTTTGCGCATCATTCGAGGAACAACTGACGAAGATCAGGCTAAGAAAGGCAACAGTGAGTAATGTTATTGATGAACTAGATTTCATGATGGTAGAATTCAAATAATAGCGGGTAAAGGTTAACCTGTTG
>Ga0102944_1002488_pt1 | contig 10732 bp, 9 predicted proteins | sample SalPonD_shore_MG_FD_78172 | JGI IMG/M metagenome (GOLD analysis project Ga0102944, IMG submission 78172) | Salt pond soil microbial communities from South San Francisco under conditions of wetland restoration - Salt Pond MetaG... | ecosystem: Environmental > Aquatic > Marine > Intertidal zone >... | reverse complement strand
GTCATCATGACCAGGCAGCGGCCGGCTTCGTCGAGATAGCCGGTCTTTGTCAGTTCGACGTCCCAGCGATTGCGGTACACGAGCACGTTGGTGTTGCCATAGCGCAGCGTGTAGCTCGGATTGCGGAAGTGCGCGACGTGCAGCGTGCTCTGCGTGTAGTGCCGGATGCGTTCGTAGCCTGCGGCCGCCCTGATCATCTTGAGCAGGTCCGCCGCCGTGCTCCGGTTCTCGGTCGACAGGCCGCTCGGCCCGACGAAGCGGGACTGCGTCATCCCCAGCTCGGCGGCCTTGGCATTCATCGCTTCCACGAACGCGTCGAGGCCGCCGGGATGGTGGCGTGCGAGCGTGTAGGCCGCCAGGTTCTCGGATGCCATCAGCGCGAGGCGCAGCAGCTCGCCGCGCGGCAATTGCGAGCCGAGGCGCATGCGCGAGTAGCCGTTGTTCGGCGGCGCCTCGCGCCGCTCGGGGATCGTCAGCCACTCGTCGAGCGGCTCGCCCGAGTCGAGCACGACCATGGCCGTCATCAGCTTCGTGATGGAGGCGATCGGCACGGACTGGTCGGCACGCTTGCGGTACAGCACGTCGCCGGAGTCGAGCGCCGCCACGACGGCATGAATGGAGGCCAGTTGCAGGCCGGAGGCATCCGGCACGGCATCGGAGGCATCGTCCTGCGCCAGCGCGACGGACAGGCACAGGAGTAGCGGCAGGGCGAGCAGCGATCTCATGGCGTTGTTCTTCGGTTCGGGGCCGGGCCGGGTCGGGGCGACTGCGCGCCCGCGCTCAAGGCGACAATGTATCACCGATGCGCCGCGAAGGCCGCACGTCACAGCCCGCACGGGGGCGCGCCGGGTCACGACTCCTCGAACCCGTGGCGGCGCGCCACCTGAAGCGGGCCCGTTACTGCCGGGCGAGCGGATCGATGCGCAGGGTCACGGCGGGAACACCGCCCACGTCGACGAATCGGCCTTGTGCGTGCTCGAGCACGCCGAGCCGGGCGCCGGCGAGTCCCTGGTCCAGCAGCCCCTGCGCCACGGTCATCGCGGCCGATGCGTCGGCTGCCGAGCCGGCAGCGGGCTGGGCGCCGGGTCGATCCGCCAGCGTCAGCAGGGTCAGCCGGAACTCGTCGAGCACCGCCGTGAGGGATTCCAGCCACTGCTCGCCTTGCGGCGACAGTGTGTCTCCCGACGACGACGTGGAGAGCAATGCCTCATTCGGCAGCGACAGGAGAATCGCCTTGCCGCCGCGCTCGATCGACACCGGCGAGGTACCGAGCTTCTCGCGCAGCCGCGCCTCCTGGACGTCCATGTAGTAGCCGATCTCGTCGGGGGCGAGGGACTTCCCGAGCGATCGGGTCGCCTTGTCTGAGCGTGCCGAGTCGGCGGCACCGGTTGGAACGGAAGACACGAGAGCGATCGGAGAGGTTTTCCGGCCGCCGGCCGCCGGCCGCTCGGTCTCCGCCTCCGCGGGCGCGGTCTCCCGGGAGCGAGCGGCGCCCTCCCCGCCGGTTTCCGATGCGGCTTGCTCCTGCTGCGCGCCCGTGCCCTCCGTCCCGGCTGCCGCCTCCGGCGCCGCCGCGGGTTGCGAGCCGGCCTCACCCGTCGGCGGCGTGGGTGTGGCGCATCCGGCCAGCGCCAGGGCGAGCGCGCACGACGAGACCAGCACGCGCCGTCGTGCCGCAGCCGCGCGCAGGAGACGCCGCAGCCCCGTGGCGCAGCCGGGTCGCCCCGCGGGGGGCAGTCCGTGCACCGTGGCGGTCGGGCGGACCGTATCCGCCCGCCGGTCGGCGATTGCGCTGGAATGCTGGCGTTGCATCGCGATCGATTCACCCCGTCATCCGGATTCACGCACCCGGGTCGCTGAAGGTTCCGGCGGCCGGGATCAGGAGGCATTCATCCGGCGCTCGCGCCTGACCTGAGCCAGCGAGCGGACGTTGTCCCGCGTGGCGCGCAGGTAGGCACGGAACCGGCGCGCGCGCAACGGCGGGCTGAAGAGAAACCCCTGAGCGCTGGAGACCTCCTGGGTGACGAGCCAGTCGACCTGGCTCATGGTCTCGACGCCTTCGGCCACCATCTCGAGCCGCAGTGACTTCGACATCTCGATCACGTGACCGATCACCTGGCTGGTCACCGCTTCCTTGCCGATGGCGTCGACGAAGGTCTTGTCGATCTTGAGCGTGTCGAGCTCGAAGGATTCCAGATACGAAAGGCTCGAGTAGCCGGTGCCGAAATCGTCGATGGCGATCTCGTGGCCGCGGGCGCGCAGTGTGCGAATGATTTCCCGCGCCGTCGAGTCGTTCACCAGGGCCCGCTCGGTGATCTCGAGCTTGATGCAGGCCGGACGGACGCCGGATTGCTCCAGCGCTCGCGCCAGCGCCTGCTCGAAATGCGTGTCGCGCAGATCCTCGGGCGCCAGGTTGAGGTTGATCCGCAGCTCGGGCCGGGCGCGCAGAAGCGAGCCAAGCTCCTGGAGGATGGTGTCCAGCACCGCCAGGGTGATCTGCGGGACGAGCCCGGCACGCTCGGCGACCGGGATGAACGTGGCCGGGCTCACGACCTCGCCGTCCTCGCGCGTCCAGCGGACCAGCGCCTCCGCCCCTGTGCAACGGCCCGTTTCCAGGTTCACGATTGGTTGGTACTCGACATGCAGTTGGCCGTTGCTGAGCGAATCGCGCAGCTCGGTTGGCAGGCTGAGGTGGTGCCGGCTCAAGCGGTAGACGAAGTAGAGCCAGAGCGCGAGCAGCGCCAGCGCGATGGCCCCGGCGGTGGCCAACCATGCGAAGTTGCGTGTCTCGAAGCGACCGATGGGTTCGCTGGCCACAATGTCGATCGGAAAGATGGTGCCCAGCGAAGTGTGCGACACCACGTCGCCCGTGTCGGCGTCGACGCTGAGGCCGGTCGGGACCTCGTCCGGAGGCGGCAGATCGGCGTCCTTGGGCCGGGCCGCCATGCGCAGCCCTTCGACCCAGAGACTGGCGCTGCGCTTGCCGACCAGGCCGGGGTTGACGAGCGCGCGCGGATCGATCGCGACGTCGTGCGCCCCATAGCGCATCAGAAACAGCTGGACTCCGGCGACTTCGGTCTCGGGGCTGGGCCACCAGGCGATCACCCCCGAGTCGTAGATGCGATCCGCATCGGCGGGGCGCAGGTCGACACCCTGGATGAATCCGACACCACACACCCGCTCGGCGGCCTTCCAGTAGCCGATGGCGCGCACCGCCGGATGCTCGAGTGCGAAGGCGTGCATCTGGCGCAGGTGGCGTTGCGAGCAGCGCGCCGCGTCCGACCGGTTCAGCCGGTCCAGCGCATCGTACGACTCGACGATGAGGTCTTCGGTGCGCTCGCCGAGCGCACGCGCGAGCTGCTCGAAGCGCCGCTCTTCGGTATCGATGGTGTGCTGCCACAGGAACCAGACGATGGTGCCGAGCAGCACGACCATCCCGGCGAACGCCGCAGCGGCGAAGCGGACGAGGGCCTTCTGCCGCCGTTTCATCATGTCCGGAAGCCCCTGTGGCACTCGCCGCCGGCATGTCCCTGTCGGGCGGATGCGGCCTCGTTCCATCCCGCGCCCGGCGGGCGGGATGCTGGGAGTTATCGGGTTATTCCCTCACAGGGTAAAGGATACACGAGTGGCCGCCGCCACGCCGCCGGCCGTCCCGGCTCGCTACGCGGGTCACGCTCCAATGCGATACCTGAAGAAGCAGACACGACCGGCCGCGTCCGCCAGTCCGGAGATCGTCAGTTCGGCCGGGCTGGCTGCCGGTGGCGGCGCGGCGGCCGTGCCGCGACTGCGGGCCGTCGCCGCGGGGTGCCGCCGGGGCAGCAGGCGCCCCAGGAGATGGGCGATATAGGCGCTGCGCAGGCGGCGGCCCTCGCGCATCGCGGCTTCCACGCGCTGGTGATCAATGGTTCGGGGTTGGTTCATGACTGCCTCCTGTCGGCGTTCATAAGTGACAGGATGGATTATATGGGACGTTTCGTGCGCGAAAATCCGGGCCTGTGGCACAATACTTGTGTCTGAAATTCAATAGTCGGAGCGCGATTGGACAAGGCCGGCGAAATGGCGCTGTTCGCGCGCACGGTCGAGGAGGGCAGCTTCTCCGCGGCGGCACGGGCGCTCGACCTGACGCCGTCGGCCGTGAGCAAGCAGATCCGGCGGCTCGAGGACCGCCTCGGCGTGCGCCTGTTCAACCGCACGACCCGGCGCATCAGCCTGACCGAGGCCGGACGCGCGTTCTACGGCTACTGCGAGCGCATCGTGCGCGAGCTCGATGAGGCCGAGGAGGCCGTCAGTGCCCTCGGGGAACGGCCCCGCGGCCGGCTGCGCGTGGCCGCCACGGTCTCGTTCGCCCGCGTCGAGATCCTGCCCCGCATCAACGAGTTCCTCGAGCGCTACCCGGACGTCGGCCTGGACGTCGAGCTGACCGACCGCCAGGTCGATCTGATCGAGGAAGGATTCGACGTCGCCGTGCAGTGGCGCGAGCAGGTCGAGGACCCGTCGATGGTTGCGCGCCGCCTGTGCGTGAACCGCCGCATCATCTGCGCAGCGCCGGCCTACATTCGCCGCCACGGCCTGCCGCGCGAGCCGGAGGAGTTGCTCGAGCACAACTGCCTGACGCTATCCGAGCTGCACGAGTTCAACGACTGGGAGTTCACCGACGACGAGCACGGACGGCGCGTACTGCACGTCTCGGGCAGCTTCAGCGCGAACAATGCCGACGCGCTCTACGAGGCCGCGCTGGCCGGCGTCGGGCTCGCACGCCTGTCGACCTGGCTGGTGATGCCCGACATTCGCGCGGGGCGCCTCGTGCCGGTGCTGCCGGCCTATCGCCACGAGCATTCCGCCTTCTACGTCGTCTACCCCCACCGCACGCACCTGTCGGGCAAGGTGCGCGCCTTCGTGGACTTTCTCATGGATACGTTCGTCCCGGTCCCGCCGTGGGAGCGAGAGGGGATCGAGTTCACGGACGCGGAATGGCGCGAGCGCATCGAGCGTGCGCGCTGACCGGCGCCGCCGGTCAGCGGCGCACCAGGGCCCACCAGCGCGCGACGTTCAGCAGGCTCATCAGCGAGGTCGCGACGTAGGTCAGGGCGGCTGCCATCAGCAGGCGGCGCGCGTGCGGCCGATCCTGCTTCTTGATGATGCCGCTGCGGTGCAGCATGGGCAGCGCGCGCACGAAGCTCGCATCCAGTTCGGTGGGTAGTGTCACCAGGTGGACCAGCGTCGAGGTGCCGAGGCTCAGCAGGCCGCCGAGGAAGACCAGCATGCCGATGGAGGGAGCGCGGCTCAGCATACCGAGGAAGGGTGACGCCATTAGCAACGCGGCCCCGAGCCGTTCCGCGTTGCGCGTCGCCGCGACCAGGCGCGTGCGCCAGCGTAGCGGGCCGAAGCCGTCGCGATCCTGCAGGGCATGGCCGACCTCGTGCGCGGCTACCGTGATCGCCGTCAGGGAGCGTCCGTCGAACTTGTCCGGCGTCAGGCGCACGACCTTGTCACGCGGATCGTAGTGATCCCCCTGGTCCGTCTTCTCCACGCGCAGCTCGTGCAGTTCGAGCCGGCGCGCGAGATGGCGCACCAGGTCCGCGCCCGTACCGGGGTAGCGGTCCGCGGGCTCGCTGTAGCGCCGCATGATGTGCTGCACCCAGAGACCGGGGCCGAACACCAGCGCCAGAAGGAATGCGCCGAACAGCAGAATGTGCATCGCCCGGGAACCGCCTTCGTGAATGCCTCGTGACCGTGGCCGCGCGTCAGGCGCTGGTGGCGATGCCGAACCACAGCAGCCCGAGCGCGATCGCGCCGGCGAGTCCGTGCAGCGCGATCATGAAGCCGGGCGGCGGTTCTCGCTGGAGCCGGAACAGCAACACGAAGATGCCGCCGACCGCGGCTAGCGCGAAGACCAGCAGGGCGCTGTTGATCGTCACGGGCTGGGTCGTGCGCACCACGCCGAGCGCCAGCACGACGATACCGCCGAGCGCTAGTCCGGCGTGTGCGAGGCCGGCGCCGAACCGCACCGGCACGCGGCGCGCGTGCAGCAGGCCGAGCCCCAGGCCGCCGGCCACGGCGAGAGACAGGAGGGTCGCGGAGACGGGGATGAGCATCGACAGTCCGGGCGTTCGGGAAGCGCCACGTGATCATACGCCGCTGATCCTCGTTGGCGAAGGTGGTGCCCTATGGGTCGCTGCGGCCATCGACGCTGTGCCGGCAACGGCCGTCGGCGTTGCCCCCTCACCCGGTCCCCCTTGTCCCTCTGGCAGAGGGGACCGGCCCGAGCGCCGGGATGGATGCCATCATTCGAGGTCGCCGTCACTGCGGGCAACGGGGCCATGTCGCGCGATGCAGCGCCCGGCCGGCCGGCGCTGGTACCCTGCCCACTTCCAGGCGTGACCGGGACGAGGAGGGTCGGGATGAAGACGGAGCGCGGCGCGTTGCTGCTGTCGTGTTTCACCGCGCTCGTCATGGGCGCGATGGGGCTGGCGTTCGCGTTCGTGACCAACTCGCGCGCCATCATGCTCGACGGCGTCTACAACCTGACGTACTTCGGCGTCGGCCTGCTGACCATGCGGGTCGCCCGCCTGGCGCTGAAGCCCGATACGCCCGAGTTTCCCTTCGGCCACGGCTATTTCGAGTCGCTGGTCAACGCCGGCAAGGGCCTGATGATCCTCGGCATCTCCGTCATTGCGCTGGTCGACTCGGTCATGGCGTTGTTGACGGGTGGCCGCGCGATCGTGGCCGGACCGGCGATCGTCTACGCCGCCGCGGCCACCGCCCTGTGCACGATCGCGGCCCTGGTTCTGCGCCGGGCGCAGCACCGACTCGCCAGCCCGCTGGTGCAGGCGGATGCGGAGAACTGGGTGCTCGACGCGGTGATCTCGGCGGCCGTGCTGCTGGCGTTCTGCCTTGCGCCGGCGTTCGCGGCGCTCGGCTGGAGCGTCGCCGCGCGCTACATCGACCCGGTGCTGGTCGCTGCCGTCGTGCTGCTGTTCCTCGGCATGCCGGTGCGCATGGCGCGCCAGGCGATCGGCGAGCTGCTCAACCGCGCGCCCGATCCGACGGTCGCCGAGCCGGTGACCGAGGCTATCGACGCCGTGCTGGCCCGGCTCCCCGTGCGCGAGCGCTATGTCCGCATGGTGCGTCCCGGCCGCACGTTGTACGTGGCCGTGCACACGGTGCTCGACGCCGAATTCCCGGCCGAGCGGCTGGGCGTGCTGGATGACCTGCGGGCGCAGCTCGATGACGCCATCCGCCGCGTGCAGCCGCGCGTGGTCGTCGATGCGATGTTCACGGCCGATCGCCGCTGGGCGGTGCCCACCGCGGGGCTGGTCGACCCGGGCACGCCCGCCGAGGGGAGCACCACGGTTGCCTGAGCCGGCCCCCGATCACGCGCGTGAGCGCGGGTCCCGCTGCGCGCCGGTGCGTCCATGAACGTCATCTTCTTCGGCATCGTGCTCGTGGCGTTCGCCACCGCCGCCTGGCGCGAGCTCGCCTGGGTGGCACCGGCGACGAATCCCGGCGCCCAGTCGCCCATGCAGGCGCTCGGCGCCGGCATGATCGACACCGCCGGCAGCGCCGTGACGCTCGCAATCGGCCTGATCGGCGTCATGGGCCTGTTCCTCGGCCTGATGAAGGTGGCGGAGGCGGGCGGGCTGCTGCGCATCATCGCGAAGGTGCTGCGGCCGCTGATGGTGCGGCTCTTTCCCGATGTTCCCGCGGATCACCCGGCGATGGGCGCGATCATCATGAACCTGTCGGCCAATGCGCTCGGCCTGGGCAATGCGGCGACGCCGTTCGGCATCCGCGCGATGCAGGAGCTCGACCGGCTCAACCCGCACAAGGGCACGGCGACCGACGCGATGGCGCTGTTCCTGGCGATCAACACTTCGTCGATCACGCTGCTGCCGACCGGCATCATCGCGTTGCGCGCGGCCGCGGGCTCGACGGATGCCGCCGGTATCGTGCCGACGACGCTGGTCGCGACGATCTGCTCGACTGCGGTCGCGATCGCCACCTGCAAGCTGCTGCAGGGGCGCTTCGCCACGCCGCCTGCGGACCCGCCGCCGGCGGTGAGTTCGCGGGCGGCGGAACCCGACGACGAGGGGGTCGACGCGCCGCTGCCGGAGACGACCGACGAGGCCTACCCGGCGTGGGTGTCGGTGCTGGTGCTGCTCGGCATCCTGGCGCTCGTGCCGCTCACGGTGGCCTGGGGCCGGACGATCGCGCCGTGGATCGTGCCGGCGCTCATGGTCGGGCTGCTCGGCTTCGGGGCCGCGAACCGGGTGCGCGTGTACGAGGTGTTCGTCGAGGGTGCGCGCGACGGCTTCAACGTGGCGGTGCGGATCATCCCGTACCTCGTGGCGATCCTGGTGGCCGTCGGCATGTTCCGCTCCTCCGGCGCGATGGAGGCCATCATCGGCCCGCTCGGCGCGCTCACCGGTGCCCTGGGGCTGCCGACCGACGCGCTGCCGATGGCCCTGATGCGGCCGCTGTCCGGTTCGGGCGCCTACGGCATCGTGGCATCGATCATCCAGGATCCGGCGATCGGCCCGGACAGCTACACCGGCTACCTCGTCAGCACGATCCAGGGCTCGACCGAGACCACGTTCTACGTGCTCGCCGTGTATTTCGGCGCGGTGCAGGTCCGGCGTGTGCGCCACGCACTGCCCTGCGCGCTGCTGGCCGACGCCGCCGGTGTCGCCGGCGCGGTGGCGATCTGCCTGGCGCTGTACGGGCCGGCGCCGTGACGCGACTGCGAGCCGCGGCGCCGGCAGCCACCGCCGCGTGTCGCCTCGAACCGCGGCGATGTGTACATTGATCGCGACTGCTGCTGCGCGGAGACGGGCATGAACGGCGTATTCGTCACGGGCACGGACACCTCGGTCGGCAAGACCTTCATCTCCAGCGGGCTGGCGAACGCGTTGCGCGCCAGCGGCGTCCCCGTGGTCGCGCGCAAGCCGGTGGAGCAGCGCTGCCGGCGCAGCGGTGGCGCGCTGTTTCCCACGGACGGCCTCGCGCTGGCCCAGGCGGCCGGCAACAGCGAGTCGATCGACGTGGTCGTGCCGTACCGCCTGGCCGACGCGATCGCTCCCGGCCACACCGCGCACGCGGAGCACGGGCACGTGACGCTCGATGCGCTCGTCGAGGCCGTCCACGCCGGCGAGTACCCGGACGCGTTCCGCGTGGTCGAGGGCGCCGGCGGTTTCCTCTCGCCGCTCGCCATCGACGGCGCCAACGCCGATCTGGCGCAGGCGCTCGGCTTTCCCGTGCTGGTCGTGACGGCCGATCGGGCCGGCTGTGTCAATCATTCGCGCCTGACGGTGGAGGCCATCGAGCGCCGCGGGCTGCGTGCGGCCGCCGTGGTGGTCAACGTGCCGGACCCCGATGCACCGGCCGCCGGCGCGCACCGCGAGCGCCTGGCGGCCGTGCTCGATGTCCCGGTCGTCGCGCACAGCCACGGGCACGCGGACTGGGATGCATCGATGGAGCTGGTCCGCATCCTCAATGACTGACCCGCGGGCCCCGCACGTCGCAAGCCGCCTGCTATCATTCGCGCCATGACGCGCACGGGCAGGCGGGCAACTGTGGCAGCGGAACCGACCGACGTGCACGGCACGATCCTGGCCCGCCGAACGCGGACACCGATGGCCGTGTCGCCGGAACTGGAAGACCGGCTCGCACATCCGGCCGGGGTGGCGGCCGTGTGCGGGGAGGACCCCGCGGGGCTGGTCGCCGCGGCGGTCGATCGCTTCGCGGCCCGCCATCCCGGTGCTTTCGTCTTCTTTCATGATGCGGCTGCCGGCGGCGATGCCGCCGAGCCTGTTCGATTCCAGCGGCGCCTGCTCGCGGCGATCCGCGTCCACAGCGGTTTGCGCGAGCCGCTGCCGGACCGGCCCGCCGACCTGTCCAGTTACCTGCCCAACTGGCTTGCCCGGGCGGCCGCGGCCGATGGCGCCCTGATCGCAGTCACCGGTTGCGAGCAATTCCCGCCGGACGGTTTCGATCTGCCCGAGCGCTACAGGCCACCGGGCCTGCGAATGCTGGTGGGCGCAGCCGACACCGACGCCCTGCCGCCGCAGTGGCCACGCTGGGACGCGCCGGCCGCACCGCGCGAGCCCGGCGCCGATGACGCCGCGCTCGCGCAGCTCCTCGGTGAGACCGCAGCGGCGGGCGCGGGGGCGCGCACAGCGGACCGGTGCGCCGCGTTGCTGGCCACCATGCGCGACGGCGCGCCACTGGAGGTGCTGGCGGCGGAGCTCGAACTGGTACCGCAGTCACTGCGCTCGGCTCTGGCGCACGCGCCGGCACTGTTCTGCGTCACGCCCGGCGGCCGCGTGCATTCGCTTGGCGACGCCGCGCGTGCCGCGCTCGAGCGACACGTCGGCGCCGCCGAACGATCACAGGGGCATCGAGTCTGGGCCCGGCTTACCCCTGCCGATGCGGTGTGGCACATGCACCGTTGCGGGGACGCCGCAGCCGCAGATGCGCTGCTCGACGATCCGGATCGTTTCGTCGCGGTCGCCGGCGGCGAGCGCCGCTCGGACCTGTTCAACAGCTGGAGCGAGGAGCGCCTCGTCAGTGCCGCAAGGGCTGCCGCCGAGGCCCCGGGCGACGACGCCGTGCGCGCGCAGCGGATCGAGCTCGCCGCGGACGTGCTGCAGATCCTCGGGGCGACCGAGTACCTCGACGGATTGCTGCGAACGGCCGCCGCTTTGCGCGAGCGAACGGACGGCTCGCAGGCGGC
>Ga0102944_1002487_pt1 | contig 10735 bp, 7 predicted proteins | sample SalPonD_shore_MG_FD_78172 | JGI IMG/M metagenome (GOLD analysis project Ga0102944, IMG submission 78172) | Salt pond soil microbial communities from South San Francisco under conditions of wetland restoration - Salt Pond MetaG... | ecosystem: Environmental > Aquatic > Marine > Intertidal zone >... | reverse complement strand
TAATAATTTAATAAAAAATGAGGTGGCAAAATATCATACCTCAGAAAAAAACAGCTCAGGATGGTAAAAATACAAAAAGTTTGGAACAGCAAACAAAAGTCAAATCCTGATGGAGTATCTGAAAGAAATTTTAAACTAAAATAAAGCAAACGGAATAAAGGGAGATATGAGTTTTATTGCTATCGAAGGACTTGACGGATCTGGCAAATCAACACAGCTGAATCTGTTGCAGCAACATCTGAAAGAAAGAAAAATCCGTTATAAATATCTGCATTTTCCCCGGACCGATTCACCAGTGTTTGGTGAGCTGGTCAGTATGTTCCTGCGAGGAGACCTGGGAAGTATCGACAGTGTAAATCCCTACCTGATCGCGCTGATTTATGCCGGCGACCGGAATGATGCCAAACAAATGGTCGAAGAATGGATAAAGGAAGGCTATCTTGTAATTGTCGACCGGTATGTATATTCAAATATTGCCTTCCAGTGTGCGAAGCTAATTGAGAAAAACATGCAGGAAAAACTGGCGGAATGGATCCTGAATCTCGAATATAATTATTACAGGATACCCAAACCTGAACTCAGTATTTTTCTGAATGTTCCTTTTGATTTTATAAAAGAAAGACTTACCGAAGAACGCAAGGGTGATGAAAGAAGTTATTTACAGGGCAACCAGGATATCCATGAAGCAGATCTTTCTTTCCAGGAAAAGGTTCGGCAGGTCTACCTGCATAATATAAGAAAAGATGCTAATTTCAGGCTCATAGACTGCAGCAGAGAGGGTAAGGTTCTCCCCCCCGATAAAATTTTCAGCAAAATGGTAACGATATTACAGGAAAACCAAATTCTATAAAAATTTAAACTGTCAATCATGAAATATATTCGTGACATTAGCCGGTACCTGGTAGGTATCGTTTTCATTTTTTCAGGTTTTGTTAAAGGTATCGACCCACTTGGATCTACCTATAAATTTTCAGATTATTTCACAGCCTTTCATATGGGATTTCTGGATCCCATTGCTCTTCCTTTGGCGTTTATACTTTCCGCCATAGAATTTATCATCGGATTTAACCTTTTTCTGGGCATCAGAATGAAGCTTACTTCCTGGCTTACGCTGATCTTTATGTCATTTTTTACCATCCTCACATTTATTCTTGCCCTTACCAATCCGGTAACCGACTGTGGCTGCTTCGGTGATGCGCTTATTTTGACCAACTGGCAGACTTTTGCAAAAAATATTGTCCTGCTGTTACTCACACTGATCATTTTTAATCAGCGAAACAGGTTCAGGCTTTACCTGCCGGTAAAAATTGAATGGGGAACCCTGCTGATTGCGCTTGCCGGATTTGTGCTGCTTGAATCCTATTCCTATCGTCATTTGCCGGTAATTGATTTTCGGCCTTATCACATAGGCGCCGATATACAATCAGGAATGAAAATACCGGAGGGCGCCGCAAAGGATGAATATCAAACTTTTCTTTACTATAAAAAAAACGGTGAAGTGAAGCAGTTCACCATGGATAACTATCCCTGGGATGACAGTACCTGGACCTGGGTGGATACAAAATCAATACTTGTAAAAAAAGGATACGTCCCTCCTATTCATGATTTTTCAATAGTAACCTGGGACAATAGTAATATTACGAACCATGTTCTCAATGACAAAGGATATTCATTCCTGTTCATTTCCCACAACCTCAAAAAAGCAAATAAGAAGGCTTTTGATATGGCCGATCAACTATCAGCATGGAGCGAAGATCATGACAATGTTTCCTTTTATCCGCTTACTGCTTCTACAGGCATGGACATAAAAGTATTTAAGGCCACTCACCCGGTGGATTATAATTTCTATACTACGGACGAGACAACACTGAAAACAATTATCAGGGCAAATCCCGGTCTGGTGCTCATTAAAGATGGTGTAATATTACAAAAATGGTCTTATAATGATTTTCCTTCATTGGATGAGCTGGGAGAAAATTTGTTGTCTTCAGCTATTACCCATCAGCAAAAAACTCATGAAAAGCTGGTATATTTGCTGTTTTTTGCCGGTGTCTTTCTCTACATGCTGCTGATTAAGGCTCTTTTCAGAAGAAATAAAGACACATACAATCAGCATGTTTAAAAAAAGATAACCATTCACTGAAAAAGCTGGCAGGATAAAACAATCAACAAAATAAATTCTCAAGCTGAATGATACGTTACCTGGTAAGGAAAATATTATACAGCATACTGATATTCTGGGGAGTAATAACAGTTATTTTTCTATTGTTCAATGTTCTTCCCGGGGATCCTGCCAGGTTGATGATGGGGCAACGATCTGATCAGCAATCACTTGAAATGATCAGGAATGAACTTGGGTTAAACAAACCAAAGGGTATGCAGTATATAAAATATCTGAATGACCTCTCTCCATTATCATTTTACAACACCAAAGATTCAGCCAGCTATTTTTATTTGAATCCACATAATTACAGGCATTATCAAAAATTATTTCAGGCGGGTGCTACCGCCATGGTGCTGAAGTACCCCTATCTGAGACGCTCTTATCAGAGCAATCGTATTGTTAATGATATCATTGCAGAAACTCTGCCCAACACTTTTGTGCTGGCCATGGTCTCCATAATCTTCGCCACCCTGACTGGAATATTCCTCGGCATTATTGCGGCGATAAAAAAAGACAGTTTTTTCGACAGGGCCTCCCTGTTTGTTTCATCACTGGGAATGTCTTTGCCCTCCTTTTTTGCTGCTATACTTATCGGATGGATATTTGCTTATTTACTGGGTAAATACACAGGATTAAACCTTACCGGTAATTTGTATGAAATTGATAATTTTGGAGAGGGAATTCACCTGCAACTTAAAAATTTGATACTTCCGGCCTTAACACTTGGTATCCGTCCCCTGGCAATTGTCATACAACTCTCGCGTAATTCGTTACTGGATGTATTATCCCAGGATTATATCCGTACTGCAAGGGCTAAAGGGCTGGCATTTAGTCGAATTATTACCCGCCATGCGCTAAAAAACTCGCTTAATCCTGTAATAACTGCTGTTTCAGGTTGGTTTGCTTCCATGATGGCCGGTGTAGTGTTTGTTGAATACATATTCGGATGGAAAGGATTGGGTTATGTAATCGTTGACGCACTAAATCATTATGACCTTCCGGTGGTGATGGGAGCAGTGCTGACTATCTCTGCAATGTTTGTGATCATCAATATCCTGGTTGATATTGTATATGGTCTGCTGGATCCAAGGGTTAGACTTTCAGCCTGAAAAATAATATCTCATTTGCCGCAATACTGTTTGAGTTTCTCTGCAGCACGGACATCACCCTGACGTCTGGCCCTGCTCCAGTCGATGCAGGCTCCCTCATGATCGCCAGCCTGATAACGAGCCTGCCCCTTCATGTACCAAACATCAGTAAGGTCCGGATTAAGGTCAAGTGCCATTCCATAATCCCGGATCGCATATTTGAAAAGCTTAGTTTGATAATATGTGTCCCCCCTGGCCTTGAAAAAACGGGGATCCGTCTGATTATTCTTCAGGTTTTGATTAAAGAATTCAAGTGCTTTTACATAGTTACCGGCTTCATAATTAATCATACCGGCCTGATAAACAGCTTCTGTATTTTCCCGGAAAAGAGCAGCATATTTGTTCATTGCCTCAACCCCGTCATCCTTATTACCCGCGTTTAGATAATCAACAGCCAGTATTTTTAGCAGGGAAGGATCTTCAGCACGAAGCTGAACGGCCCTTTTCATATCTTCCGCAGCCTCCTCATATTTATGATCATTCCGGTAAACAGAAGCACGGGCAACGTAATAATCCGCCTTCCTGGCAAATTTATCAATAGCTGTTGAGTAATCTTTTAGGGCGTTGTCCGGATTCCCATATTCCTGGAAAGCTTTTCCCCTCAGGTAATAAAAAATATGTTTTGATGGATTTTTTTCAATCTCTTTTCCCGCCAGTTCAATGGCATCAATATATCTTTTGGAATTCAGCAGATAATTGATCCTGGCTGCTGATTCCTCTTCAGGGCTGTACCAGGTACTGTCCCATACATGAAGCCATTCCCGGTTTCTCTCCAGAGAAGCAAAAGCCGGATCCAGTTTGATAACGCTTGCCGGCAATCTGTATGAAGAACCAAGATGGTTTTTAATTACCTCCACAGCTTTTTCCTTATTTCCTGAAAGGGCATATGCCCTTGATAATTCATAACTGGCGATATTTTCTTTCAATGAATCAGCCTTTTGAAAATCCTCAATAGCCAGGGTATATTGTTTATTGGCCATGTATGCTTTGCCTCTGCTCAGATAAATCTGTGCATCCCGGTTGCCTTTATGAATAGATTTAGTAAATGCATCGATTGCTTGTTCAGGGAGTTTTTCCTGCATCAATGCCTCTCCCCTCAAAAAAGCATCCGGATCTGACTGTGCCTTGACGGTTAGTTGAATCGTCAGCAAGCTAAAAATAATAATGAAAAGCCTCATATTTATTGTTTTTCCACAGTTCTAGATAATATCTACTCCGATGGTCTGGCTCCTTTCTCATAAAAAACGTGCACAAAACCAACCATATTTCTGACTTCAAGCCCTGTAAGACGTTCCTCATACACATCACACAGATAGTAATAAACACCTGGCGGTACCATTGAGTTAGATTTACGATCTCTGCCCTTCCATTTAATATCAGGATCATTCGTTTCAAAAACCAGTGTCCCGTAACGATTGTAAATTTTCATGTCCACCTTTTGCACAAAGCTATATGGTCCCGGCCTGAACTCATCATTGATATTATCTCCGTTTGGCGAAAAGAAATTAGGTAATTCATAATTGGTACAGTTATCAATACACCAGCGCATTGAGGGTTTACTCTCGTTCAGGAAAGAATCCACTGCCGTGATATAATAGCAGCCAGCCATTGTATTTTCAGGGAAATGATAATAGTATGTTTGTGTAGCCGGCGTTATTTCTGTTAACAGTTTCATATCCTGCTTAATCCGGGTAGTATAATAAATTTTATATCCAGTGACATCATTGGCACAACTCAGGTTCGGATTGGTCCAGGTCAGGAGATTATACAAACTGTCGCAACTGGAAACCACTGTAAGATCTGGCGGACAGGGGGCGAAGGTATCAACAGGGGCTACACAGATTTCATGAGACCAATTTTCATTGTAGTACATAATACCATTATTTTCCCTTTTCCCCAGACTCTTAACTCTGTAACAATATTCCGTACCGTTTTTTAATCCGCTGTCTACATAAGATTCTTCATAACTAACTGCTAAAGAATCAAATTGTCCGGTATTATTATTTTTCCGGTAGACAGTATAAGACTGGTTGACCCATGGTACATTTTTTACAAAATTCAATTGAACAGCATTATCCATTGCAACCGGTTCAGGATAAAGGGTTGAAGCTGTTTCCTGACTTCCCAGCAGAAACCGGTTTCCGGGTGTATTGTTATAAAGCGCTACTTTATAAATGTATGGATATTTTAGTGTATTAATCCCTGAATTAATATAGGTTGTATCATTCAGATCAGCGGAGGCAAAACTGTAAATCGGAATAAAATTATTTCCCCATAAATCATCCGACCGGTAGATAACATATTCATAGGGTCCGGGGGCAGGAATGGTATCCAGACCCGTGGGTTTAATCCATGAGACCAGCACACTTCCGTTATTCTCATCAATTGCTGTTACACTGGCCTGGGTCAGTGCAGGTATTCCGGGTACAAGTGATGTACATACTTCCTGAGAAGGAAAGCTTTCCGCACCATCCGGAAAAACAACAACTACCATATAACAATAATCAAATCCCTGTTGTAATCCCTCACCATTGTCGTTATCTATTAATACTGTATCATTGAGGCCGGAGGTTTCTCCAATCCTGGTGTAACCAGTAAAATCAGGAACTCCTCCTGTACAGCTGTCCGGAACATAGCCATAATGTTTGCTGCTCCGGAAAATTTCATAACCAGAAGCATTGTCACAGGATGAACGGGCCCAAACAAGTGTAACTGAATTATTGGCCGGAATGGTTTTTAGAATCTCAGTAGGCGGCGCTAAAACTTTAATTTTAAACTCATCAATATCGACAAGACTAAGCTCAGCATTCTGATCCTCTGATTTCACCAGTACATTATACGGCTTTTTGCGCACATGAGAACAATTGGTTGCCCAGGTAAAACGTGTAGTCGTTTGGCCTGGTTTTGTTTCAAGTGTATTGTAAACAGCAGGACTATCATCCATAATAAACGGACCTCCTGTAAAAGAAGTTTTTACCTCATCATCATTGGGATCTGTAGCAGTAACATCAAAAACCAGTGTATCTCCGGCAGTCACACAGAAATCTTTTAATGGCGGATTTACAGGTGGGTCATTTTTTACATTAAATACTTCTATTTGCATGTCGCGTACAATATTGCCAATCTTAATCCCATCCCGGTATTCCTCAATATTCATTGCTACATTGTATATGCCTGAGTCTACAGGTGAATCCCAAACAAGATCACCGGAAATCGGATTCACATAGATAGTATCACTGGCTTCCGGCAGCGTATAACCCGGTATTGGTTTCCCGCCTTCTTCAGAACACACTGTCATGCTGTAGGCAAGACTGTCGCCATCATAATCAAATGCACCCGGATTATGTATAAAAACATGCCCGATTGCAGCCTTATCTATAGGAAAATTTAGTAACACCGGGGTGCTGTTTCCTCCGGTAACCGGATTTATTACCAGGGTGGTTTTGACTGAAAAAACAACATTCACTGAATTTGGAATGTTAAGAACACCAAAATTACGGTTTGGATCCTGCACCACAATAAGATAAGTGCCGGGGCCCGGAAATGTATGCTGTGCTACATAAGTATTGTGATAATAAAAATTTGGAAGTTCCACTTTGTCTGTTCGTGGCGCTATGGAGGTTGTATTATCTCCCCATTGTACTTCCAGTTCATTGCGGTCGGCAGCACTGAGTGTATAAGTGAAGGTTGTAATAGTAATCTCATAAGTAAGGCCTGAGATCTGTTTATAGGTAATCTCTCCGGCCCTGTTGTGGGTAGCCATTACATTAAGGGTCAGTAGAATCATCAAAACAACCAGGCTGCTTCTTTTCATAAGGTAAATATAGTGATTCAGTTAAAATTATTCCAGGTGCCCAAACCATTAAAGTTCTATGTCAATTCTGGGCTGGTGACTTATAAACTGATAGCCGTCCTCCTTTCCCCTGTAATTGAGAATAAGCAGATTCGTCTGATCGGGATAAATATCCATTAAAACACTATTAAGAATCGATATCTTTTGAACGCTATCCGGAAATTTTATCCTGTAATATAACCAGACCGCATCATCCGTGATCCGGAGACTGTCAAACACGGGGCCATCCATCTCTTTCCCGTTGCTAAACAATTTAAAATTATCTGCAATGTATTGATTAATTTTATTCTGTTTCTGATTATCGATAGTTGAATTTCTCTCTGACAGATCAATGCCTGGCGTGATTTTCTTATTCATTGCCTGTTGAAAGTCATCACGGAATATCTTGAATGACAATTCAAAAACTCCTGAGTCAGTATTATATTCCATGTTTACAATACCAACATGTACAGGATGAAACAGATTTGCAAGAAGTCCGCTTACCAGAAGCAATCGAATAATCAGTGTTGTCAATGTAATCCAGTCTTTATATTATCAAATCAAAATTACAATATTTTTTCCAGTCATTCTCAATAATTAATTAGTGCCTGTCCATAATTCTACTTTGACAGATTAAACCCAGACTTGATTTTTCGCCTTTTATAGCCCCATCCCTAAAGGGTGAAAGCCGAAAAATCAAGCCGTTCCCTTCAAGGTAAAGGGCTAATCGGGTTGATTTTGACAATTGTTTTAAAAGTATCAAAATAGAAATAATGTCCGGTAACTGCATTGTTCCCGAACATTTTGATCCAGACACCTGAATTTATTGACGGACACAAATTAACAAAGAAACAAATTTTAGTCACGAAATATAAGCTCCTCTTATCACATCATTTAATTTATTTATCTTTAATTTTCTGTTGCCGGAGTAATTTAACACAGAATATTTTTAAGTTACCATCCTCTTTTGTTAACTTATTTGTTTTATTATTATCCGGAAATGCTAAAATTTTAAACAATTCAGGTAGTTTCAGTCTTTTATCAGCCAAATCGCTTATGTCACTCAGACGGGTTATAAAAAATAATTATTTTCAAAGGCACGGGGCAACAAGAATTGCCCTGATTTATTTCATTGTCAGTTTTCTCTGGATACTTTTTTCGGATAAACTTGCATCTCAACTGTTTACTGCTGAGAACATTCAACAAGTGCAAACATTTAAAGGCTGGTTTTTTATTTCCATGAGTGCCATTATTATTTATCTACTGGTTAAAAGCTATATGAAAGAAAATCTTGCCTACCAGGAATCCCTGAGCCAAAGTCGTGAATCATATAAGATACTTGCCTCAAACCTGGCTGAAAGTGAAAACCGGCTGCGAAAAGTACTGCTGGAAGCACCCGTGCCTGTTATTCTCATTAATAATGAAAAGCAAATAGAGCTCCTGAGTAACACATTTTCAAATGAAACAGGATATACAATAACAGATTTTCCGGATATTGATTCACTTGAAGAAAAGCTGATCCTAAATAATCAGAAAGGATTCCGTGAACTCATCAGGAAAACAGCAAGCACAATTTCACAACAACTTGAAGAAGAAATTGAAATCATCACCAGTCATGGCACAAAACGCATCTGGAACATCAGTGCTTCCCCACTTCTCTTTGAGGATGGATCCATCAACATCACCATGATGGCCATGGACATTACAGTAATAAGAACTGCTGAGAAACGTCTGAGTCTGACAAACCGGTCTCTCAGGGTTTTGAGTAACTGCAACCAGGTTATTGTTCGAAGTAAAAATTTTACAAACCTGCTCAATGAGATAACAAAAATCATGGTACAAAGCGGGCATTACAAGTATGCATGGGCTGGCAGATGGAGCAAAGGACAGTTAATCCCGGTTGCCAGTCACGGTGCCGGCTCTGAACTTGCTGTACTGGTGAATAATTTTTTTACGCGAAAGCAGGCAGGTAAAAAAGTACTTTCCATGCTGGAAAAAGGTCAACTTTATTTTTGCAGGGATATTCTACATGATCCTGATTGCTCTTCTATTATGGAAAAATCAACCTATAGTGAATTGAATGCCTTTATCTTACTCCCTATAATCATTAATGACAGTCTCTGGGGCGTAATAAATTTATTTGAAACCAGCGGTTATGCCTTTAGTAATGAGGAACTGGCTTTGCTAAAAGAATTGAATGAAGATGTCACGTTTGCCATTCAGTCTTTATTGATCCTAAGTGAGAAGAAAAAGATTGAAGAAGAAAAAATGGCATTACAACATGAACAGAACAAACTTCTCAGGCAATTACAAGCCCAGATTGACAATATGCCGATGGGGTTATTGCTCACGGATAAGGAATTTAAAATCACATTCCTGAATCCGGAAGCAGAAAAAATTTTTGGGTACAGCAATGCCGAAGCATTGGGACATACACCAGATGAATTAATCATTCCTGAAAATGAGAGACCTTTTACCAGTGAGATACGCCACAGGATTATGGAAGGATCGACTGAAAAAAATATCATCAACAATAACAGGAGAAAAAACGGAGAAATCATTGTTTGCGAGTGGTTGAATACTCCTATTACGGATGAAAAAGGTAATTTTGAAATTATGCTTTCAATGGTTCAGGATATTACTGAGAGACTAAAGTTTGAAACGCACGTACGACAAATTCAAAGGATGGATACCCTGGGTACATTGGCAGGCGGAATAGCCCATGATTTTAATAATATACTCACTACGCTTAACGGGTATACAGAAATGGCACTTTCACCAAATATTAAAGAATCAAAAAGAGATGGGTATCTCAAAAAAACACAGGAAAGTATTCAAAAAGCCCACGATCTTGTCAATCAAATCCTGACATTTAGCAAAGGCGTTGAACCTCAAATTTCGGCCATTGATTTACCCGGTATTGTAAACCAGGTTCATCAATTGCTTCATCACATGCTACGCAGTAACATTCAAACTGACATCAGGTTTAACAGTCGTGCGATGGTTAAAGGAGATGAAACACAATTAAACCAGGTTATCATGAATCTGTGTACAAATGCAATAAAGGCCATGCGTGAAAAAGGCGGCAAACTCAGTATAACCACTGAAGATTTTCTGAATAAAAAACATCAGACATTTGATTTTTCAGAATTACTTCCCGGGCAGTATGTAAAATTAACCATTTCTGATACCGGACCCGGCATATCACCTGCAATATACAATCGCATTTTTGAACCATTTTTTACAACCTATAAAGTTGGCGATGGCACGGGACTGGGACTCGCTGTTGTGTATGGTATTTTAAAGAAACATAATGCAGTTATCAACGTTATTAACAAACCGCGAGAAGGAGCTAGATTCGAAGTGTATCTGCCAGCATCAACCCAATAAACATATGTTTGTATAACATCTGTGTAAAATCAATAACATAATGGAAAACAAGAAACACATAATGCTGGTTGATGATGACAAAGCCATCAGGGAAATGTTGAAAGACATGTTAGAAGATGCTGGATTCAAGGTTGATACTATGGAAGATGGCCAGCAGGCGATTGATAATTTCAACAAAGAGCTGTATCAACTTGTTATTAC
>Ga0102944_1002486_pt1 | contig 10735 bp, 6 predicted proteins | sample SalPonD_shore_MG_FD_78172 | JGI IMG/M metagenome (GOLD analysis project Ga0102944, IMG submission 78172) | Salt pond soil microbial communities from South San Francisco under conditions of wetland restoration - Salt Pond MetaG... | ecosystem: Environmental > Aquatic > Marine > Intertidal zone >... | reverse complement strand
TTCGAAGAACGGGTAGATCGGTTGATCCTGATATAATTTTGATATGCCTAAACCAATTATTTAAAACGCTTAAAAATTAACATAACATCATACGATTTAATGAATTATACCGTTTTTATAATTTAAAATAATGATTGTTGAAATAGATACTATATTGCAGATTAATCAGCAAAATTTTTTAGAAATAACTTTGTGAAACCTATTTACAGAAATTATTTAAGCAAAAAGGTAAACATTTAAATCAAGTTCCATTATGATAAAAGAAAATGTTCAAGAAGCGATAAACGGGCAAATCCAGGCCGAGCTACAGTCGGCTTATCAATACCTGGCGTATGCGGCGTGGTTCGACTCCAAAAACCTGAAGGGTTTCTCTCACTGGATGCGTATACAATGGCGGGAAGAAATTGAGCATGCCATGAAGTTTTATGATCACATTTTGCGCCGCGACGGTGATGTTGATTTGAAGGATGTCAATAAACCATCCGTCGATATTGAGACGCCCGAAGAGTGTTTTGAAAATGTATTGGCCCAGGAGCAGAATGTAACCAAGAAAATTCACAAGCTGTATGACCTGGCTAAAAATGAAAATGACTATCCACTCCAAACGCTTCTCCACTGGTTCATAGATGAACAGGTGGAAGAAGAGGAAGCTGCCCAGGAAATCCTTGAGAAGCTGCAGCTTATTGGTGATCATGGCCCGAACCTGTATTTGCTGGATCAGGAACTCGGTCAACGTCCAGCCAACCCGGATGAAGGTGGAAACGGGGAAAGTGGACCGTAAATTTTAAAAAATTCATTAACCAGGCGAATCTCTGGGTTTAAAAGCCGCGTCCATTCTGGCGCGGCTTTTTTTACATCGTTAAATTTTTTAAAAATGCATGAGACCTCTGTATAAAGCATCAAAGCTAATTTAAAATCTTTATATTTCATCCAGGAGGCTGTCGGACTTAGGAAATCATCACGGCATGTGACCAAATCTGACGAATTTTTTGTTGATTTATTTAAATCCGACAGCCTCCTAGATTAGTACGTTAAAATCATTCATTTTAAACTTCACCAATGTCAGACGCTACTCAAAAATTCATCCCCCTGGCCAATTATCGTGAATATCCACCAGATGAGATGCTAAGCCGCGCCAGGCAATTCCGCAAAGATCTGCAACGACGGCGAACGGTTCGCCATTATTCGGATCGACCAGTCAAGCAAACGGTTATTGAAGAATGTATAAAAGCAGCGGGCACGGCTCCCAGCGGGGCCAACAAACAACCGTGGCATTTTGTGGCTGTTCAGGATCAAACGGTTAAACATAAAATCAGAGTAGCAGCGGAGGAAGAAGAGCACGAGTTCTATAAACGCCGGGCTACCGACGAATGGCTGGAAGCCCTGGAACCGCTGGATACCGGTCCGGAGAAACCGTTTCTTGATCTTGCTCCCTGGCTGATCGCCATCTTTTCAGAAAGTTATGAGATGAACGATGACGGGGAGAAAATGCGCAATTATTATGTGCGTGAGTCTGTTGGTATTGCCACGGGCATGCTGATTACGGCTTGTCACCGGGCTGGACTAGCCACTTTAACGCATACGCCCAGTCCCATGGGATTTCTGAATAAAATTTTAGACCGGCCCGAAAATGAAAAGCCATTCTTGCTGTTGGTGGTTGGATATCCAGCCGATGATGCAAAAGTTCCGAACATCACGAAAAAGTCATTTTCTGAAATCACCACCTTTATTTGATATTCTGTGGGCAACATTCCTTTACGCTGACGGTTCAGTGTAATACAATTAATAGATCTCGAAAGATTATTATTTAGATGGCAGATAAAAAGAAAAAACGGACCTGGAAGCGAGAACTCATTGAATGGGGCGTGTTAATAGCCATAGCCGGTGTATTGTATGCAACGGGATTGCACACTGAAGTGATTGGCCGTATGCAGCAGGTGTTGCTGTGGACCGGCATTATGCAGCCGGAAATGCAGGCGCCGGAACAGGCAAGCACCAAAGCCGATTATCAATACCAGTTGGTTTCGCTGGATGGGGAACGAATGGTGAATCTGTCTGATCTACAGGGCAAAGTGGTTTTTATGAATTACTGGGCCACGTGGTGCCCACCTTGTGTGGCTGAAATGCCGAATATTCAAAGCCTGTATGATAAAATGAAATCAAATGACAACATTCAATTCGTGATGGTAAACTTAGATGAATCAAGAAACAAAGCAGAAAAGTTTATCAACGAGAAGGGATTCACCTTCCCGATTTATCGTCCCGCCAGTGCCACCCCTAAAGTTTTCCAAAGTTCCACCATTCCCACTACCTTCGTCATTTCAAAGGATGGTAAAATTGTTTCCACCCATAAAGGCATGGCCAAGTACGATACGCAGAAATTCCGTTCCTATCTCAAAAAATTGGCTTCAGAATCTTATTAAGCCCGGATTTTTGCGGATTTTATACGGATTTGGAGTATGGTTTTGAATTGGGATATCCATCTCAACTAAGTTCTATATCCTGTCGCCATCCCGAAATCGTTCGGGGTGGTGACTATATCATAAAGAGTCTCCAGACTCGCTTGGGGCGTTGGCGTAAATGGGGGGCGTTCATAGAAATGAATAAACTCAGTCTTTATAGCAAATAACAATACCTATTGTTTAATCTACACTTCCAGTCCACCGAGTCTGGAGACTCTAGGCGCAATCATCACCAGTCTGGAGACTGGCGATAGGCGATAGGGAATCTTATTAAGCCACGGATTTTCGCGGATTTTATACGGATTTGGAGCCTTCGGGATGGTGACGACCTCACTAAGAGTCTCCAGACTCGCAGGGGCAATAAGCATAAGCTGGGATTTCGATCATAGTACTGAATAATTTCTGTTTATTAGCATAAAACTGCACCTATTGTTAAACTACACTTCCAGTCCGTCGAGTCTGGAGATTCTGGGCGATAGGATAGGTCGTCCCCCCCCCGAACGATTTCTGGATGGCGATAGGACTTATCATTTCTCATTATTATCCCGAATGATTACGTAGTTTCGACAAGAATTTTTTACTTTTCACGACCCAGTAACCCAGTAACCCAGTAACCCAGTAACCCAGTAACCCAGTAACCCAGTAACCCAATAACCCAATAACCCAATAACCCAATCCTTTCCTCTTTGCAACGAATATAAATAAGATAAAAATGTCTTAAATAGTAGTATCAAATGATGTCGTTTTGTAATTTAGGATTAAGTGCAGTGCACTGCAGTACTGTACAATCATTTTATAAAAATTATTAGGAGATTATTATGAATCGACTTGAAAATAAAGTTGCAATCATCACAGGCGGAGCTTTAGGTCTTGGTAAAGCCTGTGCAGAATTGTTTGCAAAAGAAGGGGCCAAAGTAGTGGTCACCGATGTCAAAGAAAATGAAGGAAAAGAAGTGGTACAGGGTATCAACGAGAATGGTGGAGATGCCCTGTTCATCAAACACGATGTATCGCAGGAAGAAGGCTGGAATGAAGTCATCAAGAAAACCCTCGATACCTACAACAAACTCGATATCCTGGTGAATAATGCGGGCGTGGGAATCGGCGGCTCCGTGGAAGAAACTTCCATAGATGAATGGCGCTGGCTGATGAGTATAAACCTGGATGGGGTATTCATCGGTACTCGCGAAGCTGTGAAAGCAATGAAAGATCATGGTGGATCCATCATTAATCTTTCGTCGATCGAAGGTCTGGTGGGCGATCCCAACCTGGCGGCATACAACACCAGCAAGGGCGGGGTTCGGCTGTTGACCAAATCGGCGGCCCTGCATTGTGCCAAATCGGGATATAATGTACGCGTCAATTCCATTCATCCCGGATATATCTGGACGCCCATGGTAGAAAACTATCTGAAGGAACAAGGGGATGTGGAAGCGGGACGCAAAGCTCTTGCCGATTTGCACCCCGTGGGTCATGTAGGCGAACCCAACGATATAGCCTATGGAGCGCTGTACCTGGCTTCAGATGAATCAAAGTTCGTAACCGGATCTGAGCTGGTGATTGATGGAGGGTACACGGCTCAGTAGTGTATTATTAAGCCGTAATTTAAAATTTCTAAAAATTTTAAGTGGGTGGCTTTTCAAGTTCATCTTGAATGGGCACCCACTTATTATGTTTGACGCACTTATTTTAATAAGTGAATGTGAGAAAAAGTTTTAGGTTTTTTTTAAATCATATCATTAAGAATTATTTGATCACTCAATTGTCAAAGTATTTTTATATAGATTATATTTAAAATAAATACTTAGCTCTAAAATTTATGGACGATGAAAAAAAATCCTTGGGTTCAGGAGAGCGTACACCAAGTCCTGACAAAAACACGAAAGGTGAATCCAAAAGTTCAGTTAATAATTTCCCAATAGTCGGGATTGGTGCGTCCGCCGGGGGTATAAAGGCTGTAGAGGATTTCTTTTCCTATATTCCGAATAATTGTGGTATGGCTTTTGTTTTAATTATGCATCTTTCGCCAGACTACAAGAGTAACCTGGCTGAAATTATTCAGTATAAAACTTCGATGGACTCTACGCAGGTCAATCGTGAAGTTAAAATTCAGCCGGATCATATTTATATCATCCCCCCGAATAAGAATCTCTCTGTCATAAACGGAAAACTCAGGCTGGGAAAGTCAAAACGGGAATTCGGGCATCAATCCACCATTGATGATTTTATGGAATCCCTGGCTTTGGATCAAAAAGAAAGGGCAGTGGGTATTATCTTGTCCGGAACCGGGATGGATGGTTCCATGGGTTTACGGAAAATTAATGAACAGAATGGGCTGACCCTGGTGCAGGAACCGGAAGAAGCTGAATACGACGGTATGCCAAAGAGTGCTATTGAAACGGGATTTATTGATTACGTATTACCCGTTTCAAAGATGGGCGAACGGTTAGTAAAATTTAATCGGCAGAGTAAAAAACTAAAAGATCTGCCGAATATTGAGACGCTACCTCTGGAAGATTCGGAGATCCTGAAGAAAATATTTGAACGTATTGGTAAAGTTACCGGTCACGATTTCTCGAATTATAAACATTCAACTATAATAAGACGGGTGACCCGGCGTATGCAAATGAATCAGGTGGATTCATTGCGGGATTACCTGGATTTGTTGAATAAAGAAAAGGAGGAGGTGAAAGCCCTCTTTAATGATTTATTGATCCGCATTACTCATTTCTTCCGGGACCCCAAAGCGTTTGAAGAATTAGAAAAAAAAATAATTCCAAAATTATTTGCGGATAAAAAAAATGATAAGCAGGTAAGGGTTTGGGTGGCCGGTTGTGCCACCGGCGAGGAAGCTTACTCCATTGCCATTCTGTTGAATGAATATCGATCTCATCTTAATAATCCTCCCGGGTTTCAAATTTTTGCCTCAGATATTGATAAAAAAGCTATTGATTTAGCCCGCAGTGCATGGTATCCGGAATCGATATTTTCCGAGCTATCGTCGGCACGACTCAAGCGTTATTTTATTAAGGAAGAGAATGGCTATCGTATAAGGCCGGAATTACGGGAAAAGGTTCTTTTTGCGGAACACAATATTTTAAAAGAACCTCCCTTTTCGAATATCGATTTGATAAGCTGCAGAAATTTGCTGATCTACTTAAACCGGAATATGCAGGCCATGGTTTTTGATTTGTTCCATTTTGCCATTAATCCGGGAGGGTACCTTTTTCTTGGGACCTCAGAATCCGCAGAAATTGCAGATAAACAATTTTCGACCGTCAATAAAAAGTATTCTATTTATCAACGTCGATCGGTAACCCCCAAGCGGTTCCATTTTCCCCGGCTTCCGTCTAACTTTACTGGGAGAAGTAAAACATCTGATGAACTCTATACCAGAATAAAAGGGAAAAGCCTGAAGGAGTTGCACCAACAGGAACTGGTTAAACATTACGCCCCGCCGAGTATTATTGTGAATGAAGATTTTGAAGTTATGCATGTTTCCAACCAGGCGGGCCATTTTCTTCAGTTTGGAGAGGGGGAACCCTCGCATAATATTCTCGATTTGGTGGAGAAGAATTTACGGTTTCAGTTAAGAAGTGCTTTATTACAGATTGCTAAGGAAGAATATATAGATCAGGTTGAGAAAAAAGTTAATTTAAAAATTAATGGAGACTATCACCTATATAAAATAAGAGTACACGTCATTGAACGTCCTGCCGGTTTTATACAAATAGATTTCCTGAAAATTGAAAAAGCGGAAACACCACCTGAGAAGAAAGAGGTTTCGCAGGGAAATCAACCGGTTGTTGAGCAGCTTGAAGAGGAGCTTAAACGTACAAAAGAGCAGTTGCAGGTTACCATCGAAGAATATGAAACATCCAATGAAGAGCTGCGAGCTTCCAATGAAGAACTCCAATCGATGAATGAGGAGCTTCAATCGTCGACGGAAGAACTGGAAACCAGCAAGGAAGAGCTGCAGTCGATGAATGAGGAACTCACCACGGTCAATCAGGAGTTGAAAAGCAAGATTGATGAGTTGAGCCGGGTAAACAGCGATTTGCAGAATTTGATGGCCGCCACGAATATAGGCACGATATTTTTGGATCGAAATCTAAGAATTAAGCGATATACGCCACGGGCCACGGATTTATTCAATATAATTCCGGGTGATGTAGGGCGGGAAATTGAACATATCACAAATAAAATTAATTATAGTAAGCTTAATCAGAATGCAACACAGGTTCTCGATGAATTGAAGATTATCGAGCAGGAAGTGTATAGTGATGACGGAGGCTGCTATATGATGAGAATGCGTCCCTATCGCACCATAGACGATCGAATTGATGGCGTGGTCATCAGCTTTATTGACATTACCAAACGAAAAGAAGCCGAACTCAAGCTGGAAAAGGTCAATAAAGAGCTGGAACAGCGCATTGAGGAACGAACCCTGCAATTGAAAGAATCAAATAAAAAGCTGAAAGATAAAGTGGTGGAAGGGGAGGAACTTAAGAATGAAATTTTGCATATGAGCGAAGTGGAACGCTGGAATATTGGGCAGAATTTGCACGACGATTTGGGCCAAATGCTGACCGGGACCCGTCTAATTGGTCAGGACCTGGCGAAAAAGTTGGAAGTAATAGATCCCGAATTGGCTAAAACGGCCAAAGAAATAGTTGAGTTAATTGGTAAATCGGATAACTATGTACGTTATCTTACCCAGGGTATATTGCCCGTAGAACTGGATCAGGACGGTCTTTCAAACGCTCTTCGGAAACTGGTGGAACATACCCGGGAGCGTCATGAATTGACGTGCGAATTGAAGATTGGAAGAAATATCGGGGTTTCAGATAATACCATTTCAACCAATTTGTATCGGATTGCGCAGGAGGCCGTTCATAATGCAGTGAAACATTCCAAAGCCGATCATTTAAAGCTTCAATTGAAAAAAAATGATCATTCTTTATCATTGATTATATCAGATAATGGTACCGGGTTTTCATATCCAGTAAAAAAGAAAAAAGGTATACAAGCGCGTTCCGGCATGGGGCTGAAAATTATGCATTATCGTGCCCAGATGATCAATGCAAAACTCGATATACAATCAGAAAAAAAGAAGGGTACAACGATCACCTGTACTTTGGATGAACCGATTGATTAGTGTTATTACCATTTAACCCGGATATTTCACCAAGAAATTAGCCCGTGGACTGCGGTTTTAACTTTTTGTTATAGGATAAATTATCATATTCCTTAGAGAACTTTGCAAAACCGTTCTTTTGATCGATATTCGGGATTGACCTAAATCCCTGGTTTTGCAAAGCTCTCTGTGAAATATCCGGGTTGGAAATTTTTACAAACCATTCTATAAAAGAATTCAGCTTTTTTGTAAACTTTAATTAACGGATGGATTTAAAGTCATTTAATAGAGGGCTTTGCGAAAGCAGAGTTTTGAAAAGTTCTCCTAATAAATGATTTAATACCTGAACAAAAGCTTAACCCGCATTATTTCCGAATAAATAATAAACTATAAATTAACTTCCTGATATTTATAACCTTGTGAAATTCTATTGTGAATATTTCAGATTAATCCTTGTGGGTTTCTCAAAACATTCGTGATATTTCATTTCCAATATTCATGAAATTGAGATATCTAAAATTGACCTTAGATCATCTCTAGGAGCCTGTCGGACTTAGCTAAATCTACTGCATATTCGTCAGAATTGGCCATATCCCGTCCCGGAGACTTTCGGAAAAATAGCACCACTATTCGACTTAACCCGGATATTTCACAGAAAGTTATATTATATATGAACTAACTTATTGATGCAAATACACGGCGTAGAACGCTGCGAAATTTTTCCCTCAGCTTCGTTGAAGTTAAAATGGTTTACTCAACGTATATGTATACGATTCCGTCACCATTTTAGCCCTTGTCCCGAATACCTTCGGGGTTGCTGATAAAAAAATTTCTTGGTGAAATATCCGGGTTAAAAGACCTCGAAATCTGTCTCAAAGGGATAAATTTTCGTTAAAACTTCCTAAGTTCGACAGACTCCTAGGGCAAAATGTTTATTTTGAAAGATGGACCGGCAAATGAGTAGATCAGCTGTTGCAGAACATTAGAAAATAACTCAACGTAAAGCCTTATATATATGAAAGTGTATGAACCCAAAAATTATGTAGACCGGTTCCGATGGTTATCCCATTTGAATGCCTTTCTGGTTTTGGGAATCAGTGTTTTCATACTTTTGTTTAGGTTGTTATATACAAATTCGGTATCTACAGCAACTTTCATCCATGAAGGGTTGAATGAGATTTATATCTTTATTCTGATTGGTGGGGCCTTAACCCTCATGCTCAACAGGCAAAAGCATCAGGTATTTCAATATATTGCATATCTGTTGATTGTCGTGATTATGATCTGTTCCATTTTAGAATTAACTAACTATTTCACAGGATGGAATGTTGGTTTAAGTGGTTTTTTCAGGGTTAATCAGTCGAACCAGAGTATTGCTGTAATGCCCGGACGCGTATCGCCGTCTAATGCATTGAACTTTTTCTTGATCAGCTTTGCCCTATTTACCATGGTCAGCAACAAGTGGAAATTTATATGGACCATGAACATCCTGGTGCTGATTATTTTTGGAAATACTCTGGTGGCTATGATTGGTTACCTGTATCACACAAATATTTTTGTACGCGATACTTTTTATGCCGGTGAGTGCTTTGTATGTACTTTATTATCTCTCATGGTGGCGATGAGTATTTTATTTTCCAAACCGGATAAGGGGTTGACCGCCATACTCAGCAGTCCGTATGTCGGAGGGATGATTTCCCGGTTATGGATTCCTTTGCTGATTATAATTCCCATTCTGCATGGCTGGGTGATTTTGATGGGACAACGACAGGAGTTATACAGCTCCAGCCTGGGTTTAACGTTGATTAAGGTCTCGAATATTATACTTTTTATAATGTTGGTGTTGGTCAGCGGCAAACTTTTGAATGATAAAGATGAGCGCCGTCAACAGATGGAGATTGAGCGGGCTAATATGCTGAAACGCGAAAAAAACGCCCGCAAATATGCCGAAAAAGTGAATTCGCAAATACGTTTTATTGCGGAAGCCGGTAAAATCTTGTCCTCCTCTTTGCAGTACGAAAAAACCCTGGAAACCGTGGCCGACCTGGCCGTTTCAAGAATATCGGACTGGTGCACGATTGATCTGATGGATGCGAACAAACAATTGCAGCGTATCGTAATTTCCCATGCCAATCCACAAAAAGTGGAGCTGGCTAAAGAATTAAAAATCAATTTACCCCCGCGGGAGGAATATGAAACCGGAATTTACGAAGTTATAAATTCTGGCGAACCCCGAATTTTCAGAGAAATAACGGACGAAATCATACGCAGAAATACATTGAATGAACGCCAGTTTAAACTGATGAAGTCGCTGGAACTCCAATCGGCCATGATTTTGCCGCTGATTGCCCGGAATAAAGTTTTTGGTGCGATGACGTTGGTCTCGGCTGAGTCGGATCATAAATATACCACGGATGACTTGATTTTTGCACGAAACCTTGCTGAACGGGCGGCACAGGCTATCGATAATTCCCAGTTATATCGGGAAGCACAGGAACTGAACGAAGAGCTGAGACGTACCAATGAAAAGCTGAAAAATCAGATAGAGGAACGTCAACGGCTGGAGAAAGAACTGCTGCAGATCAGTGAATCGGAGCGGTGGAGCATTGGCCAGAACTTGCACGACGAGCTTGGTCAAATGCTGACGGGTACGCGATTAATCAGTACAGACCTTGCGAATAAACTGGGAAAAAGAGATCCTGAGCTCAAAGAAGAAGCAGAAGAGATTGTAGATCTTATCCAGGAAGCCGATAACTATGTACGAGATTTAACCCAGGGTGTGATACCGGTGGAGTTGGATAGTGAAGGGTTGACAAATGCTCTTGAAAAACTGGCAGGTCAAACTAGTCAGCGCGATAAATTGGAATGTACCTTTAAGGAATCAGGCACTGTTAAAATTGCAAATAATACTATTGCCACCAATTTGTATCGTATTGCTCAGGAAGCAATTCGTAATGCGGTAAAGCATGCCCAGGCCACCTCCATTCAAATTAAGTTGTATCAAAATATGAACGGTACCCGACTCATCATCCAGGATAATGGGATCGGTTTTAATGGAAAACTGGATGAGATTGAAAGTCCCGGCATGGGCATCCGTATCATGCATTACCGGGCTCATGTCATAGGGGGGAACCTG
>Ga0102944_1002485_pt1 | contig 10735 bp, 11 predicted proteins | sample SalPonD_shore_MG_FD_78172 | JGI IMG/M metagenome (GOLD analysis project Ga0102944, IMG submission 78172) | Salt pond soil microbial communities from South San Francisco under conditions of wetland restoration - Salt Pond MetaG... | ecosystem: Environmental > Aquatic > Marine > Intertidal zone >... | reverse complement strand
TTTCCCGGCTGCGGCTGATTCTTAGGGATGCCGGAGTCAGCAGGAAAGATTTACTGGTTATGGGAGGGATTCCGCTCTTGTCACTTCCTTTCCTGCAGGTGAACGTCAGTTGGTTTGTTCTACTGATCTATTTACTGGCTTATCCATTTCTCATGAATGTGGTAGAAAGGTCGCCCGAGAAGCTGAATCGAAATCGATGGCTCATTCTGTTGCTGCATGTTGTGGTAATTGGAATTTTATGCAGCCCGCTATTTAATTTGAAAGCCGATATTTTGCCGGGCGCTATCCTTCGTTTTGTGGACGGGATTATGATTCCCGGAAAAGATATTACCGGGTCGGATGTTGTGAATGGACAAACTCTCTTATTTGGATTATTGTTGGTCCTGAATGAAATGAATATTGTGTTACGATACATACTGGGAATTTTGGGATTAAAACCGCTGGCTTCGGAAGGAGAGGAGGCCAGCAGGAGTGAGTACAATACCGGTCGTCTAATCGGCTTACTGGAAAGAATCTTTGTATTTCTGTTTGTCCTGCTCAGCCAATATACCGCAATCGGTTTTATCCTGGCAGCCAAAGGTGTTGCCCGATTTCAAGATTTCAAGAGTCGCACTTTCGCGGAATATGTTTTGATTGGTACCTTGCTATCAACGTTACTTGCATTGGCTATTGGTTATTTTGTGAAGCTGGTCATTCAGCTATGATAGTATTCAAAATTCATTGCAAACTTATAAAGTGAAAAATTATTTCTGATTATGAAATTTCGATCGTTTAAAGGAACAGAAGTTGCTGAAGTAGGACTTGGGACATGGCAACTCGGGGGAACCGAATGGGGAAATGTATCCGAGGAAGAATCGATGAGAATTATTCAGGCGTACGTGGATAACGGGGGTAATTTTATTGACACTGCTGATATTTACGGGGGCGGTCGATCGGAGAAATTGATTGGTAAGTTTTTAAAATCTTGCGACAAGGACATCCACGTAGCCACCAAGCTTGGGCGACGCGAAGATGATGGAAACGGATGGCCACAAAATTTTACCTATGATGCTATTAAAAAACACATTGAAGATTCCTTGGAACGCCTTGGCATTCAACAGGTATTTCTGGATCAATTCCATTGTATTCCACCGGAACAGATGGCATCGGGAGCAGTTTTTGAGCACATCGAAAAGGTGCGGGAACAGGGATTGATTAAACACTGGGGGGCCAGCGTTGAGACCATCGGGGAAGCTTTGACTTGCTTGAAATATGATGGATTGGCATCGCTTCAGGTTATATTCAATATCTTTCGCCAACACACAGCGGACAAACTTTTTAAGAAGGCCAAAGAGAAGGATGTAGCTATTATTGTACGGGTTCCTCTGGCAAGCGGACTTTTAACAGGCAAGTTTTCCAGGGAAACCGAATTTTCTGCCAAAGATCACCGGAATTTTAATGCCGACGGCGAGGCTTTTAATGTAGGAGAAACTTTTTCGGGACTCCCCTTTAAAACAGGTATACAGCTTGCTGATAAGGTCAAAGAGCTTCTTCCGAAGGTCCCTATGCCTCAAGCCGCACTCCGGTGGATTCTCGATTACCCGGAGGTAACAACGGTTATTCCCGGAGCCTCGAAAGTAAGTCAGATTGAAAGCAATGTTCAGGCATCGGAATTAAAGCCGCTTTCAGATGACGTACACAAAAGATTACGCACTTTGTATGATAAAGAAATAAGATCAATGGTGAGGGGGGAGATATAGCTTTGCGTGTACTACAGGCGGTCGGATTTTATCCTACAGCATAAAGTGACATTTATGACGATTATCAGGAAAGGTTTTTAAGTAAATTATTATTAATCATTTTGGGCAAGATTTATTGCCCGATTATGAGGGCTAAGCTTTTACCACAAAGATAATAGCTGAGGCCAAAATACCAGTGGAGACCCAAATGGATCCCAAAAAAGGAAAACAGGAAAAGAAAGCTGAAAAGAAACATGCTTCCTCAAGCAAAAAAGAAAGCATGAAAGCTAATCCCCGTAAAAAATAATGTTCCGAAAGATTCAGGATTTTCTTTGATCCTGAGTAATAATAGGGCACCGGATTTCACCCGGCAAAATATTGTTGTCAGGGTAAGGTTCGGTGCTCTTTTTGTTTTGAACAGCCTTTATCTTTAAATAATTAATAAAACATTGTAAATATTAAACTTATGCATAAGAATAAGGGTTGAATGCCTTTTAAAATATGGTTTATATAAAATACAACAACTTATTGTGCCGCAATATAATAAGGTATTTTATTTAAAAATAGACTTAGTACTCTAAAAGAGTAGATAATTTTTAAAGATAAAATTACACCCATTCCTAATAGAAAGGCTTCTGTATTAGAATTTTTCGGATGTTTTTCTGAGAGACAGGTTTATCCGGGGTTCAGTTAAAAAAACGACTTTTAGATTTAAAGCCCAACCAAATCGACCGCTGCCATATTAATATTCGGTCCGGATTTTCATTACCAGGCCAAGGAAGAATAGTCCGAAAAGTATACCGATCATTCCTTCCATGGTCATTAAATGTTGAAAAATAAAATGGATACCGAATTCAAAATAGTAAGCCAAAAGATGAAGCATTTTATCTAACATGAGAATACCCCCGAATTGAATTCATAAGATGACATTTACAAGCCCGTTTACTGTTATAGGGAAGCGGAGAAAAAAAGTTCCCTGAATGAAAAGGCCGATCCTAAAGCATCGGCCTTTTTCTTCGCGGTTTATTTTGTGACTAACTGGGGTTTTATATTTTGATTCATGTGGAAGATATTCCCCGGATCATATTTGGTCTTTATTTTAACCAGTCTATTAAAATTCGAACCGTATGCTGCAGTCACTCGTTCCTGCTCTTCTTCCGTCATGAAATTCACATATGCACCTCCCGAGGAGAAAGGTGCTGCATCTTTGAAGAAATTTCGCGCCCATTTAATAACCTTTTGGTCGTCCACAGATTCTTCCCAACGCCCGTGTACATTCATTATGTATTTGGCATTACGGGCATTGTAGGCGGTCGCTTCCTGATGTATGCGATTAGGTGCCCCTGCTATCAGACCTATGAAAATTTCGCACTGCGGGGAGGGCATTTTCCCTGCATATTCAATAATTACGTCCAAAACACCATCTTTCAGCTCGGTAAAATTATGAGATTTCCAGTAATTACGGGAGCCCGGGGTCAATAACGGGTCAAAAGCCTGTTGCCAAACCGTGTAGGGTTGCGGACCGACATGCTCTCCAACCAAATCGCCAAAAGTCCTGATTGCTGAGATTAACTTTTCTCCCTGTTCAAAATCTCCGTCATAAAAAACCGGGATAACGAGGACCATCTTGCCATGTACTTTTTCCGGAAGAAAGGGCAGCGGTGGCGCATGTCTAACAACACCCCAGGCATTAAATGACTCCGGCGTATTTAAAACGAACTTGCGATATTCCTGCAGGATTTTTTTAGCCTGTATAAAAGGAAATACCAGCAATCCGGCTAAAATTTCCGGTCCAACAGGATGCAGGTCATATTCAAATTCGGTAACGACGCCAAAATTACCGCCTCCACCCCGTATTGCCCAAAACAGATCCGGATGTTCCTTTTCGCTGACATGCAGTTTTTTCCCTTCGGCGGTGACTATCCGTGCGGATCTTAGATTGTCGATAGTCATTCCATATTTACGTGTTAGCCAGCCAAAGCCGCCTCCGAGGGTCAATCCCGATATACCTGTAGTAGAGTTAATTCCAGTGGGAGTGGAGAGACCATATGCCTGCACAGCTTTATCGAAATCGCCCAGTGTAGCACCGGGTTCTACAAAAGCTCTTCTCTCTTTGGTGTCAACGCGAACATTACGCATTTTTGAGAAATCAATAACCAGGCCATCATCACAAAGCGAGTTCCCGGCAATGTGATGCCCGGCTCCAAGGATTGAGATTATGAGATCATTATCGCGAGAGAATTTAATAGCCGGTGGGACGTCGTCTGCATTTTTACATTGCACGATTACCGCCGGATGGCGATCAATCATCCCATTCCAGATCTTTCGGGCCTCATCATAATTGGTATCACCTGGGAGCAGAACGCTCCCCTTTATTTCCTTTTTTAGTTTAGATATAGTTTCTTTGGTTATATTAGCCATGACGGTATTCCCTGTGAGAGTTAGTATTAATCAATAAGTGGTTTTTACGTGCCACATTTTAATGTAGCATCATGACGATAATAGACGAGAGATGATTTCAAGAGTATTGTTGTTCTCTTGATTACTATTTTATTAAACCTAATATAAACAATTATTTAATAAGCAAAATAATTGTTCTTCAAACTTAATATCGCTGAATACAATTTTACTCAACTTGTAGCAAGTGGTTCCCGAATGCTCAAATCAAATGGTAAAACGAATTACCGACAGTAATTCCCCACTTTTGAATAGCGATTTTTTTATGCCTGCCTTGGTATGTACTTTCGGGAATGTGAGTAGCGTTTTTTAGGACTTAGATGCTTTATCTATTCATATTAATGGTCATCAGACTCCCATTTTACTTGATTCAATAAGTGCCTTTAATTTCATGCATCAGAATTCTGCAGGGCTATTTTTTATTATGGGTAAATAAAATGGTAACCAATAATACACTATTAGTAAGGGCTTGCAGCGAATGAGGCTGATTGCGTTTTAGATAAAGCCAGTCACCTTGGCTAAGTTCACTTGCTTGGTTGTCAACTGCGAATGTGACCTTGCCTTTCAGGCACTGCACTGAGATTTGTCCGTTAACGCTATGTTCAGTGACTTCTTTACCTTTGGGAAGCACCATGCGGATAACTTCCATATCATCCGTCTTCATTAAGGCAAGCGTAGCATCTTTCGGCATTTCATCCCGGAGATCATAAAGATTAAGAACTTCTCCTGAATTTATCTTTTCCTGGGCCATCTGAATTCCCCTCTAATAAGTTAAAACTCATAATTAAATTAACATTCAAACATCGAACTACAAATTTATATGATTATTTACAGCGATTTTTAATAGCTGCGATATCATCCTTTGTCAATGACAGATTAAATATATCCTGTTGGTCCATCATAGCATTCATAATCGACTTGGGATTGTCGACATGGCCAAGCCCCATAGCGTGGCCACATTCATGTGCGAGCACAGTTTTCAGCTCTGCCCGGTTCGAAAATTGAAAAATGTTTATTTTCTCCTGTTCGCCATTTCTTATATACCGTCCCTGGTCAAACTTTTGAGGATTAGAAAATCGATCATTATAGTGCGAGATCATCTGGTTTCGCTGGTCAATAATCGAATTCAGGTGATCCGACTTTGAGTTGATCCGTTTTCGCAGTGATTCAACATCCGATCGTTTTTTATTGATTTGGGATTGGAGATAGGAAATTTGATGCTGCATTTTCTCAACTTCTTGTTCTTTGCTTTTGGGGATTCCCCCGGCGGTTTTCCACCTGGATATATCGGTGTTATAACTTTTTACTACTTCTTCGAAATGTGACGTTCTTGTTTGAAGGTCACTTTTTTGAGCCTGATATTTTTTCATCAGCCGCTGATATTCATTCTTTCGAAGATCTACTTGTTTCTTTAAAATTTGAATCCGGTTGGAAAGAGCTTTTTCTTCTTCCGTTCGTTTTTGATCTTTTCCATATACCAGGTTAATGACGACCTCGCCGTTTGGATCATAATCAAGCAGATCACGTCCCATGGCCGTAGACCATAAAGCTTCTACTTCTTTCATTACATTTTTAAGTTCGCCTATGGATGTATTGAATCGTGGATCAATATGGCCGAAGCGATAGGTTAGAGGTCTTTGACAGGGCACAACAGGTTTCGGGGTGCCCAAAAAATTAGAGCCATCACTCTCAGCATACGTAAAAATGCCCATAAGGATGACTAGAATGACCGATATTGATAGAAGTTTCTTGTTCACAAGTCCAAAATCAGTTTAACTATAAATTAACACTGAAAAACTGAACTGCAAACAGCAGAAGTGATTGAAATGGAATTATTTCAGCTTGCTTTCGACTTTTTTTGGGCTGCGTTAGCAAGCTCCAGAACAGCTTTTGTATACAGGTTGCTCGGATTGTATCGCAATACCGCTTTTCTTACGCTACCGGTACGCTTTTTAAAATAAGAAAGGTAGTTGGCAACAGACATTATATTGTTGTCCATATCCAAAATGTCATCACCAATAAACCATTTATTCATGGAATAGGGGATGAATTGTCCGAATGCCATCGCACCGGCATAACTGGACTTTAAATCAAAAACATCCAGGTTTCGGTTGCGGACGAAAATAAGCAAATGCTTGAGTTGATTGTAGGCAAACTCCCTGCGATAGTTTTCGGCATACATCGAAACGTACGTGTTGAAGGGGTTGTAACTGCCCGTATTTTTTCCAAAATCCGATTCAATGCCGATGATTGCAGAAATTACATATTTGGGGATTCCATATTTTTTTTCCGCCTTTTCCAGTTCGGCCGAATGAGCGTGCATAAAGTCGACAATTTGATCCTTCTTTTTAGCAAACCCGAGTATCCGTTTATAATCTTCCAGATCCGGCGATTTTTTTTCTGCAGACTGGCGAAAGTGGTCGGCAATGCCATCATAAAGCTTAAATCGCGGATCATTGAGTAGAGAATCGATATGGAAACCCTGCTTTCGCAGCCGTTTAGCTAACCGGGTAAGTTTGTCATTAACCGGTGCCGCAGCCGTATTTACAGATTGAACACCGGATTGGGAAGGCGTTTCTGCAGGCGTCGGGGAAGTACTTGGTTTTTGGGCATATCCGTTAACAGAAATAAGCAGCACCAATACCAAAATATACACCGGATATGTGTGCTGAAATTTGAACATATTACTGCTTACCTGGTTACAAAATGATATTGCCTTTCTTTCATAATAAGAAATCTGGCTTTATTTCAAAGTCTCAGCTTCTCTTTTTTCATTAATTAATATTTTTTTAGAAATGCCGATATTGGGCAATTTCTTAGAAAAAGAATTCGGTATAGGAATCATTAACCATTGACCGTCCACTTCTTATGATACCAGTAATACAAGCAACCTTACTAATATAGGGCTAGATTGCTTTAAAGAAACCATGCGATCGTATCCCGGATCTATGACTCTTTAATAAATTAAAAATTGCTTTCCAGGATCTTCGGGAGCAGTGAAATATCCTCAAGTTCAATATAACTTTTGTCCGTAGTTTCGTTTGTCTCGATCTTTTCATGTTCCCAGGTCGTATGAAATGGTATGTGGATCGCATGGGCGCCTATCTCGGTGACGGGCAGTACATCCGATTTTAAAGAATTTCCAACCATTAAAAAGTGGGAGGGGGATATACTGTAATGATTGAGAATATTCAAATAGGTATCGACCGTTTTACTACTTACAATCTCGAAATGGTCGAAATGCTGATCAAGCCCCGAACGAGCAATTTTACTTTCCTGATCGAAGAGATCTCCCTTTGTTATTATCATGAGAGTGTATTCTGCCTTCAGTTCACAAACGGTTTGTTCTATACAAGGCAGCAAGTTAACCGGATGTGTGGTCATTTCTTTACCTACATTGATGATCTCCTGAATCTCGTGCCCCGATATGTTCTGCCCTGAAAGTTCAACAGCCGTTTCGATCAGTGATAAAACAAATCCCTTAATACCGTAGCCAAATATTTTGAGGTTTTTTATCTCCGTTTCATAAAGTTTTTCGGATAGCCTGTCCGGTTCAATATGATCACTGAGAATCCTTTTGCATTTTTCTTCCGCTTTATTAAAGATGGGCTCATTTACCCAAAGTGTATCATCGGCATCAAAGGCTATAACGTTAATATCGGGCACCGGGAATTTATTTTTGTGTGATTTTCAGTGCCCAAAAATACAAAATTATAGCATTTCTCCGATGATGGAAGGGGAATACGGGAGAAAAACCGGCAACCGGATTTTAAGTCATCATTTCGGCAACCACAATTTCAGGTTCCAACTTGATGTTCGTTTTGATCGAATTGGAGATCAGGCATGCCTCTTCTGATTTTTGAAGTATACGTTCAGCCTTTTCGGTATACTTTTCATCGTTGATAGTTAATACCGGGTGAAGCGTGATTTCGCTGAACATATATTTGCCATCAACCTTTTCCATCTTACCGGTCGCCTTGATATTTAAATCCTGGAAACTAAGTTTTGAATATTCGGCTATTGCCAAAAAGGTGGTCATCAGGCAACTGCTTACAGAAGCTACAAACAGATGTTCGGGCGACCATACCCCTTCAATCCCTTTATCAAATTCGGGAGGGGTCGCTACCTCGATTGGTTGATCCAACACGGTTGAACTCATCGTACCTTTTCGATCATGATCCCACTTAATAGCTACATCATATGTATGATTCTCACTCATAATGATTGATGATTAGTTTACAAATTGATCTATAACACTTTTTAGCTGATTTGCCTGAACAACACCGGCCTGGCGCCATTTTACGTCTCCGCCTTTAAAAAGCATTAGCGTAGGTACGCCCCGAATCTGATACTTTACGGCTGCTTCCTGATTTCGGTCCACATCAATTTTAATGATGGTGACATCATCCCCAACTTTCTTTTTCAGATCTTTAAGGATGGGTTTCATCATCTTGCAAGGCCCGCACCAGTCGGCATAAAAATCAACTAAAACAGGAGTCTCACCTTTGATAAGTTCGGAAAATGTAGTTGTTTTTTTCTTCGTATCCATGGTTCAGTAATTAGTTTTCTACTTCGGTAAATTCAATGGTTGTATATTCTTCATTCTTAACGCCGGACTCCTCAGAATTGTTGGTTGATACTGCATTCGGCTGACAAACTCCTACCATGCAGCCCCGGTTGGTAACAGCTTGATATAAAAAGAACAGTGACAGAAATCCTGAGACCATGTCCTGGTATAAAACGGCTTCATATCCCACAAACAAACCCAACCCAAGAGCAACCCAGCGCATCGGATGCCAACCGTTCAAGAGACGTTGTTTTAGATCTTCAATCATGGCTAATCGCTAATTTTTTCCTGTAAAGTAGCCCAGCCACCGCCATTATATACTTCATTGAATCCATTTGACTGTAAGATTCGTTTTGCCGAACTGCTCCGTGATCCGGATGCACAACACAAAATAATTGGTTTTTCCTGATCAATGCTATCCAGCCGGTTCACAAGTTTTTGTAGGGGAATGTTGATAGATTTTGATAGATGTCCGCTATGGTATTCCTGTTGAGTTCGTACATCGATCACGGTGGCGCCATTAGCCACTAATTGCTCGAAATCGACGCCGGAGTCAGCAGGATCCAATAGTTGTTTGAAAAAGCTAAGCATATAGAAAATTTCCTTCTTTGGTTTCAATTTTAACCAAAATAATCAGGAAATCAGTCAAACTCAGCAACTAAAGTTACAGAAGAGTAATTTTATTCCGTCCGAGTTCAACAAGCCCCTCATTTTCCATCTGTTTAAGCAATCGGGAGACTACCACTCTTGCGGTTCCCAGTTCGTTCGCCAGTTGTTCGTGGGTGATAGAGAGCGTTTTTGAGCCTGTGACGTTGCATTTTTTCCGGATAAACTGCAGCAGACGCTCATCCATCTTTTTAAAGGCAACAGCGTTTGTAACCTCCAGCAGTTCCTCGAAACGCTTGTGATAAAGTCGGAAAATATAATCCAGCCACTGGGGATAATCTTTTATCAGTGCGCCGATTTTATGTATGGGGATGAATAGGATATCAGTCTCTTCTTCGGCTACAGCTTTTACTTTACTCGTATCGTGATGCATGCCTCCTAAAAATGACATAATACATGTTTCGCCCGGCTGTAGGTAGTAAAGCAGCATCTCACGATAGTCGTCATCCGACTGCATTACTTTAACACTTCCACGCAGTACAATGGGAATCGTGTTTATGTAGTCGTTTTCGTTTAGAATGACTTCACCCTCGGAAAATGTCTTGGTAAATCCAAGATCGGCCAGTTTCTTCCGCATATCGGGAGCAGAACTGAACTCATCAATATGGTCGAGCGTACTCATATCACATTTTGTAAGTCACAGCGTTAATGTTCATTCCGGCTCCGACCGATGCCATGATAAACGTATCGCCGGGATTTAATTCATGGCCATCCATTTTTTGGCGTAAAATCAAATCGAGAAGGGTAGGGATGGTAGCCACCGATGAGTTACCGAGCCAGGAGATGGTCATCGGTACAAGGTCGGAAGGCACGTCGCAACGATCGTATAGCTTAAAGAGTGCTTTCATAATCGCCTGATCCATCTTGGCATTTGCCTGGTGTATCAGCACTTTTTGAATATCATCCAGTGCAATACCGGCCTTATCGATGCTATTCTTTACCGTATTCGGCACATTCGAGAGCGCATATTGATATAGCCGGCGACCTTTCATCTTGATATAGAGCGTATCGTCCGCGTCTTTTTTGTATGAAGGTCCCATAGTTAAGTAATAGGCTTCGCGTTCTGTATCGGTCCGGGTAGCGTGAGAGAGAATACCTTTGGTTTCGCCGGTCTCTTTGGCCTCCAGAATTGTTGCTCCGGCGCCATCTGAGAAGATCATGCTGTCGCGGTCGTGGGGATCGCAGATACGAGATAACGTTTCTGTGCCTACAACCAGTACGCGCTGTACATCGCCGCTCTGAATATAATAATGTCCCTGAATGATGCCCTGCACCCAGCCGGGACACCCAAACGGTAAATCATAAGCAACACAGGAAGGATTTTTGA
>Ga0102944_1002484_pt1 | contig 10737 bp, 7 predicted proteins | sample SalPonD_shore_MG_FD_78172 | JGI IMG/M metagenome (GOLD analysis project Ga0102944, IMG submission 78172) | Salt pond soil microbial communities from South San Francisco under conditions of wetland restoration - Salt Pond MetaG... | ecosystem: Environmental > Aquatic > Marine > Intertidal zone >... | reverse complement strand
ATGCAGAATCGTTTTATATAGATTATATACCTGCTTTGATAGCAGAACTTTCAGCTGAAGGATTACTGAAAAAGGATAACGGTCGATTAATAATTGAAAATAAGAATTACAAAGTACCACTCACAATAGTTAAATCAAATGGAACCTATACTTATGATACAACTGATTTAGCTGCTATTCGATATAGATTGATAAATTTAAAAGCAGACAATATATATTATGTTGTTGGTGCTGAACAATCAAATCATTTAAATTTTGTATTTGAGGTCGCTAAAATAATGGGATGGTTAAAACCTCATCATACAGTAAAACATATATCTTTTGGATTGGTCTTAGGTGAAGACAATAAAAAATTAAAATCGAGATCAGGTAGTACTATTAAACTAAAAGAATTATTGAATGAAGCTATTCAAAGAGCTGAGATCGTATTAGAACAAAAAAATCATAATCTTGATCTGAATAGCAAAAAGAATATAATTGAGAAAGTAGCTTATGCGGCAGTCAAATATGCTGATTTATCAACTGATAAAAAAAAGAATTACACATTTTCATATGAAAGAATGTTATCTTTTAATGGTAATACTGCTCCTTATCTATTTTATGCTTACGTACGTATATGTGCTGTCTTAAGAAACGCTAATTCATATTATAATCAAGCTGTTGATATTGTAATGAATAATAAAAAGATTATATTGAGAAATGATTATGAAATTGAACTATCGAAATATATACATTTATTTTCAAATGTAATAACTGATATAAGTGAAAATCACAACATTCATTTATTTTGCGATTATTTATATAAGTTATCAGTTGTATTTCATAAATTTTTTGAAAATTGCAGATGTTTATATTATGATCAAAACAAAAAAATTATTAAAGTTGATCATAATCGTCTGATTTTATGTAGTATTACCAAAAAAATAATGAAACAATGTTTTGACATCCTAAACTTCGAAATATTAGAGGAAATGTGAGTAATACGATTTTCTTAAAAAAAATTAAAAATTCCATCGGGACAATAAAATTTCATTTTTTCAAAATGAAAATGAATTAATTTTTTTTAAGAAAATAAGTGATTAATATTGATTTTTTAAATTACTGAAAAATAAGTTATTATACCATGTCTCAATTCCAATCCGACAAAATTCCACTTGAAGATTTGTTTAAAGAGAATAAATACAGTATTGAGGTAGTTAGATCAGTTTTATTCAAAATGCCATTAAAAAAACTCGAAGCAGTTTCAACCACTAATAAATACATGTGTAATAAAGTTTGTGATGATACTTTCTGGCTTCAATATGGTGAAAAAGTATTTGATGACAAAACGGAATTGTTTAAATGGAGTTTGTCACAGAAAAAATCAAAATTAGCTATGATTGTATATAAAAAATATAAATCGAAAATAATTGATATCGGAAATCTTTATATGGCTGTTAAATTCAATCAGATTGATTTAGTAAAAGAGATGCTCAAAAATGAGCAATTTGATATAAAAGATAATAATTCTATTATTGACTTGGCAAGATATAATGATCATGTAGAAATATTACAACTTTTATTAGAAGATGGTCGTGCTAATCCAAAAAACTGCGATATTGTATCTGCAGCTTTAAATAATGAAATTAAATTGATTAAAGTACTATTAAAAGATTCAAGGATAGATCCATCGGAATATGACAATAGAGCAATTATTAAAACAGCTAAATTTGGGCATTTAGAAGTAGTTAAGCTTTTATTAGCAGATCCTCGTGTTGATCCAACCGATTGTGATCATTATGCTATTCAAATGGCGTTTGAGTACAATCATCTAGATGTAGTCCAAGTTCTATTAAACGATCATAGAGTGAAAAAATCGTTAAATATCAAAAAAATTTCATTTAATTAAGTATTTCTATTTCCTATTTCTATTTTCTATTTCCTATTTCTATTTTCTATTTCCTATTTCCTATTTTCTATTTCCTATTTTAATTAAATAAACAATCTATTTTTTAGTGTAAAATAGATTAAATAATAACATTGTGAAGTTAAATAAATGAATACCAAAAATTAAATGCACCATTCAGTTTTGATTTTTACAATATTTTTGACTTAAATCAAGATGTTTTAACTTTCAATTTACCTTTTTTATAAAGGTCTAAATCATGTTCATTGTACTTTAAAATATCATCATCAGTAACTTTGTTTACCACCCCATTTATTCTCTTTGCTTTAACCATTTTAACATATTTTAAACTACCTATTTTAATGTATTGGTGATAACCTTTATGTTCAAAAATGCTAACGTATTCCTTCAAATACTTTAATATCGCAATAAAACACTTTTCAGTGATTAAAATGTCATAATAAGCGGTGTGTAATTTATTTTGAGTATATTTTATACCAAAGTAATTTGCCGTTTCTAGTAATTTGGGCAATTTAATGTTGTCCTTCTTGTTATTTTCAATTTTTGTGTTATCTTCTTTACTAATAGTTTTTGAATTTTCTTCATTATCATTTTTTACTTTGTTTTCTAATCTGCAAATGTTTAAACTTCGATACATTGTATCAAAAGTTTGACACTCTTTCAATTTGATATGAGAATGATGATTGATACAACCCAAATCAAACTCAATGTTATGACCTATAATATAAGTATTTTTAGAAAGGATTCGATTTAGTTTTTCTACTATGATTTCCAACAATTTACCTTTTTGATTAACCTCTTTCACACTATAGGGACACTTCATTTTATCACCCCAATCAATTCTTTTAATGCCTTTAACAAAGCTAATAGATTTATATAACAACTTAAATTCTTTATTTAGAATGCGATAAGCAATTTCAATCGGTCGTTGTAACGGTGGTCGAAAAGATCCTATGCCGTTAGTTTCAATGTCTAAAATGACATATTTAGGTTCTTTAATTGCCGATAAATCTTCCAAGTCATTGATTGCTTTGATTCGAAGTAATGATTCTTTATTCAAAGGTTTTTTATTTGGAATAGTTGTTTTAAGTTTATAAGTATAATTTTTATCGTTATTTTTAAAGTCTTTATAATAAATACAACTACCATAGTCATAACAAAAATACTTCGTTTTGTCTAAAATATTTTGGCCAATTTCTTTGGTTAATGCTTCACTTTGATTATGACAATATAAAAAGACGACGTAACAATCTTTATTATTTTCTTTTAATTGGCGTTGTGTTGAGACTTTCATACTTAAAACACCTTTCAATTGTTTTTGTTCAAATAAGAAAACAAGTTTTTGCCATTTTAAATCAATTTCATGTTTAGAATAAAACATCATCCATTTACCTGTTTTTGAATTAGTTTGACCATGTTGAAGCCAATATTTGAACAGTTCAGTTGAAGGTTTATTCATTTTTATATTTATATTTTATGTCTTTATATATCTATTATTTATATATAAATTTCTAAAACTTTTTCTATTTATTTAGTAACTCGATAGGTTTTGACTTTTTCTAACAAACTTTTAGCATACTCGTTCTTTTGGAAATGCTCACGAATGGGGTCCAAAATTTGATTTAAGTATTCCACTAAAGCCTGTTTCAAATCTGTTGGATGAATTTTATTAGCTTTAAAATCTTGTTCGAAGCTTTCATAATCATGATAGACCAAATGATCACCTTCCAACGGTTTAATGATTATCGTAGTGGTATGTGGAAAGACAATGTACTTCATATATTCTACACATGGATTATTTTCAACTTCACCACCAACACAGTAAGCTTTGCTGATTTTACGTTTGACATCTTCAGCGGTGTCTTCCATGAAAATAGCGGAGTCAGGGTCGGATTTAGACATCTTTGTTTGACCCTTCTTTAATCCCGCCAACATATGATGACCTAAAATTACCGGTTTAGATTTGTTTACCTTTTTAGCATATTCACGTGCCAACATATTGACTTTGCGTTGATCCATACCGAGTTGACATACATCGACGCCTAAAAAGAAAATATCGGTACATTGCATACAGGAATAAACAATATGAGAAGCTGATTGTTCTTCAAATTTATCTTCCGATCGACCCATGATTTGCATACATCTCTTAACCCGTTTAATACTCGTTTTACTAGCGATATCTAGAAAGATTTCCATATATTCATGATAGTGTTTACCAATTTCATTACTTGCCCATAGAAAGACTACTCGATCCATATTCATACCACAAGCCTTCCAAATCTCAATAAAATATTTACCTACATCCTTAATTTTATTGAGATCACCTCCAAGTTTGTGATTCAGTTGTGCAAACCAATCAGCTACCCAAAAGATATAGGTAAAACCAGCATCAGTCATTTTATTTACATTGACAGCCTTAAGCAAACCTTGAGCAATATGCATTCGACCTGATGGTTCAAATCCATCATAACAAACAGGATTGGAACATCGTCTCAACAATTCTTTTAATTCTTCTTCTTTGATACACTCTTCACCGACGCTACGAACAAGTTGATAACGTTTTTCTAGACTCAAAGTATGTTTAGGTGAAGCTAAAGCATATTTTGATTGAGCCGGATTAAGTGATTCAACATCAACATATTTACCAATTTGAATGGGATATTGAATTTGATGTTGCGCTTTCTTTTCACATTCCAATGGAATTTGTAAAGGATTATTTTGGCTGCGTCGGTAAGCATCGAGAATAAAGCTCTTGATTGGCTTAGCACATACCTTCAATACCTGTTGAGCCAAATCATTTGCTTTCATATCAAAGGCAACGGACATGCCCCGATGAAAGAGTTGAGCTGTACCAGAATTGCTCACCCAATCGGGGATAACAACTACCTTATGATGAATCAATTTCTCTAAAATAATACCTTTTTTATCTTCGTGCATGCTGCCATTCTTATAAACTCCATAAGGATTATTGGCTCCACTAACAACATATCTATTAGACAAGCCTTGCCAAGTATAATTAACGAGAGTATCAATTACTGGAGCAGTAATACAATATCTAAAAGCGCACGGCGAGAAGATTTCCGCTTTTTCACAACTTAAAAAGGCTTTTGTATATTCAGCATTAGTTTCAAAACTCGATTTAGCAATATAATTGAATTTGTTCAAGTCATTTTCAGTTAGATTAACAATACAATTCTTGGAACACTCACTCAATTTAGTATCTTTAGCTCCTGCCTTTTCTAGACTGAAGAAACGATTAATACGTCTTTGTAAAAGTAAATCAATCGGTAGACCCTCTGAAGAGTGAATAATACCATCTTTGTCACTAATAGCTACTACTTTAGCAATATTACGTTGAGTCAAGTAATAAGCCAAATTGGAACCAACGGCACCAAAGCCTTGGATTATGACTCTGGCTTTACCCATCAAAGATTTATCAGTAATTTCTAAAGCGGTCTTAATGGCTTCAGAGACACCATAACCAACGGTGGCTTCAATCAGATTAGCATGTTCACTCGCTTGAGTAGTAATCAATTTGGCTAGATTCTTTGATAGATTTGGTTTATTAGTTGCTTCCGCTACGGCAGTACCTAAGCGATGTTGACAACAACTCAATCCAAGTTCTTTGGTAATGACTTGTTCAATATAATAATCATCGGTATTGAGATCACCCGCTGTGACCCATACACTTTCCAATAGTAGTTTATGAGCATGAATAAAACGTCTTAAAACGGCTTTAGCTTGAGAATGAGTATGATCAAATCGAATACCGGCTTTAGCACCTCCAATTTGAGGCACTGTTACAGTGAACTTTTTAGTCATATTTTTAGCAATATCAGCAGTTTCTTCAAGAGTTGCTTTGGGGTGCATAAAGATGCCTCCACCAGATACGGAGTTAATGATGGCATCAAGCACCACCCAGCCCTCCGCTTCGGTTTCAGAATCTTGCCAATGGAAAACAGCGGTAGGTTTAGACATAATTGAAAGATTGTAAGATTTATAAGTAATATTTAGAAATGAATTTTGGTGAAAATGTTTTTTATTAAAATTGAAGAAACTAAATTCGTTTTCATAAAAATGAAAGAATGTAAACATACAAAAAAAGATTATATTGATATAGATGATTTATTTACTTACAGTATGAGCATAAATGTAAGTGATTATTGGTGTTGCATTTGTAAAAGATTCGTCTATAAAAAATAAATTGAAGATTTCTATAAATATTCATAATTCATCTGTTTATTAAAAGTGGTTCGAAAGTTATACGTTTTAATAAATTGCAGATATTTAGAATACTTATTATCTATTTGCAAAAGACTTATCTATCGAGAATGACTTGAGAGTTTTCCTTATAATATTTAAAAATTATTTTTATCGTTAAAAAATAAGAGAGTTTTATTTTTTCAATTGAAAATCGTATATCTTTTATTTTTAAAATGGCGCAACTAATACAAACCAATATTCGACTTCAACCAGCCCAGACGGTTTTGGTTGAAGATCAACTTACGCTTTTATCAGGGTTGAAATATGCTTTAATCGGCCCAAATGGTGCCGGTAAAACGACTTTAATGAACTATATTCATGATTATATTGAAAAACATCATCATAATAGAATTAGAATCGGTTACATCAAACAAAACATTAGTGGTTTGATTCAAAAAGAGGAAAGTGTATTAGAACATTTGATCGCTCAAGACTGTTATCGAATGGAACTGCTCAATCAAAAACAACATATTGAAAAGTTGTTGTACGAAGATGGAGAAAATGAGGATTCTGAAAACAATGATGATATTGATGTTGAGTATTATGTTGAAAAATTAAGTGAAATTGAAGATGAATTAAGAGAAATCAAGGCACATTCTTCTCAAAAACGAGCCCAACAAATTCTTCAAGGTTTAGGTTTTGACATTCACACTCAAATTAAACAACTTAGTGGTGGTTGGATTATGCGATTACAATTAGCTAAATTATTGTTTCTTAATTTAGATCTTTTGTTATTGGATGAACCAACGAATCACTTGGATTTAGATGCAATCGAATGGTTAGAAGAATATCTGTCAAATTTAGATAAAAAAACGACTTTGATAGTAATATCGCATGATCTTACTTTTTTGCAAAGAGTTTGTAATCGCTTTCTGGAAATCAATCCCAAATCCAAAAAGCTAAATTTGCTCAAAAATTTTGATTTAGAGCTATCAGACGAATTGAACAAAAAGAAAGCTTTATTCGATTTCAATGATAATATTAAATATGGATACTATAACATTCAACTCCATAATGTTGAATTTGGTTATGACAAAGAAGTTTTGTTTTCAGAGATTGATTTATGTATTGATACTGAATCTAAGATTGGAATTTTAGGTCCCAACGGTATTGGTAAATCGACTTTACTTAAAGTGATTATGAACAAACTGAAACCAATCAAAGGAGAAGTCAAAGTTTCACGTAAACTCAGTTTATTTCATTTAAAACAAATATTTAACTCTAAAGATACTTTGAATCTGACCGCCATAGAGTTTATACAACAAATTGATTCTAAAATGAAAATGAAGGATATACGGAATGTTTTAGGTAAATCGGGTCTGAAAGGCTCATTACACACTCAAAAAATAGTTAATTTGAGCGGTGGTCAAAAAACACGTTTAATGATCGCTAATATACTCATAAAAAAGCCTCATATACTTTTATTAGATGAGCCTACCAACCATCTTGATTTGGAGGGAATTCAAATCTTCATTAAATCATTGAAAAGCTTTAATGGTGGTTTTATAATTGTCAGTCACAATCGCTATTTGATTTATGAATTATGTGAAGATATTTATGAATTGAAGAATAAGCGTTTGAACGAGATTTAATAGTCTTTTTGTTAGTACTTACAAGTATAACAAATCAAAAATTTTATTAAAATAAATAAAATTGTATAAAATGGCTCAACTTATAAAAATAAAAGGTGTTTATTATAATACCCAATTTATAAAGTCTATTAGACATCAAAATAAAGTTTATGAGAAAACTGAATATAAAAATACAAGTAAATATGATTTATTACATTTATTTGATGAAAAAGTTCATAAAGAAATAAATGATGAAATTTGGACAATAAGATTAAATGGATTAAGTTATGAATATAGCGACAATCAATACGCTGGTTGTTATGAAGATTATTATATATCAATTAGTAAATTAGATAATCCGAAAGAATATCAAAATATAAAAAATTTTATTGAAATGACTCAATTCAAAAAAATTACTATCAAAAAATTACAAAATTGAATATTTTATATTTTTTTTAATTAAAATTTCAATATGTGGTTTGATGAAGCTTTAAATTCTAAAAATAAATCTTATTATCATAAATGGCCTGGAACATATTGGCTGAAAGTGGCTTTTGGCTTAGTGGAAGCTCCTTCAACTGAACAAGAACTATTGACAAAAATTCAGGCTCAAATCAAATTAAAAGAGATATTGAAGATGGACTTTAAAAAAATCAAAACACCACTCCAAATTTACAAAATGATGTTACAAATTCATTGCTTGAAATTAGCAGCAGTCATTCGAGCAATTGATTATTTGCTTTATCATGTAAACGAAGAAGAAATTAGTTATTTCGATCTACATTCAAAGTGTGATGAATGTAAAGCTTTGATCATCAATTATAAAGGTCATTCCTGTTTATGCAAAAGAAATCAATCTAAAGATGATAAAACTTTGATTGAAAAGATTTTTAATCTATTTTAAAACTAAATATATAGTATTATATATTTATGATTAAATTAATTTTTTAACTAGCTTTCTTTGAATTTCTAATTAAAAAATAGAATAACAAATAAATTCTCTTCTATCGAACTTTATCAGTTCTATTGGATTAACTATCTTCGATCTTTTTCATCGAAGTTCATCTTGTCAAGAATGAATAGCTTCTTCAACACATTAAAACTTTGCTTTTCGGAAGCAAATATTTCTTAATAGATCTGAATTTTTTAAACATAATTTAGAACAATCTATCCAAGCTTTAAACATTCGAATATATCGATCTTTCTTATTTAAATCGATTAAATAATCTATTCTTTTAGCTTTCACAAGATTTGACTCCATATATTCTGCATGAGAGAAAAGATTTATATTCCAATATTTACTATAATCCTCTGTTTTATCTAGAGGAAAACTAGTTACATAGTTTTTAGCAATAAAGTGTTTGAATTCTTCATTCTGATTAAACAAATTTAAAATAATTGCTTTAGAAATATCATCAAATGGATTTGATATAAAGAGACACTTCACTTTGAATCGAGGATTCATTGGTACTATTTCAATGCCATTCTTACCAAAGACAACACATTTTTCTTTGGATTGATTAACTTCATAATAAAACAACATTTTTGTATTCAATATTTTAGCATAATTAAAAGCAATAAAGGGTACTGTTGGATTATAAATCTTGTGCGCTTGATAATAAAATTCTTTATTATCTTCATAAATCATAAAATCATCTATCCAATGTTTCAAAAACCTTAATTTTATTAAGAAATCATCCAAATCATTTCTAATAGTAAAAGTACAAGTGATCAAACTGTAACTACTGTTATTTTTATACGTCTTTAACATTTTACGCAAATTAAAAATAAATAACAAAAAGTTTTGTTTATAATTCACTTCCATTTGGTTTTGAAGTTCTTTAGATTCTTCAATATAGTCTTGTTTAAGCTTTTTAAGATTTTTTTGGTTTCTTAATTTGGCTTTCTGAATTATTTGAGCAAAACTTTCCTCTTTTTGTTGAATTTTTTGATTTAATTCTACTACTTCATTGTATTCTTTAGTGAGATTCAAAGTAGTATCTTTTATTTTTGCTTTTTCTGGTTCTACTTCTTTTGAATCTTCTTTTTTGTTTTTAAATTCATCATAATAACTTTTAATTTGTTTCATTGTTTTTTCTATTCGCTTTAATATTATTTTAATGCGAAGATCATGACCAGCATCCCATTCTTCCGCCACAATAGCTTGATTTCGAAACTGACAACGTTTATCATAAGCTTGATTAAGATATTTGTAGTTTTTGAATAAAGCATAGATATCAGTAGGTTTAGTTTGGATTCTTTTTTCTAATCTTTTGTATTTAAAGTATAATGGCATAAATTTACTAGCATGAGTTTTACAAAAGATCTTCTGACTTGATATAATATTTTGGCAGCGCTCAGCTCCAACAGGCGAAACACACAAATGCATATCCATACTTATTTTAAATTAGAAAAATAAGTATAAATCATTTTTGAAGTAGTGTTTTGTTTTTATTAAACTCTTTTGATTTTACCAATTCTGCTTGGTTGTTTTCGATTCTCGGCTCGAAGAAGCTAGCTATTTTTGGGAACCGAAGAGAATCGGTAAATCCTCTCTACAGTTGAGCCAGGAGGCGATTATCCGAAAGGATCCGGTGGCTTGAGATATATCCCAATAAATAATATTCATGTTATACGGTTGATACATTTCGATCCTCTTAAGTTGATATCTTTCAATTAATATATTTCAATCTCTTCAGTTGAGCCGCGAGGCGACTCGAGCCGTCGGCTTGAGATATCTTTTAATTAATATATTTCAATCTCTTCGGTTGATACCTTTCAATTAATATATTTCGATCCTCTTGAGTTGACACCTTTCGATCCTCTTCAGTTGACACCTTTCGATCCTCTTCAGTTGATACCTTTCGATCCTCTTCAGTTAATACCTTTCAATAAATACTTTTCAATCTCTTCAGTTGATACTTTTCAATCTCTTCAGTTGATACTTTTCGATCCTCTTCAGTTGATACCTTTCGATCCTCTTCAGTTGATACCTTT
>Ga0102944_1002483_pt1 | contig 10744 bp, 10 predicted proteins | sample SalPonD_shore_MG_FD_78172 | JGI IMG/M metagenome (GOLD analysis project Ga0102944, IMG submission 78172) | Salt pond soil microbial communities from South San Francisco under conditions of wetland restoration - Salt Pond MetaG... | ecosystem: Environmental > Aquatic > Marine > Intertidal zone >... | reverse complement strand
GCCCACCCCGTCGCGACGCCGGCCAGCCCGAGCACGGCGGCGAGGAGCGTGACACCCGGGCGGTCCCGGACGAACGCGGCCAGCTCGGCCACCCCGCGGCGAAGCCCCGCGACGACCTGTCCGCGCACCGTCGCCTCCGGCGACGACGGCGGGTCGAAGGCGCCACGGTGGTCGGCGTAGAGCCCCGTCTTGACCAGGTCGAGCACCGGGATCACGACCAGGAGCGCCAGCGGGGCGGCGACGCTGCCGGCCTCGACCAGCGACAGCACGCCGGCGACGACCGAGTAGCCCACCAGGGCGCCGACGGCGATCAGGTAGTACCCGGCCGCCTCGACGGGGTTCCGGCGGACGAAGCCGGCGCCGCCCCGGAGGGAGCCGAGGATCCCCGCCCGGTCGACGACGACGGCGACGGGCGCGAAGGCGAACACGGCGCGGGCCGCGAGGACCACGAGGAGCCAGAGCAGGAAGGCGAACGGCGCGGCGAGGATACCGATCGCGGGGGAGACGGCGTAGCCGGCCGCGACCGGGAGAATCGCCCCCAGCGTCGCGAACGTCCAGACGAGCGCCTCGAGGACGAACAGGCCGAGGAACGAGACCCAGTGGTCCCGGACGGCGGCGACGCCGGCCGTCAGGCCGCGCTCGGCCCGGAGTCGCGCGCTGCAGGCCCCGATCTGGCCAGCCGAGACCGCCGCCTCGAGGACGACGATGGCGACGATCGTGAGCAGGAAGCCGGCAGCCAGCGTGCCGACGACCACCGGCGTGAACAGCGGCTCGAACGCCGGGGCGATCCCGTCCACCCAGGCGGAGAAGGCCTCCGGGTTCGCCCCGGGATCCGGGGGGTTCAGGTCCCGGCTCGCCAGGTCGGCCACGACCGGGCCGAGTCGGCCGGAGGTCCGGAGGTACAGGAGGGCGAAACCGGCCCCGAGGAGGGTCGCGATCCGGGCGATGGCGGGCGTGGCGACGCCGAGGGCGTAGAACGGGAGGAGGTCAGACGGCCGACGGCGGAGGACCGCGGCGGTCGCGTGCAGGGCGTCCGAGAGCGACATACCCGCCGTTCGATCGGTCGGCGGTTAAAGGTTCGAGGGGAGCGCCCTTCGACCTCCAGGCTGTCGGTCGGGGACGCGTCGAAGGCCGACGCGTCGTCTGTCGTGACGTCGGGCAGCCGAGCCAGAACGTCCACCGCGCCGGACGGTCCGTCGGGCCCGTCAGTCCACCGTGCCGGTGACGGCGACGACCGTCCCGTCGGCGTACACGTCGATCGGGACGCCGTGGTGGCTGAAGGAGACGACGAGGTCGTCGGCCCCGCTCCGGACCAGCGCGGTCAGGGCGTCCGGGTCGACGGAGTCGTAGATCGGCTCGATCGAGAGTGGATCGGCGTCCGCGGCTTCGGCGACCGCGTAGACGACTGCCTCGGCGACCCGGTCGGGCTCGAACTCGCGCGTCAGGACGCCGGGTCCGGGTTCGCGTGGGAGGTTCACGGGCGAACTACCGATCCGGCCCGGATGAACGGAGCGGTTCAGGACCTGCGCCTATTTACGTCGTGCCGGGACCGTGACGCCCGCGACGGCGCCGTCACTCGTCCGACTCGAGCGTCCGCTCGATCAGGGTGGAGAGCCCGCGGCGCATCCGTCGACCGAGCGCCGTCGGCGAGACGTCGAGCTCGCCGGCGAGCTCCTCGAGCGTCACGTCGCGCGGGTCCTCGAAGTACCCGGCTGCCTTCGCGGCGAGGAGGGCTTCCCGCTGGGCGGGGGTGAGGCCGAACGCCCCGGGGGCGCTCGTCGGATCCTCCACGTAGAGCCGGTCGGTCCGCATCGTGATGCCGTGTCGACGACAGAACGCTGCGACGGTCGAAAGGGACCCACGGTCGGGAAGCTCCAGCCTGAGCGTCCAGTCCCCGCCCACGACCGCGCTGTCAAGGATGACGATCCCCTCCGTGGTGGCAAGGTCGGAGATGCTGGGCCGTTCAAGTGCGACGGTCCCGACGTAGATCCGGCGGCCGTCGACGGCCGTCACGAGCCGTTGGTCCCCGATCGTCGGGTCCTCCTGGAGGCCCCGCTCGAAGGCGTCGAGGTCGCCGCCCGTCGCCGAGAAGAGCAGCTCCGATTTTCCCGACTGCTGCTCCACGCTGACCAGGACGTCGGGGGCGGCGGCGCTGGCGCCGGCGAGGAAGAGCGCCGGCGAGGAGAGACTGAGTTCCGCGATGATCCCCATCGACTCGGGACCTACGGCCTCCGTGAACTTCAGTCGGCGGACCGCGTGCGGATCAGTGCGACCCCGAGCGATCACTGCGGCCTCCAGGTCCAGTCCATCCAGCCGGCCCGAACCGGTTCAGAGCGCTATCGAGGCGAGCCCGCCGAGCACCATCAACCCGCCGAGGGCCACGCACACGCCCCAGAACGCCACCCGATCGACCAGCCGGACCAGGGCGCCGATGGTGAGGTAGCCCACGACCGCGCTCGTCAGCAAGGCGACGGCGGCCGCCCGCGCGCCGATCCCCGGGAGGCCGCCGGCGTCGACGACCGCGATGGCGCCCGCGCCGAGCGCCGCCGGGATCGAGAGCAGGAACGACAGTTCGAACGACGACGGCCCGTCGTGGCCCCGGAGCAGCAGCGCGCTGGTGGTGACCCCCGACCGCGAGACGCCCGGCAGGATGGCGAGCCCCTGGAGGGCGCCAACGACGAGGGCGTCGACCCCGTCGGGGAGCCGTCGGCCACCGAGGCCGACCGACCCGGCGACGCGCTGGAGCGCTCCGGTGCCGACCAACAGGATGCCGATCGCCGCGACGAAGGCGCCCCCGCCGAAGGCGGTCATCGCCTCTGCGACGGCGAGGTAGGCGCCGATCCCGACCGCGCCGGAGACGAGCGTCGCGACGGCGAGGAACGAGAGGCCCGCCCGCTCGCCGTCGAAGGCGTCGCCGGGCCGCCAGTCGGGGGCCAGCCGGGCCATCTCGACCAGCTCCTCGCGGTAGAATGCCGCGGCCGCGGCCGCCGTGCCGAGGTGGAGGAACAGGGACAGCCCCACGGCGTCGGCCGGGCTGGCGCCCTGGACGACGGTGAGGAACACGACGAGGTTCCCCTCGCTCGATATCGGCAGCCACTCGAAGACGCCCTGGAGGACGCCGAGCACGACGGCCACGACGACACGGTCTACGCTCATCGACGACCGGCGATGGTCGGGGAGGGGAGTTCCCTGTTTCGTTAGGCGACGCCTTCCGCCCCGCGCGAGGGACCGGACGGGACGCACGCGTCGATCCCCCGTGAGCCGGCCAGGTACCCACGTCCCCAGGGTGTGACACACGCTACCGGGAACCTCAGGTGACTTATAGGGACGAACCGCTTACGCCGTGGCGTGAGCGAAGAAGAGCGAGAACGGAGGAACCTCCGCATGCCGAACGACGACGAGTTGTTCGGCGTGGTCACACAGCACAACGGCGGGAACCACGTACGCGTCCAGTGCCAGGACGGGGTCAACCGGATGGGCCGGATCCCCGGCCGCATGAAGTACCGCACCTGGATCGAGGAGGGCGACGTCGTCCTCGTCGAGCCGTGGGACTGGCAGGACGAGAAGGCCAACATCGAGTGGCGCTACACGAGCCAGGACGCCGCCCAGCTCCGGCGCGAAGGCCACATCGACTGATCCGCCCGGGTCCCGTCGCACCGTCGACCTACCACGCCAGGAGGAGACTGCACCGTCCTTCTACGAATCGAACTCCTGCCGAGAGCCGTGGCATCAGGAACGGCCGCAGTGGGTCTCGCGGTCGTGCCGTCCGGAATCCTCCACGAGGAGACGCCGGTCCACGACCTCGGGGCCCTCCGCCCGATGCTGACGGGCTCGGGACGGTACCGTTCTCGGTCCCGCCCGGCGGCATCCGGCCGAGGGCGAACGGCCGCGTGTCGACTGTCGAGTGGATCTGAGGACCTCCACAAGGCCTATCCCGTGCCCGGAACGGCCCGGGCACATGTGCCGCGCGATCCCCCTCGCCCTCCTGCTCCTCCTGGCCGGCTGCAGCGCGCCGACCGGGGGCCCGACCGGTGCCGCGACGCCCGAACCGACCGAAACGCCGGCGATTACGCCCGACGCGACCGCGGCGAACACCGTCGACTACGACGACCTCTCGCCAGAGGCCCGGGCGGCGTTCGAGGCGGCCCTGGACGACGGTGCGCGGTTCGCACCGGACTCGCCCTACCTCGGAAACGAGACGTACGACGTGGCCGCGGCCGACGTCTTCGACGAACACGCGTACGTCGAGCGTGACGACACGTACTACGCGGTGTCGCTGGAGCACGGCGGATACGTCGCCTCGTACCACGTTCGGGCCGACGCCGCGACGGTCGGTGGGGACGCCCGCGTGGTCGCCCTCGATAACCTCTCCGCGGACGTCCGAGACGAGGTCCGGTCGGCCATCGAGAACGGTAGCCACTCGGTGCCGCCGGGGAAGTGGCGCTCGCTACCGCCGGCACTCGAGGACCACGAGTTCGTCCGGTACGAGAACGAGACCTATCGCCTGTCGGCCATCCACGGCGACATCCCGACCTACGAGCTGACGGTGCGGCGGGTCGGGTGAGACAGCGGGGGCCCCCGAGTTTCCCCGAAGACCGACCCCGCTAACGCAACGCTGATACCGCGCTCCCCCATTCACGCGACCATGACCGCCTCGCGGACCGTCGAGCTCAGGGGCCACATCATCGACTCCGGGATGATGCAGCGGGCCTTCGGCGTCGTGATGGACATGGGCGGGGCCTTCCACGTCGAGGAGTTCACCGTCGGCACGCGGAAGGACGAGACGTCGTACTGCCGGATGGACGTCGAAGCCGACGACGAGGACGCACTCCAGTCGATCCTCCACGAGCTCCACCAGAACGGCGCGAACATCGCCGACCCCGTGGACGCAGAGCTCCTGCCGGCGCCGGAAGACCGGGTCGTCCCCCGGGAGTTCTACTCGACGACGAACCACCCCACCGAGGTGCGGTACGACGGCGCCTGGCTGCCGGTCGACGACATCGAGATGGACTGCGCCATCGTGGTGGACGAGGCCGGTGACGGGACGATCGGGGGGGACGGAGACGAGGAGGACGACGGCCCCCGGGCGTACACGAAGGTCCTGAACGCCATCGAGGCGGGCGACCTCGTGGTCACCGGCGAGGCCGGCATCCGCGTCCACCCGCCGGAGCGGCCCCGGAACTCGAGCGGCCCCTTCGGGTTCATGCAGGGCGGCGTCTCCTCGGAGCGGCCCTCCGACTCGCTCATCAACCAGATCGCCGAGGCGATGGTCGAGACCGCGGAGTCGGGCGGGAACATCCTGGCGGTGGCCGGCCCCGCGCTCATCCACTCCGGCGCCGGCGACGACCTCGCCCGGCTGGTCCGCGAGGGCTACGTGGACATGCTGTCGGCCGGCAACGGCTTCGCCGTCCACGACATCGAGCGCGACCTCTACGGTACCTCGCTCGGCATGGACGTCGAGACGATGGAGCACCCACGGAAGGGCCACAAGCACCACATCTACACCATCTCGGAGGTGATCCGGGCGGGTTCGATCCCCGAGGCGGTGGAGCAGGGCGTCATCGGCTCCGGTGTGATGTACGAGTGCGTGGCGAACGACGTGCCCTACGTCCTCGCCGGCTCCATCCGCGACGACGGCCCGCTCCCGGACACCGTCACCGACTCCATCGAGGCACAGAACGCCATACGCGAGCAGGCCCACGAGGCCGACCTCGTTCTCATGATGTCGTCGCTGCTCCACTCCGTCGCGGTCGGCAATTGCCTGCCGTCGACGACGCGGACCGTCTGCGTGGACATCAACCCCGCGACGGTTACCCAGCTGCTCGACCGCGGCTCCGCCCAGGCCATCGGGATGGTCACGGACATCGGGATGTTCGTCCCGCGGCTGGCCGATTCGATACTGGACGGGTAGGCCGTCGACCCCGGGCCACGACAACTCGTTCTGATGGGTCGATCGACGGACGGTCGAACGGCCTCAGTCGCCGATCGACCGCTCGAACACCGGCTCGGGTTCGACGACCTGGTCCGGGTCGCAGACGCGGACCGAGCCGTCGTCCCCGACGAAGACGTTCCAGCCGTCCACGGCGAACGAGAGCACCCTCGGCGCGGGAGTCGGGCGCTCGCGCCACTCGAACAGCCAGTCCAGCGCCGTGCAGTCGATGGCGTCGCTCAGCGGCTCCAGGTCGGTCGGATCGACGCCCTCCGCGGCCGCCAGCGCCTCGGCGACCGCGACGGTCGGCGACGTGTCGTCGTCGAAGCGGCGATCGACCACGGGGGTACAGCGACAGTAGATTCGAGGAGGGCCGGCAGTCATCCCTTTCGTGCAGTTAGTCCTGCGGCTTTAAGTCACCGGTGTTCGCTCGAACGCTCCATCGGCCGGCGGGTGCACCACTCATCGTGACATCGTCGAACGATCACCGGCGAGTACCCGTCAGTGGTTGCCGACCGTCGACGCCACGCGAGGGTCAGAGGAACAGGAGTATCTGCAGCGGCAGCAGCGTCACCGTCCCGACGATCGAGATGACCGCCGTCGCCCGGATGAGTTCCCGGGGCCCCACCACGTCCAGGCCCAGGATCGTCACGAGCACGATGGACTGGTAGGGGAAGAAGTAGGTCTCAAGGGCGATGGCCTCGACGAACAGCACCGGCAGCAGCGGGAGGCCGGTCGAGCCGACGAACGAGACGAGCACGGGCGTCAGGACGCTGCTCGTCGCCACGCCCTCGAGGACGAGCGTCATGGCGATGGTCACGCCGAAGACCGAAAGCAGCGCCAGCGGCAGCGGGGCGTCCCCCGGCACGAACGAGAGCAGCCACGTCGCCGCCACGTCGGTGAAACCGGTCGACGAGAGGCCGTCGGCGATGGCGAAGACGGCCCCGACGAAGAACACGACGGAGAAGTCGACGTCGGCCACCGCGTCGACCTCTGCGACGCCTACCCGTGGGAGGAGCGCCAGGACGGCGACGACCATCGCGCCGTACATCGGGTGGAGCCCGTGGACGAAGTCCGTCGCCCAGAACGCCACGCCGACGAGGAGGAACAGCAGCATCCGCCGGGCGCCGGCGACGTCCCCGACCGACTCCCCCGGGCCCGCCCGGACCGTCGTGTCCGGGTCGGGCCGGTAGAGGGCGAACACCGTGGCGACGACGACCAGCGCCTTGGCGAGCCCCATGAGCGGGAACATCGTCACGAACCACTGCGCCCAGCCGATCGACTGGCCGGCGACCGACTCGGCGACGCCGACGATGACGATGTTGGGCAGACCGCCGGTGAGCACGCCGGCGGACCCGTAGTACGTCGAGAACGTGGGGGCCAGGAAGATGCCGACCGACGCCTCCCGGGAGTCGAACCGGTCCCCGACCTCGATCAGGACGGGCGCGAGTATCAGCACGCGGACGAGGCCCGACGGCACGAGGAGGACGAGGCCGAGGCCGACGAGTGACAGCCCGAGGAGCAGCCAGGCGTAGAGCCGAACCGGGCACTCCAGGACGTCCCCCGAGAGCCGCGCGAGCGTCCATCGCTCGACGACTTCCACCAGGCCGCTCCGTCGGGTGACCTCGCCGACGACCAGGCCGAAGACGATCAGCCAGAGCGCCGGCTGGGCGAAGCCCGAAAGCGCCGTCTGCGTGCCGTATGCGACCCCGAGGAGGCCGATGCACGCGACGCCCGTGAGCCACGGCGGCACGGGGTTCCCGACCCAGAGGACGATGGAGAACAGCGTGATCGAGAGCACCGTCGCCTGGCCGGCCGGCAGCGGCGCGTAGAGGTAGGTGGCCGCCCCGACGACGAGGGCGACGGGCAGCGCGAGCCAGGACCGGTCCATCGAGGGAAACGTCCGGCGACCGACTCAAAGTCGCATCGATACGCCTCGCGGGACGCCATCGAAGGGGACGCGGGAGCATCGACCGGGCGGGCAGCAGTCGAACTCGGAGCGGCCCGTGATTCGCCCCGCGGCTGCTCCCTGGGAGCGACTTCGACCCGCACGTACACACCGAGATCTCGTCCCGGGCCGCGTTCACTCGACCCGCTCGCGGGCCGCCGCCACGAGCAGCGGGAAGGTGATCGTCGCGTCGCCGACGACCGTCACGTTCCGCGCCGTCGTCTCCAGCTTCCCCCACGAGCGCGCCTCGTCGAGCGTCGCGCCCGAGAGGCCGCCGGTGTGCTCCGGATCGGTGGTGAGCTGGACGGCGTAGTCGTAGGCCCCGGGCGTCACCAGCATCGCCTGGAGGACGTAGTTCTTGGGGACCCCACCGCCGACGACGAGCGCCCCGGCCGACCCCGCGGCGTGGACCAGGTCGTTGAGGTCGGTCATGTCGGCGAGCGCGTCGAGGGCGAAGTCCGTGACCTGCGACCGCATCCAGGCCTGGATCCCGAGGATCGAGTCGGCGACAGCCGGGCAGTAGACCGGCACGTCTGCCTCGTAGGCCGCGGCGGCGATCCCGGGGTCGGCGCCGATCCCCGAGTCGTCGTTCACGCGGGCGTTTGCCCTCCCCAGTTCCCGCGTCAACTCGGCGATCGAGACCGTTCGATCGACGGCGGGGAACACCTCGTCCCGGAGGTGGTGTTCGAACGCCGTGAAGTGCTCCTGTGGGAGGTAGACGTTGTAGATCCGGTCGACCTCGGCGTCGCGGAGCGCCTCGTCGTGGTCGCGCCGGCCGCGCGCTATCCGCTCGTCGCTCCGGTGGTCGTCGGGGCCCGCGCTGCCGTGGTGGTGTCGGCCGCCGATCGCCTCGATTGCGTCGTGGGTGAGGTTGGCCCCCGTCGTCACCAGCGCGTCGACGTACCCGTCGCGGAGCAGGTCGGCGACGATGCCGCGCATCCCGAGCGGGACCATCGCGCCGGCCAGGCCGAGCAGCGTCGTCACCTCGTCGTCGCCGAGCATCTCGGCCGTGATCTCGACCGCCCGAGACAGGTCGGCCGCGCCCGCCCCGGCGGCGCCGTACTCCGCGGCGAGGTCGCCCACGGTCATGCCGGCCCAGACGTCCACGCCGCGGACGGGGTCCGCCTCGAACGGCTCCCGAGAGGTGGTCGGCTTCGGGGGGTCCTCACCAGCCACCCCGTCCGGGGGGTCCTCGTCGGTCATCGACACCGGCTTCGGCGAGCGGCGGTTTGAAGGCCGCGGTTCCCGCAGCCGCCGGCTCGTCGCCGCCAGGGTCCGCCGGGAAGCCGACGACGAGGTCCGCCGAACGGACCCCCCCGGCGCCGCCGAGACGAAAGAGGCTTTGCCGGCCTCGGCCGACGGGCGGCCATGGGCCGCGAGGAGGAGAACGCGGCGGACGCGGACGACGAGCCCGACGAAGAGGGTACACCGGAGAGGGCAACCGGCGGGAACCCCACGGATGTGGCAGGCGACGAACCGCCGGACCCCCTCATCGGGCGTGGTTTCTTCGGCGAGGACATCGGGCCGGGTTCGGCGATGGCCCACCTCTACCGCGGCGAGATCCACCGGATGACGCTCTGGCGCGAGCGTCTCGACCGGACGACCAACTGGGCCGTCATCGTCATCGCGGCGGTGCTCACCTGGGCGTTCTCCTCGGCGTCGAACCCCCACTACGTCATCCTCGTCGGCGTGGCGGTCCTGGCCATCTTCTGTGGGATCGAGTCGCTCCGGTACCGGGGCTACGACATGTGGCGCTCCCGCGTCCGGACGATGCAGGTGAACGCGTTCGCCTACGCGCTCGACCCGCGACCCGGCGTCGAGGACCCGGAGTGGCGCGAGGCGCTCGCCGAAGACTACCGCCACCCGACGCTCAAGATCACCTGGGAGGAGGCGATCGCCCACCGGCTCCGGCGGGTGTACCTGGCGCTGGGCCTCGTGCTGCTGGGCGCCTGGATCTTCCGTATCTCGGCGTTCGCCCACGCACAGTGGCCCGATAGCGCGGCCGTAGGCAGCGTCCCCGGTCGCGTCGTCACGGCGGTCGTCGTCCTCTGGTACCTGGTCGCGGTCGTTATCGCGTTCCGCCCCCGGACCTGGCGGGCCCGCGGGGAGCTACGCGACGAGGACATCCGGGAAGCGTGACGGCGCGTCGGTAGGCGAGGACGCGGTGCCGATAGACGATGACTGGGTGACGATAGACGATGACGGGACGGCGGTGGCCCTGGCCGCGACGGCGAGTCCGCAGCCCCGACCTACCGCCCCCTCGTCGATCCCCCCGCTTTCGGCCGGGGAACCCGCCGACGTGGTGCAGAACGAGACGTATAACAAAGGCCATCCGTCGTCTCGCTACCCCCGATGGACGCGCAGGGAGCCCCCGACGGTGACGCCGTCGTCGTGCCGGCGATCACCCCGCCGAGCAGCCTCGCTTGCCTCCGATCCCTCGGGGGCCGCGGGATCCGGACCATCGCGGTGTCCGAGCGCGAGACGGCCGCCGCGTTCCAGTCGATCTACTGCGACGAGGCCTACGTCACGCCCGACCCCGTCGCCGACGTGGACGGCTACGCGGAGGCCCTGCTGTCGCTCGCCGAGCGGCCGGACGTCCGGACGATCCTGCCCGTCAGGGAGCACGACGTCCTCGTTCTAGCGAAGCACCGGTCGGCCTTCGGCGAGCACGTCGGCACGCCGTGGCCGGACTGGCCGACGCTCAAGCGCGCCCAGGACCGGCTCGACCTCTACGACGTCGCCGAGTCGGTGGACGTCGCCGTCCCCGAGACCCGGCTGCTGTCGGCCTGTACGGACTTCGACCGCGAGCTCATCGTCAAGTCCCGCTACACGGTGCCCCCCGTGGAGTTCGGCGAGGACGACGGCGG
>Ga0102944_1002481_pt1 | contig 10748 bp, 9 predicted proteins | sample SalPonD_shore_MG_FD_78172 | JGI IMG/M metagenome (GOLD analysis project Ga0102944, IMG submission 78172) | Salt pond soil microbial communities from South San Francisco under conditions of wetland restoration - Salt Pond MetaG... | ecosystem: Environmental > Aquatic > Marine > Intertidal zone >... | reverse complement strand
GTCGCCTTTCTTTGTTCCGAACAGGCCTCATTCATCAACGGCGCCAATTACCGGGTTGACGGGGGTTCGGTAGCTGCGATGTAGTCTGTGATGGGCTCCACTCCATTCTTTTCGGAGTGGGGTCCATCTAGATTGGGAAAATTGGAGTTAAATACTGAGCTATAGATATAAATATCTGTAACATGTTTTGCAATTAGATGATCGGTTTAGATGATGTTATGAATAATGAGCTTTAAAACTGATTCTTGTTTTCAGCCAAAAGCCATAGAATTCAGCATATTGGGTTACCGTGAAAAGTGAAAAGTCAAAAGTGAAACGCAGTCGAGGGAAAAATTTCACAGCGTATTCATCAGTATCCAAATCTGAGCTATAGATAGGTTCCATCAAATAAAATATTTTCAATAATTTAATGTGTTATTTTTCATCTACTCGTGAATAATCCGGGTTAACACCCTGCTTTAATTTTTCACCCTAAATATAAATGTAAATCAATATATATCATAAACTTATAGTAATTTCATTTTAATTAGTGTGGAATATCCCGGTTAGTTCATAAACCATTTCCCGCGGGGAATAGTGAGCCTAAAATATTATCTTTACTCATTATCATTTTTAAGAACTTTAAAGATTCCCCAATATCATGCATCAGAAAAGGTGTTTACCCTTCTTCTATGGCTTTATAATTACTCTATTCTTAAGTACTTTGTTCTGTGCAAAAAATCTCCAGGCGCAGAACGCTGCCTCCAATAAATTATATTATGCCGTGGGAGCAGATTTATCTTTCCTCAAAATGGAAGAAGACCAGGGAACCGCCTTCAAAGACAGCGGCTGGGTAAAACCCGGGCTCAATATTTTCCGGAGTCACGGTTATAATTGGATCCGCCTGCGGCTTTTTCATTCCCCTGACCGCTTGCCCAACGACCTGGATTATACCATTGCCCTGGCCAAAGCTGCTAAAAAAAGAGGCTTCAAGTTCCTGCTCGACTATCACTATGCCGACAGCTGGGCGGATCCAGGCAAGCAGCCCATCCCCGAAGCCTGGAAAGGCCTTTCGCCCGATATGTTGGTGGATTCTGTTTTTGAATACACAAAAAAAACTATTTCTGCCTTCAGGGAAGCCGGTGTAATGCCCCAAATGGTGCAAATCGGCAATGAGATCCGAAACGGAATGCTCTGGCCCACAGGGAAATTACCAGATCACTGGGATACTTTCGCCCGATTGCTAAAAGCGGGAATCGACGGCGTGGATGCTGGAAGGGAACAAGCTCCGCAACCGCTGATCATGATTCACAACGACCAGGGGGCTGATGTGAAGCAGTGCCGAAATTTCTACCATAAAATTAATTCCTATGGGATTGATTACGACATCATTGGATTATCCTATTACCCGTGGTGGCACGGAAGTTTGCTTGAGTTAAGAGAAAATTTACTTTCCCTGCTGAACCATTTTGACAAAGATATCATTGTGGTGGAAACGGCCTTCAACTGGCAACCCAGCGAGTACAAAAACCGTCCGGCGCCCTTTCCCGAGACCCCAGAGGGACAAAAAGAGTTCCTCGAAACGTTGAACCGAACCCTACTGAATATCCCCAGCCGAAAAATAAAAGGGGTCTTCTGGTGGGAGCCCGCTGTCACGGGCCCGCTCGGATCCCGGAGTTTTTTTGACGAGCACGGTAATGCCCTTCTGGTTATTCATGTTTTTGATAAATACACGCTGCATTGAATAACCCAAACACAAAAATAATATGACTATTTATTCAAAATCTTTATTTTCACGGGCTTGCAACTATTAACATTATGAATCCAGGATATCATACTGGTATCGAATCCAAGTATTGATACCCTTCACCTAAAAAAATATTTTTTTGTTATATGAAGAAAGCCCTCTTTGCCCTTGCCGTCGGGGGATTTGGCATTGGTATGACTGAATTTGTGATTATGGGAATTCTTCCCGATGTCGCTCATGCCCTGCATATCACTATCCCGCAGGCCGGACATTTTATTTCGGCCTATGCGTTGGGCGTGGTTGTGGGTGCCCCTTTGCTGACGAGTATCAGCAATCGGTGGCCTGCTCATAAAGTATTATTTGTGCTGATGATCTGGTTTACCACTTTCAATTCGCTCTCTGCGATGGCCAACAGCTATTATACCCTGTTGATTATGCGGTTCCTGTCGGGCTTACCCCATGGAGCTTTCTTTGGCATTGGCGCCGTGGTGGCGGGTAATCTGGCCCAGAAGGGGAAAGAAGCCCGTGCCATCTCCATGATGTTTGCCGGGCTCACGGTAGCGAATGTCATTGGTGTACCGCTGGGTACGTGGGTCGGGCACGCTTTCGGCTGGAAATTGACCTTTCTGATGGTTGGGGCCATAGGCATTGCCACATTAATAAGCTTGAAAGCCTGGATTCCCACCCTGGCTCCATCATCCGAAACCGGCTTCCTGGAAGATCTCAAAATATTCAAACGACTGGAAATGTGGCTCGTTATTTTGCTAACCACCATTGGCACAGGCGGATTTTTTGCCTGGTACAGCTACATCGCTCCACTACTCACCAAAGTCGCCGGACAGCCGGAGTGGGTCATCGCCTACGCTATGATTATCGCCGGTCTTGGGATGACCGTCGGAAATCTTCTGGGCGCTAAATTGGCGGATACTTTTACACCCATCAATGCTATTTTGGGTGCCCTGATATTGATGGTCTCGCTTTTAATCCTGCTCTCATTTGTAGCAGAAAGCGGGATTGCCGTACTGATCATGACGTTCCTGATCGGGGTCGATGCGTTTTGCCTGGCAGCCCCGGTACAGTTGACGATGATTAATACGGCTGAAGGTTCTGAAATGCTGGGCTCATCCATCAATCAAAGCTGTTTCAATATCGGAAATGCAACCGGGGCGTACCTGGCCGGACTGCCCATTGCATATGGCTACGGGTTTACCTCTGCCGAGCTGGTGGGCGCAGGCCTGGCGTTTTGCGGAATACTCATCACCCTGACCATAATCATGGTCCGAAGCCGCAATATAAGCTTTGCCGGCGCTTCCGCTTGATGCTCCCCTATGGATTACAAAACTTTCAAAGTTTGGTAATCCTTGCATTTTTGAATAGTAAACTTCCAAAGTTTACTATTCTTTATTCAGGAATTCATAAGTAAGCCCCATTGTTAATATTATGCAAAAGCATGGCTTGTTAATCACAATAATTTTTAGAAAAAAATCCCAAACCAACCTATGGAAAAAAGACAGCTCGGCAACACCGATCTATCCATCGCTCCCATTGTACTGGGTGGAAATGTATTCGGGTGGACCATCGACAAGCAGCAGTCCTTCAAGATTCTGGATAAATTTACCGAAGAAGGTTTTAACGCTATCGATACCGCCGATGTCTATTCGCGGTGGGCGGACGGTAATGAAGGCGGGGAATCGGAAACCATCATCGGTGAATGGATGCAAGAACGTGATAACCGGGAGGATATGACGCTTATTACCAAAGTCGGTTCTGACATCGGGCAGGGGCATATAGATTTAACGGAAGATCATATCCTGATGGCGGTGGATAAATCGCTGGAACGCCTGCATACCGACTATATCGATCTTTACCTGACCCACTGGGATGACGAACGTACGCCGGTCGAAGAAACGCTGGGCGCCTACCAGAAATTGATCGATGCCGGGAAAGTACGCTGGATCGGGGCCTCCAATTTATCCCCCGAACGACTTCAGGCTTCGCTCGATGCACATCAGAACGATGGACTGCCGCGTTACGAAGTCTTCCAGCCGGAATACAATCTCATCGACCGGAAGGGTTTTGAACAGGGTACAGCCAATTTATGCAAGAAACACGGATTGGGCGTCATTACGTATTATTCGCTGGCCAACGGATTCCTGAGCGGAAAATATCGAAGCAAGGACGATCTCGATAAAAGTGTCCGCGGTCATCGTTCAGAAAAGTACCTGAATGAACGTGGTTATTGCATTCTGGATGCACTTGATCAGGTTTCTGAAAATCATGGAATCAGTCAGGCCGGCGTTTCCCTGGCGTGGCTTGTAAACAGATCGGAAGTTACCGCCCCCATTGTCAGTGCCACCAAACTGCACCATTTGGATGCTTTTACCGAAGCTGTAGAAGTGAACCTTGATGCGGATGATATGGAATTACTGAACGAAGCTTCTGCATATGAATAGTGATCAATCCAGAATTAATCGTCACCAATAATTTGCAAGTGAAGGCAGAGCCTTCAAAATGGCATTACGGGGCAGAACCTCGTAACGAGAAATTGGAACGATGGGCTCCACTCCTTGCTTTTCGGAGTGGGGTCCATCTAGACAAAGAAAGTTAGGATGTCCATCAAATAAACAGAACACGGGGCAACTATCTGGCCTTCCCCTCCGGGACTCTTGACCTCGCTCGAAAAAAACCATGAGTGCCATTACTCAATAGCTATCGTTTCAAGCTTTGATGCTGCATCATCATCAACAAACCAATAAAGCTCTCCCTTTTCAGGATGAATCAATTGCGCGGGCAATTTGCGGGGACGATTTTTACCTTCCAATACCTGATGCAATACTTCCGCTTTATTTTGGCCATACGCCAGAAGTAAAATATTGCGGGCATTGTTAATCACCGGAATCGTCAAGGTAATGCGCTCCTGCCTGGTATCTTCCGGGGATACCGGGGCCACCCACTTAGTTTGCTCTTCCAGCACGTCAGTTCCCGGAAACAGGGAGGCCGTATGCCCGTTTTCTCCCAGTCCCAGCATTACGAGATCAAATTGCGGCAATTCTTCCTCGAAAATAGATTTTAGCTTGTTACCGTACCGTTCGGCCGCCGATTCCGGGGTTCCATCGGTTGGAATTGGGAGAATATGATCAGACGGTACAGGTACGTGATCCAGCAAAACCTCCCGGGCCATCCGGGCATTGTTATCTGGATCATCCGGAGGCACAAATCGTTCATCGCCCCAGAATATATAGGTTTTTTCCCACGGCATGCGGTCTCTTAAGGGTTCAGAAGCCAGCATCTTGTAGGTCTGCTGAGGGGAATGTCCGCCTGAGAGTGCCCACGTAAACCTGCCGTGATATTCAACCGCTGACAGCGCCGTTTCTACGATAAAATCAGCCGTGGACTCACTGAGTTTTTCCGGGTTTGGATAGACCTTAACTTTCATACGAATTATCCATCTTCCTTATCTTCGCCATTATCGTTTTGGGAAGTACTGATCGGCAGCATGACCCAGTGATTACCGTCTTTGGCGATGAGCGCTTCTGCGTCTTCGGGACCTATGGTACCTGCCTCATAATTGGGGAAATCGAGAGGTTTCGTCGAATCCCACACATTGATAATGGGCATCAATACCTTCCAGGCCGCTTCCACCTGGTCATTTCTCATAAACAGGGTGGCGTCGCCCAGCATCACATCCAATAACAAAGTTTCGTAGGCCTCCGGCGGTTGATTGGTATAGGTATTATCATAATTAAAGGTCATGTCCACCGGGTTGAGCTGCATCTCCAGCCCCGGCTGTTTGGCCTGGAAACGTAATCGTATCCCTTTTTCAGGCTGAATGCTGATCACCAGGCGGTTGGGCTGCCAGCTTTCTAACGATTCTTCCGGGAAAGATTTATGGGGAACCGGACGGAATTGAATAGTAATCACCGATGCCTTCTTGGGCATGCGCTTACCGGTTCGCACATAGAAAGGGACATCCTGCCACCGCCAGTTATCAATAAAAAGCTTCAGGGCTGCAAAAGTTTCGGTTTGGGATTGTTCGTTCACTCCTTCTTCTTCGCGGTACCCTTTTACTTTTTCGCCCTGCATCCATCCGTTGCCGTATTGACCCCGGACGGCCACTTTGCTGATTTCTTCCTGCTCATAGTTGCGCAGTGCGTGCAGCACATCCACTTTCTTATTGCGCACTTCATCCGCGTCGAAAGAAACGGGCGGCTCCATTGCAATCAGACAAAGCAGCTGGAGCAGGTGATTTTGAATCATATCGCGCAACGCCCCGGCATGATCGTAATAACTGCCGCGGTGTTCCACACCTACCTTTTCGGCCACGGTGATCTGAACGTGGTCGATATAGTTCCGGTTCCAGATAGGTTCGAACAGGGCGTTGGCAAATCGAAAAACCATTATATTCTGGACGGTTTCTTTACCCAGGTAATGGTCGATTCGATAAATCTGCTGTTCGTCAAAATTTTCGGTAAGAAGGTTATTCAGTGCACGGGCACTTTCCAGGTCCCTGCCGAATGGTTTTTCAACCACCAGCCGAGCCCGTTCATTATCTTTGGCGATGCCCGATTTCCCCAGCACTTTCGAAATATCTTCAATAAAACGCGTCGGGACGGCCAGGTAGAACAGGCGAACGGCCTGAGTATCCCATTCCTTCTCAATATCCGACATCTTATCGGACAGCATCTTACAGGTACCCGGATCGGTAAAATCCGCTTTTTCATAGGTTAATTTTGAAGCGAATGCTTTCCAGGTTTCATCATCGGCCTTGCCCCGTCTTGAAAAATGGTTCACGCCGTCATGCATCCGTTCCCTGAATTCGGCCTCACTCATCTCCTTGATATCCAGGCCGATCACCTTGAATTTTTCAGGCAACTGTTCATCCAGGTACAGGTTATACAACGCCGGCACCAGCTTGCGCCAGGTCAAATCGCCCGCCGCTCCAAAAATGTTTAAGATTACAGGATCGGGAGTTTTTGAAGAATGCATCTTTTATCCTTTCTCTTGATTATTCCACTGCGTGTGAAAGGTTCCTTCAGCATCGACCCGTTCATAAGTATGCGAACCGAAATAATCGCGCTGAGCCTGAATCAGATTGGCGGGCAGGTAGTTACTGCGGTATCCATCGAAATAGGCGAGCGAGGTCATTAAGGCGGGAGCCGAAATTCCCCACTTGGTAGCCTGTTGAACCACCGCGCGCAAATCGGCCTGTCGTTGCATGAGCTCCTTGGAAAAATGCGGATCCACCATCAAATTCGGTAAGTTACGGTTGTTTTGATAGGCAGATCGAATGGGCTCCAGCAAATCTGCACGGATAATACATCCACCTCGCCAAATCTTTGCTACCTCTTCCAAATCCAGATTATAATCATAGGTTTTCGATGCCGCCTGGAGAAGAGCCATGCCCTGGGCATAGGTCGCTAGCATCCCAAAATACAGGGCATTTCGAAGTAGTTCTTCAAAAGATTTTTTATCGCCATCAAAGGAAATTGAAGGTCCGTCAAGTACCCCGGCTGCATGCACCCGTTCTTCTTTGTAGGCCGACATATTGCGCATGGCTACAGCCATATCGATTACCGGGGTGGGGACCTGAAGCTCCATGGCATCCTGCGAGCTCCACTTGCCGGTGCCTTTTTGTTTGGCGCTGTCCAGGATCATATCTATCAGATCTTCACCCGACTTATCATCAGGTTGAGCAAAAATTTCGGCGGTTATCTCTACCAGGAAAGACGACAGTTCGGCTTCATTCCATGTCTTGAACACCTGGTGAAGTTCCGGATTCGAATAACCCGTTCCCTGTTTCAGGAGATCATAGCATTCCGCTAACAGCTGCATTACACCATACTCAATTCCATTATGGACCATTTTTACGTAATGTCCAGCTGATCCCGGACCTAACCACGTAACACACGGTTCATTATTTACGTGGGCGGCGGCCGATTCAAAAATGGGACGAACCCGCTCATAGGCTTTTTCATCCCCCCCTGGCATGATGCTTGGTCCAAACCGAGCTCCTTTTTCGCCACCCGAAATACCCACTCCAAGGTAATGAACGCCCCCATTTTTCAGCTTCGCAAAGCGCCGGTTGGTGTCGGTGAAATGGGAATTTCCGCCGTCAATAATTAAATCCCCATCGTTCAGCAAGGGCAACAACTCGTCGATAACCGCATCCACAGCTTTTCCCGCGGGGACCAACATCATGGCGGCCCGTGGCTTTTGCAGCCCGGCAACAAATGCTTCGGGCGTGTCGGTGCCGCTTACGTTTTTATCACCCGCCTGATCGGTGAGTTTGGATACTTTGTCGGCATCCTTATCCAGACCGATGACAGAATAGCCGTGATCCGCAATATTAAATGCAAAATTTCTACCCATTACACCCAGGCCAATAATCCCAATTTCGTGTTTTTTATTATCCATATTGCTTCTTGTCAATCATTAAAATTAAATTTGAATAACGCCTTTTGCGGTTACATGGACTATTATAGCTCTCAGCATTCAGCCCTCAGCTATCAGCTTATACCGGTAGTCAAAAGTGAAAGGTCAAAAGTGAAAGGTAAAGGTAAACATTATGCAGCCTGTTTACCTTTCGCCACTTAATTAATTTCATTAAAAGCCGACGGTTGAGCGCATAAAGCTAACGATAATAATCACTAGAAATACACTATACTTTATTTAAACCGGTTAATCCAACCGCACAACACGTTTGAATACTTTTTATATAGCTTCCATCGGTTCTCACTTTTTACCCAAAAACTATCATAATATATCCCAAAGAATTCATTAATAGATTTTAAACAAAATCCCGGTTGGTATAAGTCCGCATTTATATATCATACATTGAACAATTACCGCTAACCCGGATATTTCACACTAATTAAAATAAAATTATCATAACTATATGGTATACATTGAGATCTATTTATTTTTGGGGTTTAAAAATTATAACAGGGTGCTAAACGCTGCGAAATTTTTCCCTCAGCTGCGTTAAAGCTAAAATGGCTTACTCAACGTATCTTTATACGATTCCGTCCCCATTTTACCTTCGCCTTGCTGAGAAAAAAATTTCTTGGTGAAATATCCGGGCTAATTCTGCTCCAGGGCATCGACCTTGCTGAGCCTTCGCTGATGCCGTTCGGCACCGGTGAATTCAGCTTTCAAAAAGGTCATGATCAGCTCATACGCCAACTCAGTTCCGACCACACGGCCACCCAGACAGAGGATATTCATATTATCGTCTTCCACCCCCTGGTGCGCCGAAAAGGATTCATGGATGACGGCGGCCCGCACGCCAGGAATTTTATTGGCCGCTACCGAAGCTCCGACCCCGCTTCCGCAAATGGCAATACCGCGATCCACTTCGCCTTTTGCCACAGCGCGTCCCAACGGTATCACATAATCCGGGTAGTCATCTCCGTCATTAAGATTCGATGCCCCAAAATCTTTGACCTCGAAATGCTCTGACTGTAAACGTGATTTCAGGGTGTTCTTGAGTTTAAAACCACCGTGGTCTGCGGCTATGCCTATTTTCATGATGTTATCTCCAATTATTTTTTATAAAACTTTGCAAAACTTGTCTTTTGCTTGATATCTGCATTTAATCTTGCTTTAAGAGCCTATTCAACATTTTGTGAAGACGTCCAAAATGTCATCTCCGAAAAATTTTGTTGAGCAATGGTATTAAAATACTTATCTGAATTTATTATGAATTTCTTCATAAAGGTTTAGTGAATCCCATCTTGAGAGGGGTGGTTTTGAGCGAAACGAATGTGAAGCGAAAAAGCGGGGTGTGTCTCGCAGGTCGTCAGTTACCAAATTAATATAGGTATGCTTATATACACCTCGTGAACACATTCCGAATTCCAGACAAGCTGAAATTCTGCCCCTCTCAAGAGGGGATTAAGTTTACTGCCAAATCCAAATTTTTCGTAGTAAATTATCAAAAGCCCGACGGGCTCCTAGTGTCATGTCAAGACTAATATGTCGCACTTTGAACACAATATTCATGTTACTTATTGTTATGATAAGAACGACATAATGGGTATTCAGCCCTATAGTATACGCTTATGAGCTCATCGGCGTCTTGTGTATCGTCCTTACAGGACTTGTTTTTTAATGTTGCTTTTTGTTCCCCGGGTTGAAACCCGGGGCTATTATGAGGCCGTCCCTCCTAAAGGGACTCCTGGCCTCGCTTCGCTCGAAAAGTTGCTCATGGAAACTGGGCTTCATCAATGTTAAATAAACCTTTAGCCCGGATATTTCACCAAGAAATTTTTATCTCAGCAACCCCGAAGGCATTCGGGACAAGGGGTAAAATAGCAGCGGAAACGTACCTGTGGTACGTTGAGCAGACTTTTTTACCTTCAACGCAGCTGAGGGGAAAATTTCGCAGCGTTTAACACCCTGTTATAATTTTTAAACCTTAAAAATAAATGTAACTCAATATATACCAAAAAGTTATGATAATTTTATTTTAATTAGAGTGAAATATCAGGGCTAGAAACATCGTCCAAATTATACTTTTTGAGCGAAAGATTTAACCTTGTTCATCCTCCTTCCGAAACATACAGGCAGCAGCTCCAATCACACCCGAATCATCGTGCAGTTGCGTCGGGACAAATTCCAACACTTCAGTCGCGGCCTTGAGTGCTCGTTTTTGAACTTTCTTTTCCACCATACCAATCAGGTCCGGCATGTGTTCCGTTACCCCACCTCCCATGATAATCCGCTCCGGGTTCAGGATATTCGTGAGTCCCGTAAGTCCACCGCCCAGTGCATTTACTACGTTATTGATCAGCTTAGTGGCCAGCTTATCGTCGTTCTTAAAGGCTTTTATAACCGTTTTGGCTTTGATGTTCTGCACTTCACTTCCAGCCAGTTCCAGTATGCCGGATCCGGATTTTCCGTGTTTTCTGACGGCTTTCTGCGCATCCCGTTCTATCGCCCAGCTTCCGGCCAGGGCTTCGAGGCATCCTTTGTTTCCGCAATGGCAATCCGGTCCGTCCAGGGCGACAGTCATGTGGCCGAT
>Ga0102944_1002479_pt1 | contig 10752 bp, 7 predicted proteins | sample SalPonD_shore_MG_FD_78172 | JGI IMG/M metagenome (GOLD analysis project Ga0102944, IMG submission 78172) | Salt pond soil microbial communities from South San Francisco under conditions of wetland restoration - Salt Pond MetaG... | ecosystem: Environmental > Aquatic > Marine > Intertidal zone >... | reverse complement strand
TGTTGCCCGTGGCGTTCAGGGTCAGGCCGTCACTGTTGGCGAAGGTTTGGGCCGTGGCAACGGTGATGTCGGCACTGCCGGCGGTGGTCTTCACATAGAGGCTGCCGCTGGCCGCCTGGTCGATATTGAATCCTGAGCCGGTGGCGATATAGCCGTAATTTGAGAGCCCGGCGATCAGGTTCTGGGCGGTGATATCAGAGCCGGTGGCGGTGGTAATGAGCGCCGCATCCTGGGTCTGCAGTGAACTGGCGATTGCACCGGAGTAAGTTGTGGCACTGGTCGGGGCGATTAAGGTGTTGCCCCAGATGTCCAGATCGGAGACGGAACCGGTGATGGAAGTGACGGAGGCGCCGTTGCTGGTATAGGCCAGCACGGCGGAGCCGCCGGAGGAAATGGTACCGGCCGGGGCCAGGGCGTAGTAATAGCCGTTGGCGCCGGTGGACATCGTGCCCAGGCTGGTGCCGTCCACCAGCGTGGTGACGCTGCCGGCGGCCAGTACGGTGCTGCCGGCGTCACTATAAACAATGCCGGAGACCTTCTGCGGTGTGCTCGGGTATTGCCACTTGAAATAGGGATACAGGCCGGTGCCGGTACCCCAGGTTGATGAACTGAAGCCGGATGGCAGGGTGCCCTGCAACGTGGCCGTGGTCTGGCCGGTTCCGCCAGCGCTGCTCGATTGGCCGCTGGTGTCGGTATCCCAGTAGGCGTTGCTGACGGTGCCGTTGGAGTTATACCCCACCAGTCCGCCGACGCCATTGGTGCCGCTGACGCGGCCGGTGGCGTAAGCATACTTGATGGTGCCTTTGTAGTTGTAGCCCACCAGCCCGCCGACGTTGTTGTTGCCGCTGACAGTGCCGGTGGCGTAGGCGTTGCTGACGGTGCCGAAGGAGTTGCTCCCCACCAGGCCGCCGACAGCTTGGTAACCGCTGACGCGGCCGGTGGCGTAAGCGTTACTGGTGGTGCCGTTGTTACTCCCCACCAGCCCGCCGACGACATAGGTGCCGCTGACACTGCCGGTCGCGTAGGCATTGCTGATGATACCGCCGCCAGTGTAGTTTGCTCCCACCAGGCCGCCGACATCTTGGTAACCGCTGACGCGGCCGGTGGCGTAGGCGTTATTGACGGTGCTATTGCTGTTTGTTCCCACCAGGCCGCCGACATTTTGGTAACCGCTGACGCTGCCACCCGGCAGGCCGATATTGCGCACCGTACCGCCAGACACGTAACCGAACAGGCCGACAAAGTTGGAACTGCTCCGGTTGATGTAGAGGTTAGATATGGTGTGGCCCAGGCCGTCGAAGGTGCCTGTGAATTTCATCGTACTATTGCCGATGGGCATGAAGCCCTTGCCACCGTTCCAGTTAGCGGTATTGGTGGTGCTGTTCGAGCTTCCGGCCTTGATGTCCGCGCCCAGCACGTAGTGGCCGCTCAGGTTGTTCTTCATCCCCTGCAGAGTGGTGGTGCTCGTGTCACCCGCCACGCCCAGGTCGTTGCTACCGAGCACCGTGTAGGCGGTGCCGCCAATGGAGAGCGAGCCCGTGCCGCTAAAGTCCACACGCCCGGTGAAACCGCTGCCGTTCAGATCGACATTGACGGTGCCGCCCGAAACCGCCGTATCCGTGGTCGCACCCGTCGTGTTCGTCGTCGCCGGGTTCATGGCGAGCGAGGCTGAGCCCGTGGCCGTCATCACCGCGTTAATGTTGACGTCACGTGCCGCGGTCAGTGTCAGCGTATTCGAACTCCAGTTTACTGCGTCGTTGACGTTGATGTCGCCGCTGCCCGATGTGCCGCCGCCGCTGGACAGGATCGTCACGTTACCATTGCCGAGGTTGGTAGTGAGCGCCGTGCCGGTGATATCGCCGCCACTGGCCGCGATGGTGTAGTCCTGCGGATCGATCAGCCAGGTGCCACTCGTACCGCTGGCCGCCAGCGTGGTGATCTTTGCGTTATCGGCCACCTTGACGTGTGCTGCACTCGTCTCGATATGGCCGCCATCGCCGCCATTGGGCGCGGAGGCATCCAGGGTTCCGCCTACGTTAACCGTCCCGGCCGCCTTCCCGCCCAGCAGGGTGATGACGCCGTTGTGATCCTGCACGGTGCGCGCCTCGACGATGCCGTCGTTATTCACCACACTGGCCAGCAGGGCGTCCTTCGCGCCGGCCGACATCAGTACCGTACCGCCGTTGGCGCGGAGCAGGCCGTGGTTGGCGGCCAGGTTGTTCAGGGTGCTGCTGTCCACCTTCATGTGCAGCAGGCGGTCATTATTAAAGGTCAGGCTGATCCGGTTGCCCGCGCCCAGGGCCACCGTGCCGAGTCGGGCGGTGATCACGCCGTTGTTGGTGACGGATTTGCCCAGCAGGGCGGCATAGTTGGAGGCATTGATGGTGCCTTTGTTGACCACGCTGCCGGTGCCGTTGCCGGAGAAGGTGCTGCCGTCCGCCGTATCCAGCGTGGAAGCCACCAGGCCGCCCACGTTCACCTGCGAATCCTGGCCGAACAGGATCCCGTTCGGGTTGATCAGCCACACCTGGCCGTTGGCGTTCAGCTGCCCCAGGATCCGGCTGCCGTTGGTGTCGTGGATGCGGTTGACCGCCAGTGCCGCGGCGCTGGGTTGCCTGAAGTTGACCGTCTCAGAGGGGGCGACGTTGAACGTCTTCCAGGAGAGCGAGAGGTTGCGGCTGGCCTGGTTGATAGTGGTGGTGGCGCCGGAGTGTGTGATCGTGCCGCTGCCGGCGGTGATCTGCCCGCCGCCGGGCGAGGCCATTGCCAGGGTAGATAACAGCGCAAGGGGGGCCAACAGCAGACCCTTCAGTACCGGCCGGCGCCGGCCGCCACCCTTGGCCCGTCCCTTGGCGACTTCGGAAACGGCAACCCAGGTGCGCTTTGCCTCGTTCCAGACCACACGGTAAATGCGGTTCAAGGCGGCGTGGTCGTTAATAATCTTCCCCTGTAATTTCTTGCTTGTTGTTAGTCAGGCGTGAACGACAGCACTATAATATGAAATCGGCACATCGAGCCAATACTAAATGCCACCCTCCTATATTTTCATATACAATACCTTTCCTCGTGGCTCGAGCTTTTACTTGTAGCTTTCAGTTGCGCCCGTAGCTCAGTTGGATAGAGCGTCGGCCTCCGGAGCCGAAGGTCAGAGGTTCGAATCCTCTCGGGCGCGCCATCCAAAATGCTCTGAATAAGTCCATCCTGGACTTATCAGAGCACGGAAAACGAAAATGTGATTTTCGTTTTCCTTCATTTCTCGGCCACGCGTGGCCGGGAAATGGCGGTACATTCCTGTACCGCGCCTATCCCGGGAGTCGGGTTCGAACCCCTGTTCATATCTATTGGCGGTTCCGGTTGGCTTCGTACCGGACTGCCATCCCGGCGCGGTGATCCGGCCGCGCGCCATTCCAAACGCCCTGAATACGTCCGTCCGGGACTTATCAGGGCACGGAGAATGAAAGTGATTTTCGTTTTCCTCTCACGGGAGTGCACCTCTCGCCGCAGGGAGAGCGAGCCGTTGTGCCAGTCCCGGGATGTGCAGCCGCTGTGTGGACCGCGGACGTTTCCGCTTACCAGGTATTCGGCGACCAGGTTTTTTCCGAACCGTCGGACATCTCGCCCGCGACGATAATGGTATCGCTCTTGTAGTAGTGCGGGATTACCGGCATGTTCAGGGGTGCCGGCGATCCGTCCATGACCCGGCCGGCCAGGTCGTAGCGGGAGCCGTGGCAGGGACAGAAAAAACCGCCCGGCCAGCTTGAGCCCAGTCCCTGGGGATTCGCCTGGCGCCGGTAGGTGGGTATGCAGCCGAGGTGGGTGCAGATGCCGATCATTACCAGGAATTCCGGCTTGATGGAGCGCTGGACCGGATCCCAGTTCGGCAGGTTGGGCGGCTGCTGCGGTTCCTTGGACAGGGGGTCCTTGAGGCGATCGTTGAGCTTGGGCAGTTCCTTGATCTGTTCCGGGGTCCGGTGCAGCACCCACACCGGTTTCTTGCGCCAGGGCGTGCTCATCATCTGCCCCGGTTTCAGCTTGCTGATGTCGATTTGTACCGGCGCCCCGCCGGCCAGGGCCCGGTCGCTGCGCTCCATGGACTCAATGAAGGGAACCGCGGCCGCGGCTACCCCGGCGGTTCCAACCACCGTAGCGGCGGCGGTGATAAAACGGCGTCGTGTGGGGTCATCGGGTGATGCCGGTACCTCGCCCCCGCCGGCTTCGGCCGCAAGCGTGCCATCGTTATTATTGCCGTTGCTCATACTGATCTCCTGGTTTGCGGAGTTGCCCGGCGGCACGCCGCCCTCCCCGCGCTGAAGATCAAATCAATCCGCACTGCTGTCCGGCACCCGTCTCTGCCTCGGCTACCGGCGGGCGGCGGTTCACGACTGCTGGGGATGTGGCGGCGTCCTTGCCCTCTTCCGGGAACGCCCGGTTTATCGTATATCTTTACATTTTCGACGTAATAAAGGCACGGGTGTTCCCGGATACTGCCTGATTACGTCCGGAAACCGCGTAAAACGCGTGTAACCGTGCCCGAACGGGCCGTTACTTCTTTTCTTCGCGGCGGACCTTCTTGATGAGATAGTTAATCGTGTCAATCATCTTGTCGAAGGATCCGGTCAGCATGGCAGAAGTCAGGTACTTGCCGCCGACGACGACGGTGGGTACGCCCGTGATCTTGTAATTGCGCTGTGTGTAGAAAGCCTGCTTGATCTTGGTATCAACTTCGTTGGAATCATAAGCCTTGATGAACTTGTCACCGTTGATGCCCATGGAGACAAAGAATTTCCGCAACTGCTGTTTCGAGAAGATCGGCTTGCGATCCCGGTGTATGGCATTGAACAGGGGAGTGTGGATCTGATCCAGCACGCCCAGCTTGACGGCGGCGTAGAACGCCTTGGCGTGGGGCAGCCAGTTCCTGCTGATCACCGCCGGCATGCGCCGGAAGGCCACATCATCCGGCTTGGTCTTAAGCCACTTGTGTATATAGGATTCGAAATGGTAGCAGTGCGGACAGCCGTACCAGAATATTTCCAGCACCTCGATCTTGTTGCCGGTCTGCGTCGGTTGCGGCGGTTCCACGACACGATAGTATTTGTCGTACTGGTCCGCCGCCGCGGGGGCCGCCTGCCCGAGTATCAGCAGCAACCCGAGTAGCACAGTGCTGGTTTTGTTGAGCATGTTGCACCTGCCGGATGTGTTTAGGTTCTCTTTTTGATACCGCCGTTACGCAACCGTTCCCCTGTCCTCTGAGAGAATGTGGATTAAGTCACACGCCGGCGGGCGGCCGCCTTAATACAGTCCCTGGATATAATCGGCCACCGCACTGATTTCCTTGTCGGTCATATGGGCGGCGACAATACGCATGATCTTGTTGGGATCATTGCTGCGATCGCCCGAACGGAAAGCCTTGAGCTGCTTGACGTCGTAGGGTGCATGCTGGCCGCTGAGTTTGGGATAAGCGGCGGCGGGATTGCCGGCGCCATCGGGGCCGTGGCAGGCCATGCAGGCCGGAACACCGGTATCGGCATTACCGGCGCGGTAGATTTTCCTGCCCAGTTCCAGCTGATCCTTGCTGGTGGTCCCGATCTTGGTGGTCTGGGAACTGAAGTAGGCAGCCAGGTCCTCAATGTCCTGCTTGCTGAGGTTGGCGACCATGGTTGTCATCTGCGGGTTCTTTCTTGCCCCGGACTTGAAGTCGGACAACTGCTTGACCAGGTATTCGGAATTCTGTCCGGCCAGCTTCGGCCAGGCGGGATTGCTGCTGTTGCCGTCGGGGCCGTGGCAGGCGGCGCAGGTCTGGGACTTTTGCTTGCCTGCACTGGCGTCGGCGGCAATACTGTTGGGGCCGTGCAGCAGGAGGGCGGCGACGGCGATTACGTAGAGATAATTCTTTACCATCCAGCGTTTCCTTGAAGATCAGAAATCGTTATTGATTATGGGAAATGCAGCGTCAGCCGGACATATTACAGAAAAAATGCGCAAAGTTGCAGGTCATTGTAGAGGATCCGTCCCGAAGACGCGTGACCGCGGCTCGCATTGAAACCCTGCACAGGTTCTGAACAGCATGTCGGACAATCCGCTCAGCCGGGCCGCGTTCCTGCTCGGCGCTCACAGCCTGGACCAGTGCCCGCCGGATAACGGCGTTGAAATCGCCTTCGTGGGCCGATCCAACGCCGGCAAATCCAGCGTCATTAACGCTCTTACCGGCCGGCGCGCTCTCGCCCGCATCAGCAAGACCCCCGGCCGCACGCAGCAGATCAATTTTTTTGCTCTGGATGGGGACCGGCGCCTGGTCGATCTGCCGGGCTACGGCTTTGCCCGGGTGCCACCGGCCCTGAAGAAGCACTGGTTCGAAACCATCAATGCCTATCTGCAGAACCGGCGCTCGCTCGCGGGGCTCATTCTGATCCTGGACGTGCGCCGTGATCCGGGACAGGAGGATCGGCAGATCCTGGACTGGTGCGCGGCTTCCGGCCTGCCGGTGCATATTCTGCTGAACAAGGCGGACAAGCTGTCCTACGGTGCCGGCCGGCGGCGGCTGGCGGCGCTGCAAAGCGGTTTGCCGTCGGGCTGCAGCATCCAGCTGTTTTCGGCCCGTACCCGCGCCGGCACGGAGGAGGCCGCGGCCCGGATCCGGGCCTGGCTGGAAGAAGACAGCGTCCCCGCCTCCCGCTGAATGAGGCGGGGATTTCACCGCATTGCGATTTTTGTGGGAACAGAAAAAAACTGGCCCCGGCTTAAAGGGGGAGATACTGCCGCCGGGGCCTTAATTACCCGGCTGGGGAGACCGGGTGAGGCCACCGCGAATTGGGGGACGCGGTGCCTCGTAGGGGTGTTTCATATGACACACGGGCGGGAAAAATGTTCCAGATAAAGTATCAAAGCGGCATTTTTATGCACAGAGTGCGGAGGCGGGGCTCAAATTTCCCGGGCAGGTCCCGGCCAACTGCCCTGAAACCCGCAATAACAGGTGTAGTTTATTGATTTAATTAAAATATTTCACATTGCTCAAAATTTAACAAATCTGTCATATAACCACTAAAAATGCTGATTTCGGACCAATGTCCGCAATCCATCCACACAGTTATCCACAAAAAATGTGGATAACGCCCGATCTGTTTCCAGAGCAAAGGGTTAAGATTTGAAAGTTAGAATCCGCCTTAAGGAAGCGGCGTAAGCCAGCCCGCATTTCTCACCGCACTTCGTCGCGAGTGTATCGGCATCCGCAGCAGATGGGTGGTGAGAAATGCGGGCTAGATCAACGCACCACCGTTTTGACCAGTTCACCGGCCTGGATCCGCCCCTGTGGATACTTGGCATTGAGAAGCCGCAGCTGGTCCTCGGGAAACTTGTCCAGCGGCGCCTGCGCCGCCAGTTCCTTGAAACTGGTGTCCTGGCCGGCGCGGATCAGCTTGATGTGCTCGGTGCTGCTGGCATAGCTGCGTTCGGCGGCGGTCAGGGGGCGGAAACTGCGCGCCGTCGCCAGGATATCGTCGTCGTAACTGCCCAGGGACTGGCCGGAGCCGGTCGGACTGCCGGCAATGATGAAGGCTTCGCGGCCGTGGTAGATGATGGTGACCCGGGCCAGGCGCTGCACGCCGCCGGCGTTGATAATGGCGGTGGCGGTATAGGCGGGCAGGCCGTGGATAGTCATGCTCCGGCCGGTGCCGACGGGCTTCAGTCCCAGCTTGTCGGTGAAGAACTGCTGCGGCGTCTCGCGCGGATCGGCGGGCCGGGCGTTGACCTGCAGCAGTGCCCCCTTGTCCGGTGATATGGCCATGATGCGGTCGGGCAGGTTCTGGATCTGCCAGCGCCGGGGAAAGCGCAGGGCGAAGTCCAGGCCGCCGTGATAGAAGTCCCGTCCCTTGATGATGCCGCCGCGGGTGTCCGGTCCGAAGGTCAGGCCGTCGATACGCTGCAGGTACTCGGTGCGGCCGATAAACGTGGATTTCGCGGTCTTGTCCGCCTCGGCACTGCCGATCACCGACTTGAGGCGCGTGTCATTGTCGGGATGGGTGGCGAACAGGCCGTGGTAGATATGCGGCTGCCGGTGTTCCGCCCGGGCCCGCTTCATCTCGAAGCTTTCCTGATTCTTGAGGGTGCGCAGCACGCTGAGCATGGCCTCCGGATCGTAGCCGCTGCGGGCCATGTATTCCGCGCCCAGCTTGTCCGCCTGCAGTTCCTGCTCGCGGCCGTAACCGCGCAGCATGGCGGTGCCCAACAGGCCCGTGAGCTGCTGGCCCGCCACCGAGCCGAGGCCGGGGATGAAGGCCGCCCCCAGGGCGGCGCCGAGGCTGGTCAACTGGCTGGCTGAATACTGGCGCACGGCGTGACGGGCGGCGACATGGCCGATCTCGTGGCCGAGCACGGCGGCGAGCTGGGCCTCGCTGTTCAGGTAGGCCAGGATACCGCGGGTGATATAGATATAGCCGCCGGGCAGGGCGAAGGCGTTGACCTCATCGCTGTCGAGCACCGTGAAATGGTACGGAATATCGGTGCGATCACTCTTGGCGGCCACCTTGGCCCCCACGTACTGCACGTAATCCTGCAGGTTGACGTCGGGATAGACCTGGTATTGCTGCAGGACCTGCTGGTTGAGCTTCTGGCCCAGCTTGACTTCGTCCTGCTCGGACATGAGGACGAGATCCTGGTGACCGGTGACGGGATTGGTGGCGCAGCCGGGAAGCACGACCAGGACCAGCAGCAGGGGCAGGAGAAACGAACGCATGGCCATTGCCCACATTGGACTCGGCTATAACTTAGCGGTTTCCCGGGGGCTCTGGCAAGACGCGCAGATCCGCCTCGTGGTGCAGGCGCATGCGCAGTTCCCCGCCGCGGCGGTAGACCAGGCCGCCGGCCTCGATACGCCGGCCGCTCAGGCCGTGCAGAGGCACGTCGCCGAACCAGGCCAGATCAGTGCGGGCGATGCGCACGGCGAAGCCCCGGCCCAGATCCAGCCATACCGAGTTGCGACTGTCGCCGATGTGGGTGACTACTCCGCGCACAATGTGATAGCCGCCGGCGTCGGGCGACAGCTGCGCCGCCGCCACGGGACGATAGCGCGGCAGGGCCCAAATGCCCCGGTGCGCGGCCCGGGCCGCCGCGGCGGCGGCGCGGTAACAGTCCAGGAAACGCACATCGGGCGGGATGGTCAGCGGCGTGGCGTGGCCACCGCGCAGCAGCAGGTCCTGGACATTGCGACCGTCCGGCAGGAACAGGTGGCCGAGGGTGCGGCCGTAATGATCGTGGCGGTCGCGGCCGTAGATGAGTGGATACGGCCCCGGCCCGTGCAGCAGGGCGCGCAGTGTCGCGCGCGCGTCCAGGGCGCCGGGCTCGGAAGGCCCGCCCTCGTGGTTGATTTCCGGGGTATCCAGGCCGATCAGGCGCAGATGTTCGCCGCTGCCGAGCACCACGGTGTCGCCGTCGATGACATAGGTCACGCGCACCCGGGCGTCATAGGCCCCGGCCTTGCAGGACGCCGCTCCGGCCGCCGCCGGCAGCAACAGCAGGCACAGACAAAAAAGGCGCCAGCAATGCGGCGCCTTTCTGTACATGCCGGCGGGCTCTCCCCTACTTGCGCATGCCGTACTTGCGGCGGAATTTGTCCACCCGGCCCGCCGTGTCCAGCATCTTCTGCTTGCCCGTGTAGAAGGGATGGCACTGGGCGCAGACCTCGATATGCATGACCTTCTCCTCGTAGGTGGAGCGGGTCGTGAAGCTGTTGCCGCAACTGCAGTTGACGGTCACTTCCTGGTAGTTGGGGTGGATATCGGCTTTCATGATGGTTCCCGGGTCGAATTACGGTACAGCAGGGGCGGGAAGTCTATGCTAAAGAGGGCGTTCGTGCAACGTTTTGACTGATTTTTAGCCACAGAGGACACAGAGGTTAAAAAGCACTTCTTTTCGGATCTTGGAGCCGAAATCGGCACCGGATTGTCACTGGCTACGTGGCAGACAATTCCATATTTCTCTGTGTCCCTCTGTGACCTCTGTGGCTATATTTTTTAAGAGTCAAGGTTACGGCCGGTAATTGGCCACAGTGGACACAGAGGTTAAAAATCCTATTTTGGGGTCCTGGAGCTGAATTCGGGAGAGAGACTGCCCTTGGCATCGTGGCGGACAAATCCGAATTCCTCTGTGTCCTCTGTGCCCTCTGTGGCTATATTTTTTTAAGAGTCGAGGTTACGGCCGGTAATTGGCCACAGAGAACACTGAGGATCACAGAGGTTAAAAAATCCCGCTATTTTTGGTTCTGGAGCCGGATTCGGGGCAGGAGCTGTAAGTGGTTTCGTGGCAGATACTTCCGTGTTCCTCTGTGCCCTCTGTGGCTTTCTTTATCAGAGGTCAAATGTGGCAATAACGGGTGCGTGATCCGACGGCCGTTCCAGGCGCCGCGGCTCCACGTCGATGCGGCAGTCGCGGCAGGCAGTCTGCAGGGCCTTTGACGCCAGGATGTGGTCGATGCGCAGGCCGCGGTTGCGGCGGAAGCCGGCGGCGCGGTAATCCCACCAGCTGTACAGTTTCTCCTCGCGCGGGAACAGCCGGAAGCAGTCGGCCAGGCCGGCCTCGAGCAGGCGGGCAAAGGCGTCCCGCTCCGGTTCCGAGCACAGCACCTTGCCGTGCCAGGCTTCCGGATCGTGCACGTCCTCGTCCGTGGGGGCGATGTTGAAATCCCCGGCCAGGAGGCAGTGCGGCCACGCTCCCAGCAGTTCCCGTGTATAGGCCTGGAGCTGTTCCAGCCAGTCCAGCTTG
>Ga0102944_1002478_pt1 | contig 10755 bp, 10 predicted proteins | sample SalPonD_shore_MG_FD_78172 | JGI IMG/M metagenome (GOLD analysis project Ga0102944, IMG submission 78172) | Salt pond soil microbial communities from South San Francisco under conditions of wetland restoration - Salt Pond MetaG... | ecosystem: Environmental > Aquatic > Marine > Intertidal zone >... | reverse complement strand
GCCACATGGGCGAGGCCGTGCACTTCTGGCTGTGGCGCATCGATTTCATGAGCCAGCGCGCCCAGGCGGCCGGCACCGCGCCCAAACTCAAGCTCAAGCCCAGCGAATATTTCCAGCGCAATTTCGTCATCACCACCAGCGGCCAGGAATCCCACACGGCCCTGGACTTCTCCATCAAGCAGATCGGCGCCGACAACGTGCTCTGGGCCATCGACTACCCCTACCAGCCCACCGCCCCGGCGGTTGCCTTCATGGACAGCGCGCCGGTGTCGGATGACGTCAAAGAAAAGCTGTATCACAAGAACGCCGAGCGCGTGTTCCATATTAAAAGCAAATAAAAGATCTGCCACAGAGGATTAAGGGAAAAAGCGTGAATGGTGAAGAGTAAATCGTGAATCGTGTCATTCGCCGGGCGCTGATTTTGTCAGCGGCAGTTAAGAATTTCGAGTCACGTTTTACGAATCACCGCTTTTACCTCTGTGGCTGACAAAAACGAGGGAGGACCACGGCATGAAAGCGTACGTGATCAAGAAAGGCAGCAAGAGTCTGGAAGACGTCAAGCTGGAGGAGCGGCCGGATCCAAAGCCGGGTCCGGAGGAGATCCTGGTGCGCATGGGCGCGGCTTCCATCAATTACCGCGATCACATGATCTACACCGGCCAGTATTTCGGCCAGCAGGTGGCCGAGGACACCGTAGCCCTGTCCGACGGTGCGGGCGAAGTGGTGGCTGCAGGGCCGGGCGTGACGCGTTTTAAAGAAGGCGATCGGATCGTGGGGGCCTTTTTCCAGGACTGGATCGACGGGCCGCCGGCGGGTCCGGCGCGCGCCCTGGGGCAGAGCGGCGTCGACGGCGTGCTCGCGGAGTATGTGGTGTTCCACCAGCGGGACGCGGTGCCGGTACCGGACAACCTGTCCCTGGAAGAAGCGTCCTGCCTGCCCTGCGCCGCCGTCACCGCCTGGAACAGCCTGGTCTGCCAGGGACAGATCCGGCCCGGCCAGACCGTGCTGTGCCTGGGTACCGGCGGCGTTTCCATCTTCGCCCTGCAATTCGCCCGCGCGACCGGTGCGCGGGTCATCATCACCTCCTCCAGTGACGATAAGCTCCGCAAGGCACAGGCCCTGGGCGCCGACGAGGTCATCAATTACAAAACCACGCCGGAATGGGGCCAGGCGGTGCTGGATCTCACCGGCGGCGCCGGCGTTGATCACGTTATCGAGATCGGCGGCGTCGGCTCTCTCGCCCGGTCCATACAGTCGGTAGGCACGGGCGGCAAGGTCAATATCATCGGTTTCCTGGCCGGCCCCGAGGGCGAGACGGCGCCCTTCGGCCTGATGGGCAAATGGGCCCGCATCCAGGGAATCATGGTAGGCAACCGGGCCATGCTGGAGGAAATGAATTCGGCTATAGAAATCAACAATATAAAGCCTGTCGTGGATCGGGTGTTCGAGTTCGGGGAAGCCCTGGACGCGCTGGCTTACGAACATGCCGGCAAGCACTTCGGCAAGGTGGTGATCCGCTGCTGATGCGGTAATATAGTGTGGTATGTTTGAACCGGTTTATGTCGCAGGAGGCGCATCTGACTATATAGCTCCGACATGAACAACAAGACCTCTCATCAGCCCGGCGAAAGTTTCGATGAGCGCCTGCAGCACCGCCTGGAGGCGGTCCTGGACGGCATGCCGGTGGCCGTCTCCTGGGCGGGCCTGAAAGATCAGAAGATCAGCTTCGTCAACAACAAGTTCACCGACCTCTTCGGTTATGTCCTTGGCGATCACGCCACGGTCACAGACTGGATCCAGCAAACCTATCCCAATTCCGACCAGGTGGAACGGGCCATGAGAATGTGGGCGCCGCATTTCGAGACCACGGCCCTGGTCCCGTTTGAAATCGATCAGGTGGAAGTGGACGTGCGCTGTAAGGACGGCTCCGTGAAGACCACGCTCCTGGGCGGCGTCATCCTGCCCGCTGAAGGCTGGGCCCTGGCCATTTTCACCGACATCACCGAGCGCAAGGAAAACGAACGCCGCGTCGAGAAGCTGGCGCTGGAGGATCCGCTCACGGGCCTCGCCAATCGCCGTGCCTTTGATCGTGCTTTGCAGCGTACTCTGGCCCGCGCGCGTCGGAACAAGCTTAGTGTCGGGTTGCTCATCACCGATCTGGATGACTTCAAGGGCCTGAACGATAACCATGGTCATAAAAACGGCGACGTGGTTCTGCAGACCATCGCCGACCGGCTGCGCATCAGCGTGCGCGAAGAGGATTTTCTCTGTCGCCTGGGCGGCGACGAGTTCGCCGTGATCATCGAGAAAGTCGGCAGCGGCGCTATCGCCGAAAACGTGGCGGAACGCATTCTGCGCGAGGTGGGGCGGCCATTCACCCTGGACGGCAAAACCGTGCCGCTGGCGATGAGTATAGGCATCGGGCTGTTTCCCGCTGATGCCGGCGGCGTGGAGGGTCTTTATCAGGCCGCCGACGAGGCCCTGTACCGGGCCAAGGACGCCGGCCGCGGCGTCTGGAGTCGCTGACGGCAAAGACGGCGGTCGTGCATGACCGCTGACTCAGTGCAGACGGGCTGTTCTCCGATCCCGGCCCGAGCGCCGGTCCTTGCCGCTGCGCCGCTCCGGCCCGCTGTAGGCCGCGTAAGCGTTGATCATGCTGGTATCGTTGCGCCGGCGATCTTCCCCGGAGCGCCGGCCCTCATGGTTACGGCGTGGCTGGATATACATGAAGCTGCCTCTCCTTCAATGAGCGGGATACCCCTGCCCTGGAAAATTATTCAGAATCAGTTTGTTATATTTATGCGGGTCAATCGTCCCTCTCTTCTGCCTCTTTCTAACTATAGCAGCCGCGGGAACGATCGTCCGCCGCTCAGCCCTGCTGGCGGGGGCTGCCCAGCCCGATCTGCATCAGATCTTCGCCAATAACAAGTTTGCCGGAAAAACCCTGCCCGGCCTTCTGCAGTTTCTGCACCGGGGTGCTGCCCGGGACGATATGGGTCAGCACCAGCGTCTTCGCGCCGGCGGATTCCGCCACGCCGCCCACTTGTTCGATGGTGGTATGCGCCGCCTGCAGGTGGTGGATAAGGGAGGCCTCCCGGTCGTTCCAGGGTTTCGGGAACAGGTTGTTGATGAAGTCCATGTCGATGACCTCGTGCACCAGAATGTCGGCGTTTTTGGCCATGCGGATGAGATTGTCGCAGGGGCTGGTATCACCGGAAAACACCACCGAACCGTGGTCCGTGTCGAAACGGAAGGCAAAGGCCGGAAAGATCGGGGCGTGGTGTACCAGCGTGGCCTGGACCCGCACCCGGTCGTCTTCAAAAATCTTGAACGGCGCCATGGGCGGGGCGGGTGTCGTGTTCGGTGATTTGAATCCGGGAATGTCGGGCAGCGTGATGTTTTTCACTTTAACCAGGCTGCGCAGATCCGGTTTGTGGTTGTCCCGCATGCGGTCGTTCTCGTCTGTGGCGAAGGCCTGGTACAGATACTTGGTCATCACCTCCGTCCCCGGCGTCGGGTTCTCCGGGTTCATGATCGGCGGCGCGGTGCCGCCGCCGAATACCGGCTCCAGTTCGCCGCGGTTGCCGGGGCCGAATACCTGCACCGGTTTGCCCGTCTCGGTCAGGCCCTGGTACCAGCCGAACAGAAACAGGTTGAAGTAATCGACGGTGTGATCGGAATGCAAATGGGTAAGAAAGACCGCCCGCAGCTTTTCCAGGGCCGGCGGGTTCGGCGGGGGGTGTGCCGGCGGCGGGGCGCTCTGCTGCTGCGCCAGCATAAGCTGTCGCCCGACCCCCTCGCCGCAGTCCACCAGGTAAATACGATCCCCGACGAACAGGGCGGAAGCGATACCCTGGCGGTTGGGCTGCCAGACGGGGCCGCCGCAGGTTCCCAGCAAGACCAGGCGTGCCGCATACCTGCGCGCCACCTCCCGCGGCGGCATGGGTGCCGGCGCCGGCGCCCCCGCCGCGGCGCCGGCAGACGCCAGGGCTGCTCCGCCCAGCGCGGCGCCCGCGCCGCGGATAAAGCGCCGGCGGGATAACCCCAGGCGCAGCAATTCCCCTATGGCATCACACATGGTTTATGCCTCCGGAATTAATGTTAACCGAAAAACCGCAGGCATGGGCGAAGCCCATGCCTGCGGCGTGGTTTGCCTTTGCTTTCCGTCCGGGGCGCGGCACTGCCGGGAAGACAGACGGGCCGGACGCCGGTCAGAAGTTTACCGTAGCGGTGATCCCGTACTGCGGATGGCCGATATTGGGCCAGCAGGGCACGGTCGAGGCCACCGGCGATGCGGTGTAAACCACGGGGCTGTCCTGCAGGTCCCTGCTCAAGCACGCCTTTTGGGAGGTCAGGTTCTGCCCGTACACTGCGATCTGATACTGGTGCGTGGGGCCGAACTTGTAGGCCGCCCTGGCATCCACGTAAGTCTGCGCCTTGCGGGTGGTCAGGAAACGATCGGTATACTGCAGCGTGTCGTACTGTTTGCCCACGTAGCGGAAGCTGGTGCGCAGGTTCAGATCGCCGCCCATGATGTTTATGTCCTTGGAGAGCATGGCGTTGAAACTGTATTCCGGGGCGTTCCTGAGGGGTACGCCCTTGTCGATGCCCTGGATGGTGCCGACGTCGGTGACCTTGCTGTTGTCGTAGGAGCCGGCCATCTGCAGCAGCCAGTCCTCTCTGGGGCGCCACTGCACCGAGGCTTCCACGCCACGGGACACGGATTCCGGAATGTTGAAAAAGCCGGGGATGCTGTTAATGGTCGCGAAGACCTGCTGGTCTTTCCACAGGTAGTAATACGCAGCCGCATTGAAGCGCACCGTATTGTCCTCCAGGCTGGACTTGAAGCCGACTTCCCAGGCGTTCAGGATTTCCGGTTTAACGGGTGTCCCCGCCGTGCCGAACAGTGCGGCCAGCGCCCGGGTATCAAACCCGCCGGATTTGAAGCCGCGGGAATAACTGGCGTAACCCATAATGTTCGGCGTGAAATGATAGTTCACGTTGGCATGGGCGCCGATCTCGTTGAGGTTCTGGCTGGGCTTCAGCAGCGGCAGGCGGAACGGCGGCGGCGGGCCGGTGGAGCCGGCGGTGTTGTCGAGAACGATCTGGCGGTTCATGAACAGGCTGGCCGGATAGACGGAGATGGGTGTCAACGCCACACCGAACAGGGAGTTGGCGCTCTTTTTGTTATTGGTGAAGCGCAGGCCGCCGGTCAAGGTCAATTTGCTGCTGACGTCAAAATCGAGGCGTCCATAAACGGAGATATCCTGATCCGTCTGGTCCATGATGTTGAAGGCGGTCACCTCGCCGCCCGGATTAATGGCGCCGTTGGCATCCCGCCGCACCTGCGTGCCCTGCAGCATATCCTCGTGGAAGTAGTACACGCCCACCAGCCATCTCAGCGACTGGTTGTCCGGTGACTTGAGGCGAACCTCCTGGCTGACGTCCTTGAAGGTCGAATCCTGCTGCGGGACGAACTGCAGTCGATCCATGCCGGCCAGTTCGTTGACGATTTTTACCTTGGTCTCGTAGTAGGTTGTCTCCGAAGTCAACTCGCCCCAGCCCATGGAATGCTTGATGCTGAGTGCGCCGCCGTAGATGTCGATGTAACCGCGGTTGGAGGAGACGTTATACAGCGTATTCCAGCTCTTCGTGGACGGGTTGTGGCCGTTGATGTCCACGCACGAATTGGTGTGCTGGAAATCTGCAGAGCTTGCCAGCTGCGGACAGAACTGGGTGAGGTTGTTGGGGTCGTACATGCCCCGGGCCTTGACGCCGAGGTTATCGCTGCGGTTGATACCGATCTGGAAGCTGGCCAGCACGGAGGTATCGTCGGTCGGGTTCCAGGCCACCTGGACCCGGCCGGAATGCCGTTCCACCGTGCCCAGCCTCTCGCCGACACGCCCCGGGGCCAGGTTCTTGAACGGGCCGCCCCGGTTAACGCTCTGCACTGCGATGCGGGCCGCGGCATTCGCGCCCAGAGGGATGCTCACCGCGCCCTCGCCATCCACCTCGTTGTATCTGCCGTAGGTGGCGCTGGCATAGCCGCTCAGGGGTTCGCCGGGCACCGGCTTCTTGGTGATATAGCGGATCGCGCCGCCGGTGGTGTTGCGCCCGAACAGGGTGTTCTGGGGGCCGCGGAGTATTTCGACGCGTTGCAGATCGAAGACGCCGAGTGCGCCGGAATACGGCGTCGACATATAGGCTTCATCGTAATATATGCCGACGGCGCGGTTGACGTTGCCGTGGAAGTTGTCGGTGCCGACGCCGCGGATGGAGATGCCGCTGTTGGAGTTGTTGTTATAGTTCAGGCTCAGGCCCGGCGCCATCTTGATGATGTCGTCGACCTTTTTAACCGAATCCTCGCGCAGTTGCTGGCCGGAGAAAGCCTGCATGGTGATGGGCACGTCCTGGATGTTTTGCGCCCTTTTCTGGGCGGTTACCACGACTTCTTCGATGGCTCCCTTGCCGCCATTGTCCTGTGCCATGGCCGGAGAGGCTTGTATGGCCGCGGCCGCGGTGACCAGTACCGCGGTCAGTCGTGCAAAAAAACCGAGTTTCTTTTTCATTTTTCCCCCACATGGTCTGGCACGGCCTTGTTCACCGTGATAGCAAGAAGGTCGTTGTGATTGATAGCGCCGCGGAGACCGGTATCCATGAGCAGAATGCCGAACGCTTCACGGACGGCATGACTGCCCGACACCGGTGTGTGTACGGGCGTAATTCAGTATAGCAGGTGACGTCGGCGAGCCGAAGCGGCGGGAACCTGGCAGCGCTGTTGCGGTCATTAACAGCAGCAAGCTAAGCTTGGACCATGATCATGCCCGCTACCCGCCGGATTCTCCCGCTGTTCCTGTGCCTGCTCGTCGCCGCCGGCGCCGGCCGGGTCATGGCAGCGGAACCCGCACATAAGGCCATCCCCGCCTTCGCCGGCGATTGGGTGGTCAACCAGAAGCTCAGCCAGGACACGGACAAGCAGGTGGAGAAAGCCATCCGCGCCGCCGGCGGCACGCCGGACAGCGGCGGCAAGACCGGCAAGGGCCGTTACCGCGGCGGCCCGCCGGACCAGGAAGTCTACGATCGCATGTCCTATGACGACGTGCTGACCATCAAAATTGATTCACCGAAAATCACGTTTACCTACGCGGACGGTTTTACCCGCACATTCTACACGGATGGTCGCGGCCGATCCGTCAGCACGACGGGCGGCAGCAGCCACGACTATTCCTTCGGCGACTGGGGCGATCACAAGCTGTTCGTGGAAGGCCGGCCCCGCGACGGCGGCTGGACCCGGGAGGAATATTCCCTGGAAGCCGGCGGCAACCGGCTGGTCGCCAAGCTCAGCCTGGAACCGCTGACCTTCATGCTGCCCATCACCATCACCCGTGTTTATGATCGCAAGGGCACGCATCCGGATGCGCCCGATAAACAATGAGCTAAAAGTGAGGGGTGAGGGGTAAGGGGTAAACTACACTTATCAACCACCAACCACCACCAGCTCAGTGCTGGCAGTTCACGCAATAAAAACTGGATCGTTGACCAATGCGATGCTGCCGGATCGGGGCGGCGCAGACGCGGCAGGGCTGCTCCGCCCGATCATAGACGTTAAGATGAATACGGAAGTAACCGGGCTGGCCTTCGCCGCCGGTGAAGTCGCGCAGCGTAGTGCCTCCTTCCTCGATGGCTCTCAGCAGCACCGCGCGAATATTCTCCGCCAGTGATCGGTAACGTGCCAGCGCCACACGTCCGGCCGGTCGTTTCGGATGGATGCCGCTCAGGAACAGGGCCTCGTTGGCGTAGATGTTGCCGACACCGGTGACGATGCAGCTGTCCATGATGAAGGTCTTGATCGATTGTTTACGACCGCGCGCCGCCCGGTGCAGATAATCGCCGCTGAAGCCCTCTCCCAGCGGTTCCGGGCCGAGACCGGCCAGCAGTTTATGCCGCAGTGGATCGCCGCGGGTATAGTGGATGGAGCCGAAGCGGCGCGGATCACGCAGGCGCAGGCAGGTGTCGTTCTCGAAGATGATGTCCAGGTGATCGTGTTTTGCCGCCGGCGTCGGCGCCGGCAAGACGCGCAGGCTGCCGGACATCCCCAGGTGCAGCAGCAGGCAGCCCGCATCCAGGCGCAGCAGCAGGTACTTGCCGCGGCGATCCACCGTCGTCACGCACCGGCCGGCCAGGGTTCTGGCGAGTGCGCGCGGCACCGGCCAGCGCAGGCGGCGTTCGCGCACCGTGACCGTGCGGATGGTACGCCCCTCGATGTGCGGGCGTATGCCGCGGCGCGTGGTTTCGACTTCGGGGAGTTCAGGCATGGGATAGCGACAAGCTACAAGTTAAAAGACAGGTCCGGATTAACCACGGAGAGCACGGAGGACACGGAGAGATACAACTGATTATGAATTGTTGGGGCCATCATTTTTTTAAACTCCGTGATCTTCGTGTCCTCCGTGGTTCAAAAAAGAATTTGAAATCTTGCTATAAGCACCGAGTTCCGGCGCACAAAAGTATAAATCATCGCCCGGGTTGCCCGTGAATATAGCCGTCCAGATCGAGGGCGGCGGCGGTTTTTTTCGACAGCTGGTAGGCAATGCCGAGAGCGGGGCGTGCCAGCAGCAGTGTCTCCCCGGACGGAATGAGATCGAAGATAATTTCCTTCGAGCCCGTCTTGATCCCGACTTTGCCGAGGGCCGCATGCTGCCGGTATGGCAGTACCCGTTGTGCCGCGGCGGTCTGCCAGGCAGCAGCGACAGCGGCGGCGTTGTTTTCCTGCCGGGGCACACTGTGCCAGCCATGTTTGCCCCGGGTGAAGACGCGGTCGGGATAGGTGATTTGGGTCAGGCCGGCCGCGGGCGGTAACAGCCGGTTGGCGACAAAAAACGAAGGCGGCTGTTTCAGTTGGGCAAACAGCGACTCATTGAGCAGATAGACGGTGCCGTTGTGCAGGACGTAGCGCAGACCATCCACGGGATCGGTGCCGCCGAGGGCGAAGCGCTGATCATTAAGATGTAATGTCACCGGTGCCGGCGCCAGGCCCATGGTTTTGAGTTCGCCTTGGGCCGGATCGAGACGACTGCGGGGCCGCTCCCGGAGCAGGTAAAGCATGGCGTGGACGCGCGCCGGATTTGCCGCAATGGTAACGGGATCGGTCATGTGCCAGACGCCGGCACGGCGCTCGAAACGCAGCGGCGGCTGCTTCTGCCGTTTCACCTTAATATGATCGACGGCGGCCGGCGCAAGCCGGCTCAGGCGCCCGGGGTCCTGCGGTGCCTCGGGCCGGGACAACAGCAATGCCGCTGCCAGTCCTCCCGCCAGGATCAGGAGCACGAGGTTGAGCAGGCGGCGGGATCCCACGACTAGCGTTTACGTCGGCGCCACCACACGGCGGTGCCCGTGATCAGCAGCAACAGCGGCAGGAGAATGAGGAAAAACAGGCCGATGCTGCCGGCCAGGACAGGGGTCATGTTCAGCGTGGTGTCCTCGGCCGTGTGGGCGGGCACGTTGACCAGGTTGTCATCGCCGCTGAGCCAGTTCATCAGGCGCAGTCCCAGCTCCAGGTTGCCGGCATTATCCAGGTAGGTGTTGGACAGGAAGTCGCCGTCACCGATCACCGCAACGCGCTGGGTGGCGCCGTTGTGCTGCCGCTGCAGGGCAAAGCCGATGTCCAGCGGCCCCGGTGTGTCGCTGTCCGGATCCATGCTTACCTTGCCCTTGAGCGGGCCGGTTTCCAGCCAGGCCTGGGAGCCGGTGCGGAGCAGCGGTGTCGCCTGCCAGTCACCCCCGTCCCGGTGCCGCAGGGACACGGCCCCGGGAAACAGGCTGGTGTAATCGAAATCCTTCAGGGCCGGGTGCTTGCCGTACAGACTCTTGGTGACCAGGGTGACGGTGGGATCGTTGATGCCGATCAGCCGGCCGGCGGGGTCGATGACCGTGCCCCGGCCGAAGCGGAGATGCAATGCCTCGGCCAGCGGGGCGAGCCCGCTCTTGTCGCCGGGATCGTGCAGCCACAGCAGGTTGCCGCCGTCATGCACGTACTGCAGGATGGCGGCGATCTCGCCGGTGAGATAACGCACCTGGGGGCTGGCGATGACCAGCACGGAGGTATTGTCCGGAATGGCGTTGATGTCCCCCAGGTTGATGGACTGGAGCTTGAAGCCGCGGGTGCGCAGTTCCTTTGCCCAGTCGCCGATGTCGAAGTTGGCCTTGCCCTGGGGATCGCGCTCGCCGTGACCCTGGACAAAAGCCACCCAGGTATCCGCGCCGCGCAGCAGGCGCTGCACGGCATGGGTAAAGTTCGCTTCCGTGGCACTGCGTACGTGTTCGCTGCGCTGCTTGTAATGCAGCACCAGTTCGCCGTTGACCCGAATGCCCTGGCGCCGCGCCTGTTCCGGGGCGGCGTCGATATCCACGAACTTCAGGCGGATGGCGGGATCAACGCGCTGGTACATGCCCACGAAACGGCGGATGGCGGTGCGCAGATCCCGCTGTTGCCGGGCGTAGGCGCGTACCGTGAGGGGGGCATCCAGCTTCTGCAGCAGCGTGATGCTGGCGCGGGACAGGGTATGCCTCCCGCCGCGGGTCCAGTCCGCCTGCAGCGGCCAGCGCACGCTGGCCCAGGCCAGCAGCACCGTGATGATCACCAGCAGGCCGCCGGTAATGATGCTGTGCAGGCGGTAACGGGTGCGCTGACTTGCCGGATCGTGCATGCGCTACCTACCAGTGATGGGTGCGCATGGCGTCCAGGCGCCAGATACT
>Ga0102944_1002477_pt1 | contig 10762 bp, 9 predicted proteins | sample SalPonD_shore_MG_FD_78172 | JGI IMG/M metagenome (GOLD analysis project Ga0102944, IMG submission 78172) | Salt pond soil microbial communities from South San Francisco under conditions of wetland restoration - Salt Pond MetaG... | ecosystem: Environmental > Aquatic > Marine > Intertidal zone >... | reverse complement strand
TTGGCTTCTTCATCAAACAGGGTATCTACGGCCTGCTCATCGCGCTTGGTACCCAACGTTACAGATACCATGGCCTGTGTTTCACCCCGTGTAAAGACTGCTGAACCGTGCGTACGTGGCATATAGCCAACTTCTGTCCAAATTTCGCGCACATCTTCAGGACTACGTCCATCGATACGCTGTTTCTTCTCCAGAATCAGTGAACGCAATTCTTCTTTTTCAACATCGCTCAAGACGCTTTTGATATCATCTTCAACGTCTTCTTCGCTTTCTTCATACTCTTCCAGGAGCTGTTCGGCAACTGAATCTTTGACTTCTTTAATTTTTTCGTTGTAGTCTTCCTTGCCCAGTCCTTCATTTACAATATTCTTGATCTGATCTCCCACCACTTCACGAACACGGGCTTCAAGATCAGCATCAATTTCATCAGGCACAAACTCGCGCTTTTCTCTACCCAATTCTTCGCGAAGTTCATTCTGAAAAGCACATAATTTTTGAATGGCTTCATGTGCAGCTTTGATGGCTTCCAGCATTTCCTGTTCGGAAATTTCGTCCATCTCGCCTTCAATCATAACCACGCTGTCTTCAGTACCACCGACAATCAGGTCAACATCCGATTCATCGAGTTCGGAAATCGTTGGGTTGATGACGTGTTCCCCATCAATACGTCCCACCCTGACTTCTGCCATGGGACCGGCAAATGGGATGTCAGATAGCGTCAATGCCGTAGAAGCACCAACTCCACCAAGAACGTCACCGTCATTTTCCCCGTCGGATGAAATAACCTGGCAAATAATTTGCGTTTCATTCATATACCCTTTGGGGAACAAGGGGCGAATGGTACGATCAATTAAACGACTTGATAAAATTTCTTTTTCTGAAGGACGACCTTCTCTTTTAATAAATCCACCGGGGAAACGACCACCTGCTGAAAAACTTTCTCGTAAATCAACGATAAGCGGGAAATAATTCTGACCCGGTTTAGGTTCCTTATCACTAACGGCGGTACACAATACCATGGTATCACCCATGCGCACCGTAACGGCACCGTCTGCCTGCTTTGCCAATCGCCCCGTTTCTATTGACAATGTTTTACCCGGGGCAAATTCAACTGATCTAAAATCTGCTTTCATTTTCTAAACTTTTCTAATCTAAATTGCTTTAAAATACTATGAGGTTGACAGTTGATTATAATGTTAATATCGACTGTCTACAAATAAAATCGGGTTCAATTATCATTTATATAATGAACCCAAGGAGGAAATAATTCATGAATAGAAAAAAAGGCACGAAACCGTGCCTTTTTTCTTATTTTCTGATTCCCAAATCCTGAATCAATTCCCTGTACTTTTCAATATCGTTCTTCATCAGGTAATTTAGCAGTCTCCGCCGTTTACCTACCAGCTTCAACAAACCACGGCGAGAAGCATGATCCTGCTCGTGATCTTTCAGGTGATCCGTCAGATCATTAATCCTTTTTGTAAACAATGCAATTTGAGCTTCCGGTGATCCGGTATTTTCTTCGGAACCGCCGTAATTCTTGAAAATTTCTTTTTTATCGTCAGTGGTTATGCTCATCGTTATCGAATTTACTTCTGTTTTATATCTATTCTAAAATGATTCTTGGTATAATAGCTTTCAAAGATAAGATTTATTTACTTCCTGAGCAATATTTTTATCTTTTTGCAACTGTGCTATCAATTCGTCCACCCCGCTGAATTTCAATTCATCCCGGATTCGCTTTAAAAAACGCACCTGCAGGGTTTTACCGTATATATCCTGATCAAAATCAAAGATATTAACTTCCAGGGTACGCTTCTGATCATCTTCAAAGGTCGGACGAGTACCGATATTCATCATCCCTCCAAAAAAATCGCCGTTATAACGTACTTGTACCGCATACACGCCGTCTTTGGGGATCACTTTATTGGGATGTTCCGGTTTGATGTTGGCCGTTGGGAAGCCAATTTTCTTACCACGTTTATCGCCATGGATGACTGTGCCATTCAGGATATAGCATCGGCCCAAAAATTCGTTAGCCAGTTCAACATTCCCGTCTTCACTGAGTGCCTTGCGGATGGCTGTACTGCTGACCGGTTTCTCATCCACATCCTGGCGTTTTACAACTTCCACATCAAAACCCAGCTCCTTACCCAGCTTCTTCACCGTCTCAATAGAACCTTCGCGGTCTTTTCCAAAATGATGATCGTACCCAATGACAAACTCACTCACCCCGATTTTTTCATAAATAATGTCACGGATAAATTCCTCGGAACTAAGCAGCGAAAAATCACGATCGAAGGGAATAACCACCATTTCGTCAATGCCCAAATCTTCCAGCAGTTCACAGCGTTCTTCCAGGGTAGTCAATAATTTGATACCTGCGGAGCCGGGGTTGATGATTTCCCGTGGATGGGGATCGAAAGTTACTATAACGCTACGAGCATCTCTACTTTTAGCTTTTTCTATAACCGTATTCATAATCACCCGATGACCTTTGTGTACGCCATCAAAAGTGCCCACCGTAACTACCGAATTCGGTACCCGTTTTACATCTTGTAAATAAACAAGTTCAGCCATTACGTATCAAATATTTCGTTTAATTGCTCGGTTGTTAACGCATTTTCATTCCGGAATTTGCCAATAGCATCGCGCGTAAGTCTACTCAGGTAGCCCCGGGAATCCAGCGTTACCCCCAGGTCATGCGCTATGGATCGAATATAAGTTCCTTTACCACATTCCACAACCAGAGTTAATTTTGGGGGCTGATAATCAATAATTCGGGTGGAATATATGATAACTTTACGTGGTTGGAGCTCTAATTTCTCCCCTTTTCGGGCCCGTTTATACAATCTTTCCCCTTTGCGTTTCAACGCAGAATACATGGGCGGGACCTGGTCAATTTCACCCGAAAACTCATCTTCCAGCACCTGTTCAATTTTTCCCCGGGTGATATGTTCGTAAGGAGCTTCCTGATCTATATCGGTTTCGGCATCGTAACTGGGCGTCGACGCTCCAAAGGTTATTTCTCCCGTATATTTTTTCTTTTTTTCCTGGATCTGATTGACACTTTTTGTCGCTTTTCCGCAACAAAGCACCAGTAATCCCTCAGCCATCGGATCCAGGGTACCCGCATGCCCGATTTTTCGAATGTTTATACGATTTCTCAGGAATCTTACCACGTCGAAACTGGACCATCCTTTGGGTTTATTAACCAGAAATACGGCCCCATCCCGGTAGGGAAAATCTAAGGCAGGTATATTTTTTGCAGAAAAAACCGTTAATTCTTCGAGGGGTATGGCTTTTGCCATGAAGGCTACTCTTTATCTTCATCTAAATCGCGTTGTTCCCGCTCTTTCCGTATTTCATCGAACAGATGCTCCATCCGGTCCACGTATTCAGCTGTATCATCCTTATAGAAATGGAGTTCGGGAATTCGGCGTACCTGATTCCTTATTTTGGAAGCAAGTTTTTTACGAATATCCGCATTGTGCTCTTCCAGGTAACTGAAGATAGCATCGTCATCACGCCCCGGAGCCAAAATGCTGAGATACACTTTGGCAATCAAAAGATCAGGCGTCATGCGAACTTTGGTAACCGTTATAATGGTTCCGTGCTGATAATCCTTTTGGATGATGCTGCCCAAATCGCGTTGAATGACAGCACCAAGTCGTTCGGTACGAATGCTCATAGATTAATTATCGGAATTCGTAACTAATTTTCTCTTCTCTTCAATCATCGTGTAAACTTCAATGGTATCGCCTACTTTGATATCATTGTAGTTTTGGATGTTCAGACCGCATTCATAGCCGGCAGCAACTTCCTTCACATCGTCTTTAAAGCGTTTCAGCGACCCGATTTCACCTTCATAGATCACCACACCGTCGCGGATGAGTCGAACCTGACTGTTCCGGTTAATCTTACCATCCGTCACATAACAGCCGGCTACCGTACCGACATTGGGTACTTTAAAGGTTTCACGGACTTCCACATTACCCAGCACTTTCTCCTTAATTTCGGGTGAAAGCATTCCTTCAAGGGCGTCGTGCACTTCATCCACGGCATCATAAATAACGCTGAAGAGACGAATATCGATTTCTTCATCTTCGGCGAGTTTTCGTGCATTAGAAGTTGGCCGTACCTGGAAACCGATAATAATAGCGTCGGAAGCAGAGGCCAACAGAACATCCGATTCAGTAATAGCACCGGCACCGGTATGAATAATATTCACTTTCACTTCGTCATTACTCAGTTTCTGAAGAGAACCTGAGAGCGCCTCAATGGAACCATCCACGTCGGCTTTGATAATGATATTAAGTTCGGATACTTCGCCAAGCGCCATTCTCCTGGAGAGTTCATCAAGACTGAGGTGCTTGGTTTTTCTGAGTTCTTGCTCACGTCGTATCTGTTGACGCTGATTGGCAATTTCCTTGGCTTTCTTCTCATCTTTGAAAGCAACGAGACGATCACCGGCTTTGGGCATGTCATCAAATCCCATAAGCTGCATGGGCTTGGAAGGCCCGGCTTCTTCGAGTCGTTTTCCGAACTCATCTTCCATGGCTCGAACACGACCAAAACAAGGTCCGGCGACGAATGCATCACCTACATGCAAGGTCCCTTTCTGAACGAGAATGTTGGCGACAATACCTTTACCTTTGTCCACTTTTGTTTCAAGAACAATACCTTCGGCCCGACGATCCGGATTGGCTTTCAATTCCATCAGGTCGGCTTCAATCAATACTTTTTCGAGCAGCTCGTCAATGCCTTCCCCGGTTTTTGCCGACACTTCAGCACTCTGGTTCTTACCACCATATTCCTCGACGATAACATCCTGCTCAGCCAACTGTTGCTTGATCTTATCGGGATTGGCACCCGGTTTATCGATCTTGTTAATGGCTACAATAATGGATACACCGGCGGCCTTGGCGTGGTTAATAGCCTCTATGGTTTGAGGCATCACCGCGTCATCAGCTGCAACCACCAGAATAACAATGTCGGTAGCCTGTGCACCACGCGAACGCATAGCGGTAAAGGCTTCGTGACCCGGGGTATCCAGGAAAGTAATACTGCGGTCACCATCTTCGATCTCTACTTCATATGCACCGACGTGCTGGGTAATACCCCCGGCCTCACCGGCTACCACCTTGGTTTTCCGAACATAGTCGAGCAGAGACGTTTTACCGTGGTCAACGTGTCCCATTACGGTAATAACCGGGGCACGCGGTTTCAGATCTTCCGGATCATCTTCTTCTGTTTCAATTTCTTCCATCATTTCTTCTGCATCGACAAACTCGACTTCCTTATTATATTCTTCCGCAACAAGCTCAATCGTACTTGCATCCAGGCGCTGGTTGATGGAAACCATCATACCCAGATTCATGCAGGTGGTAATCACATCATTCACACCGACTTCGAGCATATCCGCCAGGTCGTTTACCGTAATAAACTCGGAAACTTCAATTATATCTTTTTCGAGTTCTTCGAGCTCCTGCCGCTGTTGCAGCTCTTCTTCACGCTCTTCACGTTTTTGACGACGACGCTTCTGCCGCCTGCGTCCCACACCTTCTGACTGCTGCATACGGCGCATCGTCTCTTTCATTTTACGTTCTACATCCTCTTCATCAACCCGCTTGCGACGGCCGCGCGATTTCCGCTTCTTACGAGATTTACGGCCACTGTCATCTTTCTTGGATTTCTTCTTATCGGATTTGGACTTTGATTGCTTATTATCGCTGCTTTCATCCTTGGCACGCGTTTTCTTGCGCTTACGCTTCTTGCGTTTTTTACGTTTCTTTCCGCGGTCATCATCCTTACTGCCTATATCAACCTTACCAACAACCTTGGTACCTTTCAAACGAGAAGCGCGTCCGCGGATGACCTTTTTCCTTTTTTTATGTTCTTTATCCTTATCCTCCTCCGCTTCTTTCTCGTCTTCTTTGGCCTGTTCTTCTTTAGTTTCTTTCTTTTCAGCAGCCTGTTTTTCTTCATCAGCTTTAGCAACCTGCTTTTTAACTTTTTCTTCTTTTTCAGGCTCCTTCTCCTCAGCTTTTTCTTCCGCTTTTGCCGGCCCGGCTTTCTTCTGTTCTTTCGTTTCCTGTTTATCAGGTGCTTCAGCTTTTGCCACTTCAGCTTCTTTTTCTTTTTTCTTCGCTTGCTCTTTTTCAGCCTGTTCTTTTTCCGCTTTTTTCTTCTCTTCAGCGGACTTCCGGGCTTCTTTCTCCTTTTGAGCTTTTTCAGCTTCTTCCTTCTTCGCTTTAGCCTCTTCTTTCTTCGCCTTATTCTCTTTAGCTTCAGCCTTTTCTTTAGCTTCAGCCTTTTCTTTTTCTGCGGTTTTTTTCTCTTCTTTTGATTCTACTGTTTTTTCCTTCTGCTCCGGTTTTTCATCTTTCTTGCCTTCCTCAGGTTCAGCTTTCTCCTCTTTTTCAGCTTTACCTTCGGCTTTTTCGGCTTCTTTTTCAGCAGCTTCTGGTTCTTCCGGCTTATCTTCCTCTTCCTGAGGCTCTAAATCGGGTTCTACATCCTCTTTAGGCTCAAGCTGTAACTCTTCTTCCTCTTCCTCATCCTCATCAATGGGTTCCAGGAAACTCTCAACCGTTACGCTCTGATTGCGCTTGGAATGAATTTCGCTTCTACGACTCTCATACTCCTCCTTCGCACGCTCATGCTCACGGCTTTTGGCCTTATCCATGCCATATACCTGCTCCAATACCGAATACATTTCGGGGGTAACCTTGGAGTTGGGACGATTATTTATTTTAAGTCCCTGATCAGCCAGAGCATCTACGATCGACTGTGTAGAAACATTAAATTCAGATGCTACTTTAAATAGCTTTTTTGGTTTATCGCTTTGAGCCATATAATATTATTTGTGGTTGTAAAACCAGTCTGCTTAATTAAAATTATCGGATTCGGTTATTCTTCCTCGAATTCCAATGAAATGATATCGATGATCCGCTCAGCGGTTTCCTCATCGATTTCGCCATCGGTACGACGAACAATTTCATCAACGTCCAGATCCAGGACCGCCCGGGCCGAATCACACCCGATTTCGTAAAGGATCTGTACTACATCTTCTCCAAAATCTTCCTCAAATTCAAAAATATCTATATCGTCTTCCTCATCCACTTCGCGGTAGACATCAATTTCGCACTCCGCGAGTTTGGAAGCCAGCCGAATATTCACCCCGCCTTTACCAATAGCCTTGGATACCTGGTCGGCCGGAACCAGTACCTGGGCGTAGGACCCATCTTCATTCAGCTCCACATTCAAAATATCAGCGGGTTGTAAAGCACGTTTAATAAATTCTCTTTTATCGTCGGTGTAATTAATAACGTCAATATTCTCATTCTGCAGCTCCCGAACGATGGAATGAATACGAATTCCTTTCATACCCACACATGCCCCGACGGGGTCTACGCGCTCATCATGAGAAATTACAGCTACCTTGGAACGATCACCGGGTTCACGGGCAATTTTAACCAGTTCGATGATACCGTCAAATACTTCCGGTATTTCATTTTCGAACAGGCGTTCCAGAAACAGGGAAGAAGTTCGCGAAATAATAACAGTCGGATTTCCATTGTACCGTTTCACTTCAACAACAACGGCCCGAATGGTATCTCCCTTTCTAAAACGATCTTTATAAATTTGCTCTTTGCGGGGCAACAACAGTTCCACCCCGTTGTGATTCACCAAAATATCCTTATTATTGCGGACCTGGTACACATCACCCAGTACAATCTCACCCACGCGATCCGAATATTCTTCAAATACATTATCCTTCTCAATTTCCCGGATGCGTTGTGCAAGTTGCTGCCGCGCCATCATTACAGAACGGCGACCAAAATCCATGATCGAGATTTCCTGGGCAAACTCATCGTAGAGCTCCAGATCGGGATCATGTTTGTTAGCTTCCTCCAGCGATATTTCAGATACAGGGTCCGTAAGTTCTTCCTTAGGAACTACTTCCCGAATATGAAGCATTTGGATTTCACCCCGATCCGCATTCAAAATCACGCTAAACGATTCATCTGAACCGTATTTTTTACGAATCATGGTGCGAAACACATCTTCAAGTATCGATAATAGTAGATCCTTGTCTATACCCTTGTCTTTCGCAATCTCGGCAAAAGACTGAATAATCTGTTTTGAAACATCATTTTGCATATACCAGAACTCCTGTATGTAAAAATATCAGCGCTAGCTGTCCGCTATATTTTTGGGATTATTTTGGTTTCTACGATATTATCAAATGCGATGGTTTTCTTTTCACCATCTTCTGTTTCCAGCAAGATATTTTCATCATTAGAATCAGACAAAATACCTTCCAGTTTCTCATAACTTCCCCCGATTTTGAATTTTACACGCGCTTTGCGTCCCATATTTTTGGGATACTGCCGTGCATCAACCAGGGGCCTGCTTAAACCGGGTGACGAGATATTTAACCGATAATTGTCCAACACTTCATGTGCGTCGAGCAAGAATCCAAGCTCCTTACTCACTTCCGCACATTCATCCAGACCGACATCTTTATTTTCCGAATCCACATAAATCCACACTGTGGTCTGTTTTCCGCCTTGAATTTTCAGGTCGACCAGAAAAAAAGACCACTGACCCAATATGGATTCAGCGAGTTCTTTAATTTGTTTTTTTACGTCGTTCACCACGATTTACCAAGTTTATAAGAACAAAAAAAAGTGAGAACCATTACGGCGCTCACTTGCAAGCCTAAAATAGGCTTATTGTAGTTAAATTACAACTAACCGTGCCGTAATAATTCGTGTTTAGTTCATAGCAATAATATCTGATTATCGTTTCATTATTAAAACTGTCATACTTCCATATTATTGTTTACAAATAAACGCAGAAGGAGGCCGAATCGTGTATTTTATAAGAGATTGTTATGGGTTATTGAATTATTATGTTAATCAATTGTGCGGTTGGATTAACCGGTTTAATGGGGTGTAGAGTATGGATTCTGATTATTAATCTTAACTTTATGTCTGAATTGTCAGCTTTCAATGAGATCAGATGTAAGATGAAAATTGAGAAGTTAAACGTAAAGAGACTGCAAGCCAATACTTCACTTTTGACCTTTCGCTTTTCACTATTGGCATACGCTGATCGCTGTGGACTGATCGATGAGAGCTAATACTCGTAGTTCTAACCGCAAAATGCGTTATGTTAATTTCTTGGTGAATAATCCGGGTTAAACAAATCAGTTCACGATTGGATGAAATAAATGGCACGGATGTTAAACTTGTTTATTATATTGGCGATTGCTGTAATTCCCTGTTTAAAAATTAATCTCAGAATAGTAGAACTTAAAGCACATAAGAAGATGCAAAGTTGGAATGTTTTAAAATTTTTACCTTTAACTCTCATGGTCTTATGCACTGTTTTACTTATTCAGGGATGCGGGAAGGAAAAATCCAGTCCATCCAATAAAATAGAAGGACGCACCATTTCTTATAGCCGGGAGGTCTCTTTTATAAATACCAATGGAGATACGCTCGCGACCATCAAAGCGGCTATTGCCCAAACGGAATCTGAAAGGAACCTGGGGTTAATGGATGTGAACAGCATGCCCGAAAATCGTGGAATGTTATTTTTATTTGATGATGAAAAACCGCTGAACTTCTGGATGGCCAATACCCCTCTCCCATTGGACATTATCTTTGTAAATGCTGATAAAAAAATCGTTCGTATTCATCACCGCGCCCAACCCTTCTCCACCAAACAGTTTCCATCCGACAAACCCGCCAAATATGTCGTTGAAACCAACGGCGGTTTCTGCGTATCCCACGACATCCGCGAAGGCGACCTCATCTCATTCTAAGAGGCTTTAAATGATCAAATGATGAAATTGTTCTAAATGATCTAATTAATAAAAAAGCCCTGGCAGGATAATGGGATCCCACCAGGGTAACTCAGGAGCAACTCCTAGGAGTCTGTCGGACTTAAGAAATTTTAACGAAAATTTGTCAGTTTGAGACAGATTTCGGGGTCTTTTGTGGCGAATAGTGGTTCTATTTAACGAATAAGAGCGCGGAATCTGGCCAAATCTGACGAATTTGCAGTAGATTTAGCTAAGTCCGACAGGCTCCTAGCTTAATGCGGCCGGTTTCTCCCCTGCATATTCTTTCAAAAAAATCTCGACTTTCTGTACATTTTTCGGTGAACCAATATAAATGGGTGTTCGCTGATGTATGGATTCCGACACTTTATCCAGGATACGAAGCCGACCATCAATCGCCATACCGCCCGCCTGTTCAATAATAAAACTTAGTGGATTACACTCGTACATCAGCCGTAGCTTTCCTTCAGGGTACCGCTGGCTATGCGGATAAATAAAAATTCCGCCTTTCATTAAGGTACGATGCACATCTGCCACCATCGAACCAATATACCTTGCCGAATAGGGCCGATCCGTTTCCGGTTCTTCAACCTGACAATATTTGATATATTTTTTGAGTCCTTCCTCCCAGGAATTGTAACTACCCTCGTTGATACTGTAAATCGAGCCCCGCGTCGGGATTGCCACATCGTCAATACTCAATATAAATTCGCCGATGCTGGGATCGAGCGTAAACATACTTACGCCAAGACCCGTGGTATATACCATGATGGTACTTGAACCATAGAGCACATATCCGGCTGCGACCTGTTTCTTTCCCGGCTGTAACGCTTCCTCAGCCGAAGGCTCCCGGCTCGTTTCCGATGTGCGCATATAGATAGAGAATATACTGCCAATTGAAACATT
>Ga0102944_1002474_pt1 | contig 10781 bp, 10 predicted proteins | sample SalPonD_shore_MG_FD_78172 | JGI IMG/M metagenome (GOLD analysis project Ga0102944, IMG submission 78172) | Salt pond soil microbial communities from South San Francisco under conditions of wetland restoration - Salt Pond MetaG... | ecosystem: Environmental > Aquatic > Marine > Intertidal zone >... | reverse complement strand
TCTTTGTGAACTTCGATCCGAGGAAGCGCAGGCGAGCGTATTGCTCGGACGAGTGCGCGTCGGACGCCGAAAGTGAAAAGGCCGTTGACCGCGTCCGCAAACTGCGCCAACGCCGCAGACAACAGGAAGGGTAATCATGGCTACCGTCTCACGCCGCCGTAACCGCTACGTCGTCGACTGGCGCGACGCGACTGGCCGCCGGCGCTGGAGGTCGTTCACACGAAAAAGGGATGCGGATGCGTTCCGCGATGAGGTGTCCACGAAGGCGCGCCGCGGGGTCGTCGTCGACGAGCGCCTCACGTTCGACCAGCTCGTCGCCAGCTATCGCCGCGACCACTGGACGAAGCTGCGCACGAACACGCGCAGCGATTACGACACGCTGCTCCGCCTGCACCTCGAGCCGTACTTCCGGGGCTGGCGAGTGCGGGACATTCGCCGCCCGAACGTCATCGACTTCCGTGCCCACCTCGTCGAGCGCGGCGTCGGCCGCGTCACGATCAACAAGTGCCTCACCCTGCTCGGCGGCCTCTTCCGCTTCGGCATGCTCAATGAGCAGGTAGGCCACAACCCGACGCTGCGCACGAAGCTGCCGAAGCCGGCGCCGGCCGAGCCGGACGCGATCACCGACAGCGGCGAGGTCGTCGTGCTCAGCATCGACGAGCAGCGCCGACTGCTCAAAGCCGCCGAGGGGCGCTGGCGCATCGTGATCCTCGCCGCGCTCACGACCGGGCTGCGCCAGGGCGAGCTCCTGGGACTCCAGTGGGGCGACCTCGACCTCGCCGCCGGGCTACTCCATGTGCGCCGGCAATACACGCACGGGCGGTTCGGGCCGCTCAAGACGCGCCACGCGCGGCGCACGGTGCCGATGCCCGCCACGCTCGTGCGCGAGCTGAAGGCCTGGAAGCTCCAGTGCCCGAAGGGCGAGCACGATCTCGTCTTCCCGAACTTGAGCGGCAACCCGGAGAGCCACGCCAACCTCATGCAGCGCGGCTTTCACCCTGCCCTGCGGCGCGCGAAGCTCCGGCGCATCCGCTTCCACGACCTGCGCCACTGCTACGTGTCCCTGCTCATCGCGCAGGGCGTGCACAACGTCAAGCGCATCCAGACGCTCGTCGGGCACTCGAGCGCCAAGGTGACGCTCGACACCTACACGCACCTGCTGCCCGACGCCGAGGACGGCGTGAGCGACGCGGTCGACGTCGCCCTGTTCGGCCCTGCGGAGAAGCCGGCCACCGGGGCGAGTGGTAGCAAAACGGTAGCAGCGAGGCCGAAATCGAGGGGGAAACGCACGCAAGTGCTTGATGGGCCGTGCAGGATTCGAACCTGCGACACACGGATTAAAAGTCCGGTGCTCTACCAGCTGAGCTAACGGCCCCCGGGGTAAGGCGCGCAATGATACCGGGGTGGTTGGGTTTTGCCCAGAGTGGGCGAGGCGCGGGAACTCGCCTCGCAACCCCGGCCTACGGCGCGGTCTCGCATCCGGCGCGGGCGAGATGGTCGTCGTGACCGTGGGCGAGGGCGGAGCGGCGACCGTGGTCGGGCGCATTCCGCCGGAGGGCTGAACAGGCCGTCGCCCGACTTCGCGCGAAATCCTGACGTTCGGCAAATTTTGGTACGGGCGGGCACCGGCGGCCGTGCAACTCCTGCAGGGAGGTCTACACTGCGAATCATGAGGACGCATGCATGGTGCCGGACCGCCGGAAGGGTCCGGGAATGGAACGTGGTGGTCACGGTTGATGGCCCGCACTATGCGGAGGTCAAACGGGCACTGCGCGACATCGGCCGGGTCGGGAAGACCGAGTTCTACAATGTTCTGGTGCTGCGGGTGGACGATCCGCGCGCGGCACTGGAGCAACTGCGGGCCTGGCGAGCGGAGACGCCCGAGGCCGGCGAGCGGGTCGCCCACTTCATCCCGCTGACACATGTGTTCAATTTCCACTCGGCCGAGGCCTTCGAGGCCGGCGCGCTGGCAGCGGCGCAGGAACTGGCGCCGACGCTCGCGGACAAGGCGTTCCACGTGCGCGGTCACCGGCGCGGTTTTCGCCACCGGGTCAGCGCGCGCGACGAGGAAGCATTCGTGGGCAACGCCGTGCTCGAGGCGCTGGCCGAGGCCGGTACGCCCGGGCGAATCCGCTTCGACGACCCCGACGCGGTCGTCGCGGTCGAGGTGGTCGGACAACGCGCCGGGCTGTCCGTGTGGACGCGCGAGGACATTCACCGCTATCCCGAGCTGGGGCTCGATCGCCGCGTCGAGCCCTTGGAAGAGGGCACCGGTGCGGAGGCCGGTCCCGAGCGCCGCGGAGACGGTCCGCCGCGGCAGCGCCGGCACCCGCACCCGCGCGGTCCGCGCGCGGTCTTCCGTCCCTGAGTCAGGTCGTTCGCGCGAGCGCGGGAGGCGCCTTGGAGCACCCGGTCGAGATCACGTTTCGCAACATGGACCGTTCCGATGCCATCGAGGCGCGGGTGCGGGCGGGCGCGGACAAGCTCGAACAGTTCTGCGACCGCATCATGAGCTGTCGCGTCGTCGTCGAGCGCAGTCACCGCCATCATCACAAGGGCAACGTGTACCACGTGCGCATCGATCTGACGGTGCCCGAGGACGAGCTCGTGGTGAGCCGCGAGCCGGGCGAGAACCACGCCCACGAGGACGCGTACGTCGCGGTGCGTGATGCCTTCAAGGCCATGCGCCGCCAGCTCGAGGACTACGCCCGACGGCAGCGTCCGCAGGATCTCAAGCGTCACGAGGCACCGCCCCACGGCCGGATCAAGGCGGTCTTCCGGGAGTACGGCCTGATCCAGACGCCGGATGACCGCGAAGTGCTGTTCCGGCCGGGTGCGGTCGTCGACGCCGACTACGGTTCGCTCAACGTCGGCGACGAGGTGCGCTACACGGAAGTGCTGGGAGAGGATGGCCCGACCGCCACCACGGTCCACGTGGTTGGCAAGCACCATATCGTGGGTTGAGTGCGGGCGACGCGACGCGGGTATGTAGCCTGTCGCGCCGCGTGTGTCCGGTAGCCACAGAACCGAATGGCCCGTCGCGTTGTCTCAGGTGGGTAGATGGAACACTCACCGTATCAAATGCAGGGCGCGTGCATGCGTGCATGGAACGTGGTGGTCACGGTGCGGCCCGGCGCGCTCGAGGAAGTGCGGCGCCTGCTGCACGATCTCGGGCAGGTCGGCGATTCCCCGTACGACAACGTGTTGCTGCTGCGTGCCGAGGAGCCGGTCGCCGCATTGCACACGCTGCAGTTGTGGTGCCGCATCAATCCCTGGTTGCGCGCGCAGATCGACCACGTCGTCCCGATCACGCACGCATTCGCGTTCGAGACCTGCGACGAGTTCGATAGCCGCGCCACGGAATCCCTGCGCGAATGGCTGCCGGCACTGGCGGGCCGGAGCGTGCGCGTGCGCAGTGACTCGCACGGCGCGCCCCCGGACGATGAGTGCCGTTGCCAGGAGGCGGCCTTGGGCGCCGTGCTCGCGCGGGCACTGCAGCAAAGCGGCGCGTCGGCGCGCCCCGGAGACGGCGATCCGGACTGGATCATCGCGCTCGAGTGTCTCGGCCAATGGGTGGGCCTGTCGCTGTGGAGTCGCGGGCAGGTGCGCCGCTATCCGGAGCTCGGCCTGGGGCCGACGCCGCAGGCCGGGTGACCGGCGGCAAGGGATCGATCAGAACTTCCCTATCCGGGGTTGGTCGCGGTGATCGTCCAGGAGCTCGAGTCCATGACGATCTCGCCGCTCTCGGCCTGGTAGCCTGCCAGCTGCTCGCGCAGTGCTGCCTCGATCTCCCCGCGGCGTTGCTCCGCCTCGGCGCCGGCCTCGCGGAAGACCTCTCCGGCGGGTCCGAGCGCCAGCTGAAACTCGATGGCCTGGTCGATTGTGCTGCCGACCATCACCGGGCCGTCGAAGCGCTGGAATTCCACCTTGGTTTCGAAGCCGGCGGCCTTCAGCTGCGCCATGACCACCTCGGGGTTGGCCATCGAGAAGGGGCCTGGCCCGCACGTCAGGGCGTCCTCGCCGGGCGGCGGCAGATAGCGCAGCACAAGCTCCTTGGGCAGCCCGAGCCAGGGGTTGTCCTCGATGCGGCGCCAGACGATGAACATCAGCCGCCCACCCGGCTTCAGCGCCCGGCGGACGTTGCGCATCGCCACGACCGGGTTCTGGAAGAACATCATGCCAAAGCGGGAGAAGGCGAGGTCGTGCTCCGCCGCGAACGGGTAACGCTCGACGTCCGCCGCGACGAAGTCGACGTGGTCGACGCCCACCGCCGCGGCGTCGGCGCGGCCCTTGTCCAGGAAGGCATCGCAGCAATCCAGGCCGAGGACGCGTCCGTCGGCGCCGGTCATCCGCGCGAGCCGCAACGCCGTGTCGCCCCAGCCGCAACCGACGTCGACGATGGTGGAGCCGGGCTCCACCACGAGCCGGTCCAGCGGCGCCTCGCTGTGATAGCTGAGCCCCGACATCAGGATGTTGCGGTGGCGCTCGAACTTGTCGGCCAGCACGTCGTTCCAGAACTCGACGTACTCGTTGGGTGCTTCGAGGGCTTCACTCATGGCTGTCCGCTCCCGGTGCCTCGTGGCACGGCTGCTGCACGGCCTGGACACGCCCTTCCAGGACCAGGTTGAACGGCGTCCGCGTGGCGCGCCGGACCAGCGCAAAACCCGCCGCGGCGAAGACCTCGGCGAGGCCCTGTTCCGTGGACCGCTCGACGACCACTACGGTCCCGCCCGGCGCCAGGGCTTGCGCGGCGTGGCGCGCGCCCCCGAGCGGATCGCCCGCGTCGCGCAGGCCGTCGAAGAAGCAGATCAGGTCGAATCCCGCGCACGGATAGTCCGCTTCGTCCGCTACTGCGTAGTGCAGGCGCCCTTCGTGCGCCGTGAGCGCGGCGTTCTCGCGGGCCTGGCCGATCGCGGGCGCGTGCGGGTCGAAGCCCCAGAAGATGGAATGCGGGAACGACGCGGCCATGCGCGTGGTGGTGTAGCCATGACCGCAGCGGATGTCGGCGACCCTGGCGCCGCCCTCCAGGCGGGCGATCACGCCCTCGAGCACGGGCAGCCAGTCGGCGAGGAGCTCGCCGCGGAACCTTGCGACGGCGTCGCTCGAGGGAGCCTGGTCATGCCCGCCCCTGGAGTCGCCGATTCCGGCCGGCGAGCCGCCATCCGTGTGTGCAGCGTCCATACCCGGCGAACTCCTGGTATCCCATGCGGGTCGACGGCACACGGGGCTGTCTTCGACCGCGAGGTCCATGTGCCTTGCCGTCGCCCGCCGAGGCGTGCCGCACGACGGTGGATTATCCCAATACGCCCGGGCGGGCGGGCGGTCGATCCGGTTCCGTACGCAACGTGCCCCGATGTCGGCGCGCCCGGCCGTCGCAGGATCGGCCATGGCGCCTTCGAGCGACGTGCCGCGCTCCTTTGCGTCGAGTCCCATGAGAGGCCATCCCCGCTGTCATTGCTGAACGGTGACAGATTGCTGTCCGCGGGATGGAAGCGTAAGAGCCGGATTTGCCGAAAACGGTCCGATTCGGCCACGGAAGATGATCGACCGTGGCGGAGCGACGACGCACTGTTCAGTCGGTCAGCGCGCCGGCCAGGAAGGCGTCCGCCTCGGGCGCGGGCATCGGCCGGGCGCGGTAATAGCCCTGGCCTTGGTCACAGCCCAACTGCCGGAGAATCCGCAGCTGCTCGGCGGACTCTATTCCCTCCGCAACCACGTTGATGCCGACCGCGTGCGCCAGCGCGATGATCGCGGCTGCAATATCCTGCTCCGTCGTGCGCTCGGACAGGTGGGTCACAAAGCTCTTGTCGATCTTGAGCGCGTCCAGCGGCAGCGTGTTGATGTAGGCGAGCGACGAGTAGCCGGTGCCGAAATCGTCCACTGCGATGCGCACGCCCAATGCCTTGATGCGGCTGAGGATGTCCGTGCTCGCGTCCACCTGGCTCATGACGATGCTCTCGGTGACCTCGATGCACAGCAGTTCCGGCTCGAGGCCCGAGTACGCCAGCGCGTCGCGGATTTGATCGATCAGGCTCTCGTCCTGGAGCTGGCCGGCCGAGACGTTGACGGCAACCTCGACGGGGCGGCTCCCCTGTTCCTGCCATGCGCACGCCTGATGGCAGGCGCGGTCCAGAATCCAGCCGGTCAGGCCCGCGATCAGTCGGGTTTCCTCGAGCACCGGGATGAAGCGCTCCGGGGAAACCACGCCCTCAGTGGGGTGCTCCCAGCGCAGCAGCGCCTCCATGCCCGTGATGCGGCCCGAGGCGAGGTCGAACTGGGGCTGGTAGTCGAGCCGAAAGGCACGCTCCTGGACGGCATGGCGCAATGCCGTCTCGAGCTGGACGCGCTCCATCATGCGCGTGCTGGCCTCGCTCGGACACAAGCTGGCGCGATTGCGCCCGAGCCGCTTGGCCTCGTACAGGCCGGTGTCCGCATGCTTGAGGAGGGTGCCCAGGTCGGTGCCGTCGTCCGGGTGGATGGCGATCCCGATGCTCGCGGTCGGTACGATCTCCTGGGCGTCGATGAGCGTGGGTACCGCGATCGCCTCCAACAGCTTGGAGGCGACCAGGCGGGCGTCCTCGGAGCGGTTGAGGTCGGACAGCAGCACCACGAATTCATCGCCGCCCAGGCGCGCCACCGTGTCGTCCGCCCGCAGCATGGCCTCCAGGCGACGGCTCACCCGGCGCAGCAGCACGTCGCCCCGGTCGTGGCCCATGCTGTCGTTGACGAGCTTGAAGTGGTCGATATCGATGAACAGAACGGCGGCGCAACGGCCGGTCCGCTGCACATGTGCGAAGACCTTCTGGGCGTGCTCCTCGAGCAGGGCCCGGTTGGCCAGTCCGGTCAGGGCGTCGTGGTAGGCGAGGTAGGAGAGTTCCTCGCGGGCGCGGTTGCGCTCGGTGACGTCCTCGATCACGGCCAGCATGGACGCGGCATCGTTCGTGCCGACGAGTGGCGACAGCGTCGTATGACAATGGATCACGGTCCCGTCCGCGCGCTCGCAAGCGTGCTCGCGCCGCACGATACCGTGAGCGGCCGGGTCGATTTCCGTCGGGTCTTCGGCGTCGGCAAACAGAGTGAACGGTCGCCCGGTCAACTCGTCGGCCCGCCGCCCCATCATCCCGGCATAGCGCGAGTTGACGTCCCGGATCGTGCCGGCATCGTCCAGCACGACCATGCCCACGGCCGCCTGCTCGAACAGTGCGCGTGCGTGGCTCTCGGCGCGCCGTCGCGCGCGATTGTCGCGTTCCAGCCGCTCGTTGGCTTTCGCCAGATCCTGCGTGCGCGCGGCGACGCGTGACTCGAGCTCGGCCTGGTTCCGTTGGAGCAGCCGCAGGATCTCCTTGTTCTCCAGCGTCACCGCCACCGTCTGGCAGAAGTTGTGGAGGTACGGCTCCAGCCAGGCGAAGCGTTCGGAATCGTCGATCTGGGCGATCAGGAAGCCGAAATGCCGCTCCGTGGTACGCAGCGGGAAAGTCCGCACGTTCGGGTGGACGCTGCGCGGGCAGTGGATGTCGTCGGGTGAGCCGGCGTCGAATGCCTGGCACGTGCGGCACACGTCGGGCGGCCTGTCGGATACCGGAGTGCCGCGGTAACAGGTGTTGATGGTCGCGGAGCCATGGAGGTCGTCGAGCATCTCGCCGGTGAAGGCGACGGTGCTGTACTCGTCGGGCAGTGCCGCCAGCGTGCTCTGCGTGACCAGCAACGACCCGATGAATCGGTTGAGCTCGAAGGCGTCCTCCGGGCGATCGGGGGTGGCGCTCGATTCATTCATCCGGATACCGGGCTGTCCCTGCACGGGACTCATAGTGCGGATTGCGGATCAGCTGGCCGCGCACGACCATCAGCGGGTGCACACGCAGCACATGCGCCAGCGTGCGGGGCGAGAAGCGGTTGGCGTCGTACTGGCACAGCGCGTTGACGCAGGGCTGCTCCTGCACGACGTCATTGAGCCGCGCCTCGTATTCCATCAGGCGCTCGGAGCCGGGCAGACCATTGAGCGCCCACGTCATCTCACCGGTGGCACGCATCCCCGCATAGCACTCCGGGTCGATCTGGCCCAGTGCACGCAGGCGCTCGAGCATCGCGTCCGGATCGAAACGCCCGTCCGGGCAATAGGTCTCGAGTGCCGACGTCAGCGCGAGGCGACCGGCGTAGGTGGGATCGTCGCTCGGAAGCCCGAGCCCCGCCAGCGCCCGCAGCAACGCGCCGCGCTCGAAGGTATCGAGGAACGCCGAGACGCTCTCGCCGTCCTCGAGGCCGCGCGCGAGGAACCGCGCGATGACCGACTCGCGCTCGCGCGAGTCGCTGAAGATGTAGCAGGCGTGTATGCCGCTCGGAAACGTCTCCTCCGTGAAGCCGAGCGACACGCCCCCGCAGATCGTGCTCATTCAGGTCCCACTTCGCCAGGGAGTGTCGGCGGCATTGGCGGCATCCCCTACGCCGTCGATGAGCGCGCCGGCGAGCGGCACGCACTATTTCATCATACAGCAAGCAATATCGATTCCAATGGGACCATCGGGGTAACTCCGGCGCGTCGGGCCCAGGGGTGCGGCGCCAGCGTGCATGCGGTGTGACGAGCGGCGCGCGGGCGTCAGTCCCGTGGCGGCGAGGGCCGGCGCGCGTTGATCGGATAGCTGTGCGTCGGGCCGTGGAACGGCTGGAACAGCATCCGGTCGAGGCGCAGCTCGCGCGGATCGCGGAACAGGTTGATGCCGATCGTCATGCGCTCGTGGCCGTCGCGCGGCTGTGCGCGGTAGGTGCCCAGCAGCCGGTCCCACCAGGGCAGATTGAAGCCGAAGTTCGAGTTGGTCTCGTTCGGATACCAGGAGTGGTGCACCCGGTGCATCTCCGGCGTGACCACGATCCAGCGCAGGACCCGGTCCAAGCGGGGCGGCAGTCGTACGTTGCCGTGGTTGAACATCGACGTGGCGTTGAGCAGCACTTCGAACAGGAGGACCGCCACTGCCGGCATGCCGAGCATGACGATGACGCCGGCCTTGATGATCATCGACAGCAGGATCTCGATGGGGTGGAAGCGCAGGCCGGTCGTGACGTCGAAGTCCAGATCGGCGTGGTGCATGCGGTGCAGGCGCCACAGCGCAGGCACGGCATGGAACATGACGTGCTGCGCCCAAATGGCGAAGTCGAGGGCGATGACGCCGCCGACCACGGCCGCCCAATACGGCGGATCGGCCCAGTGGAACAGGCCCCAGCCCTCGGCCTCGGCGAGCAGCGCGACACCGACCGCCGCGGTGGGAAAGGCCACGCGGACCAGCGCGGCGTCGAGCGCAAGCACGCCGAGGTTGTTCAGCCAGCGATAGCCCTTGCCGATCTGCAGGATCCGGCGCGGCAAGAGGATCTCCCACAGGGCCATGAGCGCGAACACGCCGGCGAATGCGCCGGCGCGCACCAACGGTTCCTGTGCCATCAGCCAGTTCATCGATATCCCGTTTCATCCCGGAGAGGTCGCCCGACTCCGGCGACTGGCGTTGGGGGGCCCTCCAACGCCAGTCGCAGGCGCGGCCGGACTTGCCCGGCCATTATGCACACGCCGGGCCGGCAGGCCGCGCGCGATTTCTCGCACGCATCCGGCTGGGCTAGAATGTCGCCCGCCCGATCAGGCGCATCTCCGCGGCGCGGCCGGACCGGAGGCGCGCTGCGTCGCCTCAGGCACTTCTTCCCGGTTCCACCAAAGGCGTGACGATGAGACGCACCCGCGCAGGCGTGGCCGCGGCGCCCATGCTCGCACTGTTCGTGGCGACGACGGCGGCCGCAGCGCCGGACGATGCGGCGATGGGCGAGCGCCTGCGCGCCTGCACTGCGTGTCACGGCGCCGACTCCATCCGCATCGAGGAAGGCTACGTGCCGCGCATCCGCGGCAAGCCCGCGGGATACCTCTTCAATCAGCTCGTCAGCTATCGCCGGGATCAGCGCTACGACGACACCATGCGGCACATGGTGCGCTACCTGTCCGACGCGTATCTCTCCGAGATCGCCGCGTACTTCGCGTCGCGCGAGGCGCCGTACCCGGCGCCCGGCAGGCCGAGCGCGAACGCCGCCACGCTCGAGCGCGGCGAGACACTGGTGCGCCACGGTGACCCGTCCGCCGACATCCCTCCGTGCGAGGCCTGTCACGGCGAGCGTCTCGCGGGTGTACTGCCGGCGACGCCGGGGCTGATCGGCCTGCCGCGTCACTACATCATGGCGCAGCTCGGTGCGTGGCGCGCGGACAAGCGCCACGCGGCGCCGCCGGACTGCATGTCCACCGTCGCCAATCGGCTGTCGCCGCGCGACGTGCAGGCCGTGGCCGCGTGGCTGTCCTCGCGACCGCTGCCGAACAACACCGAGCCGCGGCAGCGGCCGATGGCGCAGACCCCGCTCCAATGCGGCAGCTTCGCGCGACCGGAGGTGCAGTGATGGTGCGGGGCATGGCATGGCCGTCGTGCGCCGGGCTGCTGGCGGCCCTGTTCCTGGCACTGCCGCAGCAGGTGATGGCCGCGGCGGCAAGCGGTACGGACGGGGTTTCATCCTCGCAGGTCGAGCGGGGGCGCTACCTGGCGCAGATCGGCAACTGCGCCGGCTGCCACACGGCGCGTGGCGGCAGGCAGCTCGCCGGCGGCTTCGCGCTGGAGACCGAGTTCGGCACCTTCTACACGCCGAACATCACGCCGGACGAAGAGACCGGTATCGGCGAGTGGTCGCGCGAGCAGTTCCGCGACGCGCTGCGGCGCGGCCAGCGCGCGGATGGCGCGCCGCTGTACCCGGCCTGCCCGTACACG
>Ga0102944_1002471_pt1 | contig 10785 bp, 12 predicted proteins | sample SalPonD_shore_MG_FD_78172 | JGI IMG/M metagenome (GOLD analysis project Ga0102944, IMG submission 78172) | Salt pond soil microbial communities from South San Francisco under conditions of wetland restoration - Salt Pond MetaG... | ecosystem: Environmental > Aquatic > Marine > Intertidal zone >... | reverse complement strand
TCTATTTTTTCGAAAAAGATTCTGCAAATAAATATTATGCTGATGAAAGAGCATTTAAGTTTATGTATAAATGTGATCCTTATCCCTACTTAGATATAGATGAAATATCTTCTGAGACTTCTGAGTTTTATTTTTCACAGAAATTTTGTCGTTCATATAAGCAAATCACAAATAAATCTGAATCAAAGAAGGGTATATTGACGCTGAGCGTTAATCCAGAATTTTTACCAGAAAATTCTGGGTTTTATGTTGATGCAAGTACTCCAAACAAACAATTTAAACCTGAATATTTATCTAAATATTTTGACAAAATCAAATCTATTATGCTCAGAAAATTTGAAGAAGGATTAGACGCAAAATCCAAAAAATTATTTAAAGAAGAAAAATTTTGGTTATGATATTGGAAAGCATAATATTTAAATTCAAAACTTCTAAAACTTTCAAAATTATATATAACTATATATAGTTTATTAAAAGACCATGGCACTCACTCTAGTTACTGCTTATCTAGAAATTCCTCACAATGCTAAAAAACCAAACACTAATGCTTATTTGAATTATTTTCGTTTTATAGCAACTTTAGATTACCCATTAGTAGTTTTTATTCAAGCCAAATATTCGATTAAAGTAAAAGAAATATTGAATAATTCAAAAAGAACTCAACCTTTCAAAGTTATATCCAAAGAATTAAATCAACTTTATCTTTACAAATATTACGATCAACTGAAACAAAGTCAGTGTCATTCTAATCCAATCTCTAGTACTACTCCTGAATATGCGATTATTACTATTTCTAAATCATTTTTAATGCAAGAAATAGCTGAACTAAATCCTTTTAAAACTCAAAACTTCGCTTGGATCGATTTTGGTATTTATCACGGTTTGAATCTTTTTACTCAAAATCGAAAAGATCCAATCAAGGCTTTTGCTCAAAATATTAAAAACAAATTGGTTTTTAATTTGATGAATATTAAATCTAAAGCGGAAGTTTTAAATCGAAGTACATATTATAAAACCAATTTTGGCTTGGTTTCTGCTCAGATGATGGCCGGAAATAAAGCTGAGTTAATCAAATTCAATCAAAAATTAGATCAAGAAATTCAAGCCAGTTTAAAAGTTGGTTATTACGGTTTGGATGAACAATATTGGGGTGCATTAGTCAGTCAAGCACCCAATGATTATGATTATGTCTTTGGTGATTATGGTTCTCCTCTGAGTAATGCTGATATACTTAGAATTCATCATTCCACTATTAATTTGTGTTTTAAATCAGCTTATGATCGTAATTTATATCGTTTGAACTATCTTATTATCAAAAAAATGTTAAAAACAAGTCAGTACATGCGAATTGATAAAAATATGTTCGTCGATATGCTTAATCGGGCTTATATTACGGTTTATTATTATGATATTGAATATAGTAAGTATTTGGCGGATGTGATCATATTTTTGTATAGTCATGGTTTGAAAGCGGAGTTTAGTAAAATAGGCGGCTTGAATAGTAATTTGGGGTGTATTGGTAAGAAATTGAGTGATAAAGTAGAGATAGAAAGTTTAAAGCATTATTTAGGTCTAGTTCAATTCATGTATTAATAAAGGTTGTTGAGTTTTTAAATGTCCATAACTATAATACAGCTATTATTTCAGGTTAAAAAGAAAGTTTCCTTCTGCCTATCTCTAGCTTAAAGCTCGAAGGAATTTTGACCAGCCAGTCGTCGTCTTCGCTTCCGTAGGAATAGCCTTTCAAAGGAAGGTGGTTTCGTCAAGAACGACTGATGAGCATCAAAAATTTAACTCTGCTGAAATTATTAAAGTTAAATATCTGATCATTTAGAGGTATTTATTGAATGAATAAATTCTTGAAAAAACTCAAAAATCTTAAAAAAGATATTATTTGTGATGAAAAATTATTAAAAACTTCAAATTAAAAGCATAAGTTCTTAATTGTAAAATTTGGTATTGTTATTATTATGAATTCTATTACAACTAAAAAATTCATTGAGCTTATTCAAAAAGCTGATCAAGGTGATAAAGAAGCTATCCAAGTATTTGATGAATTATTTTTTCACAAAAAATCAAACAATACTAAATCAAAAGTAAATTTAGATCATTTAAAAACCTATGATTAACTTTATACAGATGAAGAGTTTATAAATTTTTGTAAAAAGAAAGGTGGTTCTTATTCTATTCTTTTTTTAGGAGTAATTTGTCAAAAAGAAGATCGACATAAGGTAATCAAATTATTTGAAAAAGCAGTTGAATTAAACATCAATAATAATATTGCAATGTTTATATTAACTGATTTATATGAAAATAATCTCAAAGAACAATTTTATTCCAAACTGATTGAATTGTTAGAACGAGCAACTAAAATGAATAATGACTGGGCTATCTACAAACTAGCAAATTTATATGAAAAGGGAAAAATAGTAAAACAATCCTATGTTAAAGCAATTGAATTATATAAACATGGCGTTAAATTAAATAACATTGATTCTATGTATAAACTAGCATATTTATATAAAAAAGGAAAAATAGTAAAACAATCATATTCTAAAGCGATTGAATTATACGAAAGAGCAATTAAATTAGGAAATATTGATTCTATGTATAAACTAGTTGAATTATACGAAAAAGAGGAAATAATAGAAAAATCATGTATTAAATTGATTGAGTTATTGGAACAAGCAATGGAATTGAATGAATATAGAGCGATATATCGTTTGAAAATGCTGTTGAAAGATGAAGATTTATTGCTTGAATATATCAAAATAAAGAAAAATTTGAAAGATAAAATAAAAAATTTGGAAAAAGAGAATCAAAAATTGAAATTAAAGGTGGAACATTATAAATATCGTCCAATCGGTTATATTGAAGCTCAAAAAGACTGGCAAAAGAAAGTTAAAGATTAAATATTGAATTTGTTTAATTAAGATTCAAATCAAAATTAGAAGATTTTTCAAAATGAATTTGATATAATTTTTATGATGGAAAATTGATCTTTTGAACTAATTTCAAAAAAATTAGAAATTATGGGTAATTTAGATTCAAAACCGGCGTGGGCTGAGGGTTTTTGTCCTGCTGCGGGTAAACTGTGCAATGGCTGTCTTGCTGAAAAGTTGTCGTGTGATTATTGCAATTATGAAACTCATCATCAAGAATACCTTGAAAAACACAAGAGTGCCTATCACAATGATTCAAATATGATTTTGTATATGGCATGTGAAGGTTCTCTTGATGCTAGAAATACTCTCATTGATGAGATTGAAACAAAAGGATTCGAAGATATTGATTGTACTGGTGGTCAAGCAGCTTTTGAAGATGGTGATTTGAATCACTTTGGTAAAGCTCTAGTCAAAGCAGCTCGCAAGCACAATATCAAGTTGTATCAAGTTAGTCGAATGAAAGATCCTGGCATGGGCTTAATCTTTCCCGATTGGTGGTTCAAAGCAGGAGTTGAAGCTGGATTATTTGAAGAATACTCTCTGCCTGATGATGTTTTAGTTCAAGTTGAATAAATTTGGAGTTAGTATAATGATAAAATAAAATATATTTGTATAATATATTTTTAGATTGAAGAGTCGATTTAAGAGTATTAAGCCAAAGCTCGAGTTGCTTGCGACTCAATGAAAGGAATAACCGATAGACTCAGTCTGTCTTGAGGGGTTAGAAGAATATCAATAAAAGAGAATTGAAGAGTTCATTGAAAGAACATTCATTTTGATTTATTCTTAAAATACAAAAATTTCTTAATTTCCAAATGAATTTTAGGAAAAAATATACAAAAAAAAGTCACAATGACTACTACCTTCGATTGTTCGATTTGCTTTGAAAACTCCAAAAAAGTGATCGTGTGTGATTGGTGTGACGTGGTTACTTGTTTGAATTGTACTAAACAATATCTTTTGAGTGTCAAAGTGCCGAAGTGTAGTAAGTGCTTTGTTGAATGGAGTGAATCAGTTCTAAACAATAAAATGCCTTCCAGTTGGCTGGTAGGTAATAAGAAAGGTCAGTATCGCCATCATCTGAAAGAACTTTATTTAGAAGAGGAAAAAGCAAAAATACAAGAAAGCGCCATTCAATTAGAATATGTAAAAGAAAGAATTAGAGCAGCTGAAGCTGGTGTAGAAGAATTAGAAGTCCTTGTAGCCCAAGCATATGAAACTAATCGAAAATTATCTCAATCAGGTATTCATGCACTTGGTAGAATTCAGGGGACTATACATATGTATAGATCAGATCTAAAACGGATTATTAAAAATTATAAACCTGAATTGGAAGGAGAAAGAGAACCGAATATGCTGCTATGGAAAAATGAAAAAGTCAAAAAAGAAAAAAGAATCACTTTTATTTCCGGTTGTCCTAATGAAGAATGTCGAGGTCTGATTGAAAGCAAAAGCTATCGTTGTAACGTCTGTGAAAAGAGAATTTGTTCTAAATGTTGGCTTTCTTTATCAGAAGGAAATTCGAAAGAACACGTTTGTAATCCCGTAACTATCGCTTCAATGGAGCTGATTAAAAAAGAATCGAAAGGATGTCCTAAATGTGGTATGCGAATTTGTAAAATAGCAGGTTGTAATCAAATGTGGTGTGTCGAATGTAAAACCCCTTTTGATTATCAAACAGGAAGAATTTTATCATTGGAACACTTTCACAATCCCCACGCGATGGAATGGTTGCGCAATAATCATATTAGAGAACCTTTGAATCACTGTGGAGTTATTAATATATTTCATTTATCTAATTCTAAACACTTTATTTTGATTCAATCAATCTTTCGAACTATATCAGAGTTAAACCTTTATCGCATTAGAGGTAATTACAATGATAATTTGGATAAACAACGAATGTCTTATTTTCTGGGTTATTTGGATGAAAATAAATGGCGGAATCGTATTTTCAATCAAAAACGAAAAAAGAATCGACATCGCCGTAAAAATGAAATCATCGATATGTTTATTCAGATTGCTCAAGGTCTTTTTCGAAAGGTTTTGGCTACTAAAAAGTTGAAAAAGGACATTGAACTCTTTTTAAAGGAAATAGAATCATTACGAATCTACTACAATCAAATATCCGAAAAAGAAATGAAGATGTTGGGCCAAGGTTATTATTATGCGATTCTCTTTAGAAAAGGCAAGAGCAACGTTGTTCATTCTAAAATGATCGCTGGCAGTACTTGGGATATTGTAAAAACTAATTATAGTGGTAAAATGGAGTTTATATTTAAACGTTAATTGTAAAAGATATATATATATAAAATAATAAATTCATATTTACAATTTAAATATGAATATGAATGATGTTATAATTAAGATAACAGCTTCAAAATTGACGATTTTTGAAGTCGGTTTTAACTAATTCATAATAACTGCCACCTTTTTCGGGTGGACGATGTTGTTTCAGCAAGAGTTCCTCTTTCAATTGATCATTTTCTGGCTTCAAGATAGTATTTTCTTTTTCTAATTTTTCTATTTTAATTAACAAGGGATTTTTAATTGCTATGTATATGGTGTTCATTGTTATGTTAGTTTTGATCAACTCTTATTTTAAAATTCATTTCAAATAAAATAACAAATTCAGCTTCATTCATTTTCAGCATTATCCAAATACTTTTTAATTATTTTTTGAGTCTTAATTTGTTTTGCTTTCTAACCCAAATAAAAACAAACTAATTTTACTGGCTTGTCTTTATAAGATTGAATTTCTGCTTTAAGATGGTCATATAGAAAAATATCTTCCAAATCTTCTTTCAGATCTTCAATATTACTGATAAGACCGTTTTCATTAAAATATGATCAATTGAAACCGCTAAAATGTGTGTATCCATGATTAAAAGTTTAAGTTTTATAGGTTAATAATTTGAATATTAGATGTATAATGAAATTAATTTTAAAAAATTAAACATTATTCATCGTAACTGAAAATCGAAATTTTAAAAATTTTATGCATTAAAATTTTTAAAATGAATCAAACAAAAGTTGTGAATGTCAAAGTCGCTTATATTCGACCGCAATATCAAAATCTGGAGGCATGGATGCAAGATTCTCAAAATATCTATATTGGTCGCGGTAGAATTGTTTTTATTGACAAAAAACGTTTTCCAGAAAAGGACTCGATCTGGGCTAACCCTTATAAAGTTAAAAAGAATGAACTTAGTAAAGTGATTAATGATTATGAAATATACATTCGGAGTAAATTGGAAAAAGATCCAAAATTAGTGAAAGAATTATTGAAATTAAGAGGTAAAAATCTCGGCTGTTGGTGTAAGCCCAGTGATTGTCATGGTGATGTTTTAGTTAAATTGATTCAAGAATATTCAAAAGAAAAATCAAAAGATTGATCTTTAGAAATGTATTTTATAGTAGATCATCATGAAAATGATAAATCTTGAATCATCGACAAAATAAATAATATTGTTATTAAATATATACAAATTATATATTTAAGCTTTATTTTAAAAAACAATATAATTTTTCTTTGTTTTTACGAGTATTTTTAAAATTACGACTACCGGCAAACTGAATTTCATTGGGTAAAGTAGGATCGACTTTAAACTTCATTTCTTTAATCATAAACTTCATAAAATGATTCTCATCTGATTCATTCATTTTGATATTAATGATCATTTTAGCTTTAGCTTTCATACTTAAATAGATTCGTTTGATCGTTTCAAACAAAAAACTCTCCATCCAAACTTCTTTTTGAGGATATTGTAAATAGGATTGAGTTTCTTCAGTTGAATATTGTTCCGTATTAAAGTAAGGAGGTGAAGTAAAAACGAGATCAAAATAATTTTGACCAAACCTTTCAATGTAATTGATTTTCTCTGCTTGTTCATTTATAAATTCAACTTTCTTAGTTTTTTGATTTTTAAAATCAATTTTTATATCTTTATTTTTGCTTCGAAAATGAAGTTGTAACCATTTTAACATCGGATCATAGATTTGAGGTTTTAATATCGTATTAGGATCAATACCAACATATTCTAAAGCATTGCTAGCCCAAAAGCCAATTAATCTACCACCCCAACCAGAACAAAAATCAAGCACACGTTCAGATTGAGTTTGATTGTAGATATATTTGGCGATTGTTGAAGGAAAATCACTAGCGATATACCAACGTAGATTATAACAATTATAGAATTGATAGTTATTTAAACGCATTGTACCGGTATTTAACATTGTTTCTATTAAATATTTACGAGTGTATTCAGTTTGCCATATTTTATTCAGATTCCATGAACCTTCAGGTCCACAATTAAAATGAGTAGCAGAAGATCTAGTTATTAAAGAAAATTTGCGTGATAAAGTTGAACCATAAACACTTGCCATTATAATTTTAATTTTAATTTTAGGTTTATTCTCGATTATAGCTTGAAAATCTAATATTAATTTTGAAAAAGTGCAACCTTTGTAAATTGGAAAAGTATTAACACATTCAATAAACCATTTACTCGGTTTTGAAATAGTTAAGTCTTTTCTTTGGGAACAACATTGACTAAAATGTTTAATTTGATTCCAAATATCACTTTTAATGTAAAATTGTTGTTCTTGTGGACACCAAAAACGATTTAAATCAAAAGGAAATTCCAAATTATGATTATGTTCGATTTTAGTTTTAATTTCTAAATTAGCAGCAACACAATTAAACTTATTTTTATCTTTGTACTTAATAGCAGTATTATCAAGTATATATTGACCTAATTCAAATACAATACCATCAATTTTAGAAATTGGACGATTTTTAGATATTTTATCGGTCCGCCAAACTCCTTTAATATTTTGAACTTTCTCCAAATCTTTTAAATTGAAATAGGCTTTTTGATCAGTATTTTTAAGAGTCATCTCAACAATATTATCATTGATAACATAGATATTAGGATGATTAATCAGTGAATATTCTAACAAAAATTCATCGGCTTTCTTTTTAGCTTTCTCAAAAGTTTCATATTGATTCAAATAGAAATTATAACGTTTCTTATTCAATTTAATATAATAACCTTTTGTATTTTTGTGTAAAATACCATAAATCTTAAGCGGTCGTTCCATTTTATCTTTAATAACATCTTTTAATTAAAATTTTAACAGTATTATATATATATAATTTGTATATATATTTATTCGAATTTTATTCAATTACTTCATTTCTGTGGGTGAAAATTCTTTGTACTTAACACATAATCTACCTTTATACACAAGTAATTTGCCATTTTGAACGTATAATTTATCTTTACTACTATCAAGATTATTAAAACTTTTAATGATGAACAATTGTTCAGGTAATTTTTGAGAAAATCGTTGAAATTCAGAAATAAAGCAAGATACTTTTCCCATTCGATCATTCTCATATTCTTCAATATCATTATTTACTAAATCAGAAAATATATTATCGTCGTCAATCTGGTTTTCTTCAATGTATGCTTCAATCGCTGATTGAATCGTCTCATTGAATGTCTTTAATCTATAAAAGATCTCATCATCTTGATTTTCAACAATATATTTGTCAGTTAATGACATTCTTTCAGGCATGAATTCCTGATAGGAATAAAACATTTTACGAGCTTTACATTCCAACATTTTACCATTTTGAATATAATTTTTACTTAAAGCACCCAAACATAAATCCTCACCTTCAACTTTGAGGTAGTTTAAGTGAAAGCTTCTTCATTTTTTTCCAAAAAAATTGAAGAGTAGTGTATGTCATTATTTCTGAATTATTTTTGTACCCAATTGATTTTTCGTCATTTTCCATTGGTTTTAATTCATTCCTAAATCCAATTGCTTTTCCATCTTTGTAAGTAATGATTTCAGCCAGAAAATCATAATCCAGTTCAATAGTAATATCATTAATAGTTGTGAAAATCTTTTCAATTTGAGAGGCTGTGAAAAGGTTCGTGAGACGAATAACAAAGTAATAACCCATGATTAACAAATTTTGAATAAATTGATAATTTTGATTTTGAGAAAAAATATCAAAAATAATTTTAAGAGATATTTCAAAATGAAATTGATATAATTTATTGACCAAAAAAAACCCTTTTCATTTTTTCAAACGATCAAATTTAATTATGGCCAAATATCATAAGACTCAAATTAATCGTTATTTTATTCGAAAGTGTGATAATTGTCAACGCAAGAACAAAATTCCCGTTTCCGATGGTCCAGACGAAATTAAATGCTCTTTTTGTCAAAATAACTTTCTAACTCGTTCGAAGTGTGTTTGTGGTAATACTGCTTATTTTGGTAAGAATGATTCCTTTTGTTTTAGGTGTTCTCGTTGTATTGATTGTAATAACATCAATCCTAAGCGTCAACTTAAATATTTAAGGTGTCAAAAGTGTGATCTCAAGAGTCGGACAAGAGTTTGTGAAGAGTGTAAAAATAATTTTACTTTAATCTCTAAGTCTGCTTTGGAAAAGAAATGTCATGTTTGTCGGAACATAAAGAATTGTGATTTGTGTCAAAGAGAGTTTTATGGTTCTTATAAAGACATTTGTGAGCAATGTGATGAGATCATCAATCATTTAGAAGATCAAACTTATACAGAAGGATTTTACGAGAAAGTTGAATTGGTTGTTACCTATGATGCTTTCGATCATAATGACTGTACTGAGTGTGAATCGGGTTATTATTCTGATCATGAATGTGATGAGATATTAAATGAAATTTCAAAACGACACAAATTCATTTCTTTAGTACCTCGCTTCATCAAAGATAGTGATATTAGAAATGATAACACTTTGAATCTCAATCACATTTTCTTGACCAAATACTTGAATAACAAGAATTATTTCAATAGAAATAGATTAGCAGGTGATGTAAATCAAATCATTGAAGCCAAAATTAGAAAAAGAGTTCTTAAAATCAAGTTAGAATAAATATTTTTCTGATTTTGTGTTTGATATAAATAATATATATAAATGTATATATATTTTAAGAAATTTTTAATCACAAAGCCTCTGGAAACAATTAACAAAAAATAGCTGATTGTTTCTTTTCAACACAATATTCAAGTCCATCGATCATATTCATTAGTTTAAAGTTGTAAGAATTAACCTTTCTAAGCAATTTCAAAATTTTTTTGCAATCATCAACATTCCACAAACCTTCACAATCGGAATGATAGAAAAATACTGCCATACCCTCTTTCCAATTGGATTGAGCTTTAACTAAATCATAACTATGAGACGTTTTAATTTGGGGATAAATTAAATCAGGATTCAAACCCATCAATTTAGCAATTTTTCTTCTGAATTTTAAAAAAGTAGAATAAGAAGCACTGAAAAGATACTTTTGATCGTCTGCGCTGATAATAGTAAGACCCATGATTGACGAAATTTTGATTAGAAAAATTTTATCATTTTCATTTTGAAAAACTTTTCCATTTTTTCAATTGAATTTGATATAATTTTTCTGTAATCAAATTGTGATCACCAGCATCACATCGTATTATTCTATCTTGATTACTATTATACTACTATCATACCTCTATTACTACTTCATCATGAGCTCTAAAGCGAAAGTACTCTTAGTTGGTGATTCTGGCGTAGGGAAGACCAGTTGGACCAACAAAATCAGAACGGGAGATATGACTGTCCTTGGTGGTAAAACTATGGGAACAGAAGTACATCAAATTAAATTCAAGACCAATTATGATACTGTTGTCATGAATATGTGGGATTGTGGCGGTGATCCTAAGTTCTCCGGATTAAGTGATGGTTATTACATCGAAGCTAACGCTGCAATTGTGATGGCCGCTCTAGATGACACCGAGAGTCTTAAGAAT
>Ga0102944_1002470_pt1 | contig 10787 bp, 8 predicted proteins | sample SalPonD_shore_MG_FD_78172 | JGI IMG/M metagenome (GOLD analysis project Ga0102944, IMG submission 78172) | Salt pond soil microbial communities from South San Francisco under conditions of wetland restoration - Salt Pond MetaG... | ecosystem: Environmental > Aquatic > Marine > Intertidal zone >... | reverse complement strand
TCCATGTCCATGGCGGCGGCGATGATCGACGCGACCCGACCGAGGATGTGACAGCGCATGCCGCTGCTGTCTTCCCGGTAATGGACGAGCCGGGCGAGCAGTTCCAGTGTTTCTTTCTCCCGGTAACGGCTCTGGCTTATGGCTTCGTTGATCTGGGTCTCAACGGAGCTGGCGCGATTGCGGATAATCAACTGCTGCCGGCGCAGGGTCAGCAGGTTGCGACACCTGACCTTGCATTCATAGTGGTCGATGGGCTTGTTCAGAAAGTCCGTGGCTCCCGCCTCCAGGGCCTCGTAGAGTACCGCCTTGTCATCGATAATGGTGACAATGATGACCGGTATGTCCGTGCACCCGGGTATGGCGCGCAGACGCCGGGTGAATTCCACGCCGTCCAGCTCCGGCATCTTGTAATCGGCGATGATGAGATCGGGCGGGTCTTCCTCGGCGACCTGCAGCGCGGAGATCGCGTTGTCGAAAGATCGGACGGTAATATTATTACCGATCGTCTTGAGGATACTTTCCAGGATAATGCGGCTGGTCAGCTGGTCATCGATAACCATGACCGACGCGATCAGCGGGTAGTTCTTGACGTCTTTGAATAGCACCGTGGCCATTGTCTCTGCTATCGATCCCGAGGATCGTCCCGTCGCTTGTCTGTTTTCATGGTTTCCGGTTTGCCTCCCTGTTATCCCGGCCGGTCTCAGGGGTTGCCCTGCCGCCGGACCAACACGTATACGGCACCGGTGCCGCCGTCGCGGGGACGGGCGGAACAGTAGGCCAGCACTTCGTCGCGCTGCCGGAGCCAGCCCTGCAGCTTGAGCTTGAGGACGGGTTTGCCGTCCTTCGAACCCCGGCCCTTGCCGTGAATGATGCGCACGCAACTGCGCCGGCGCCGGCGCACGTCGAGCAGGAAGCGGGACAGGGCCTCCCGGGCGTCTGCAATGGTCATGCCGTGCAGATCCAGTTCCGCCTCGATGGTGAAGTGGCCGCGCCGGAGTTTCTGGTACTGGCGCGTTTGCAGGCCGGGACGCCGGAAGTGGATCTCCTCGCCGGTTTCCACATCCTCGGGATCCAGCTCGCCCGTGGCCAGCGCCGCCAGTACCTCCTGCTCATCGGCCAGAGTCCGGGCGGGAACCGGTCGCGGCCGGTGGCGGTGTGACACCACGGTATCCTGTCTGACCGGACGGACCTCGCCGATGGTCCGCCGGAACAGATCGCTGTCGTCCTGATCGATTTCCGGATTCTCGTTCATGGGATGCCCGGGCAAACTTCACTTGTTACAACAGTTTAACCGATCGCCACCCGTATTTCAGGAAGGACTTCTCATCATCGGGCGGTTTTGCTGCATACGCACACCGGGCAGGCGCAGGATCAGCAGGGCGATAAAGACGGCGCCGAAAATGACCGGGGGCCGGATATCGGCCTTCACCAGCCACAGGTAGTGCAGGATCCCCAGCCCGCCGATGACATAGACGAGACGATGCAGGCGCCGCCAGCGGGGTCCCAGTTTCTGCTTCATGCGGGCGGTGGAGGTGACGGCCAGGGGGATCAGCAGGAGAAAGGCGGTGAAGCCGACGGTGATATACGGCCGTTTCATGACGTCCCCGGCAATGGTATGCCAGTCGAAGAACTGGTCCAGGACCAGGTAGGTGAGGAAGTGCAGGCAGGCGTAGAAAAAGGCGAACAGGCCCAGCATGCGCCGGTAGCGCATGACGGGGGTCCAGCCGGTCAGCCGGCGCAGGGGTGTAACGGCCAGGGTGATGAGCAGGAAGTACAGGGTCCAGTCACCGGTGAAATGAGTAATGTCCTTGATGGGGTTGGCGCTGAGGCGGCCGGTCAGGGCATTGAAGATCAGGATGCCGAAGGGCGACAGGCACAGGCAGAAAACCAGCGGTTTAATCAGTTTTCGCATCTGGCATCTTCAGAAGTTCTTGCGCAGATCCATGCCGCTGTAGAGGGAGGCGACCTGGTCCGCATAACCATTGAACATGAGGGTCTTGCGCTTGAAGAAGTCGCCGATGCGGCGTTCCTTGGCCTGGCTCCAGCGCGGGTGATCGACGTTGGGGTTCACGTTGGAATAAAAGCCGTATTCGCCGGGTGCGGCCTTGTTCCAGGCCGTGGCCGGCTGCTCGCGGGTGAACTCGAACTTGACGATGGACTTGATGCTCTTGAAACCGTATTTCCACGGCACCACCAGGCGCAGCGGTGCGCCGTTCTGGTTGGGCAGGACCTCGCCATACAGGCCCACTGCAAGAATAGTCAGGGGGTGCATGGCCTCGTCCAGGCGCAGGCCTTCCGTGTACGGCCAGTCGAGCACGTGGCGCCGCTGGCCGGGCATCTCGGACGGCCGGTAGACGGTGGTCATGGCCAGGTATTTGGCATGGGAGCTGGGTTCGAAGCGTTTCAGAACGTTGGCGAGGGGGATGCCCACCCAGGGGATGACCATGGACCAGGCTTCCACGCAGCGCAGGCGGTAGATGCGATCTTCCAGGTGTTGCGGTTTGAGAAAATCCTCCAGGTCGTAGGTCCCCGGCTTGTTGCATTCGCCGGCGACGCTGATCGACCAGGGGCGGGGATGAAAGCCGCCGGCGTTCTGGGAGGGATCGCTCTTGCCGGTGCCGAATTCGTAGAAGTTGTTATAGGTGGTGACGTCCTCGTAGGGGGTCTTGTCCTCGTCCGTGGAGAACGGGCTCTGGGCGATAGGACCGGGCAGCTTTGTCCCGGCCCGGGCCTGCTCCGGCCGCAGCAGGGCGGCGCCGCCCAGGGTGGAGGCGGCCACAACCGCGCCGACACTGCTGCGGAGAAAACGGCGGCGGGAGAAATACAGGGAAGGTTCGGTGATCTCCGAGGGCCGGATATCCGGCGCATTTTTGATGAGCATGAAGTCTGGCTCCGTGGTCGTGGATCAGGATCTCTAGTACTGCGGATTGGATGGTGCCGGACCCGGTTTTGTTACAGCGGATCCGGTATGACGTGTTCAGTCCACCCAGCGGCGGGCATTGCGGAACAGGGACAGCCACGGGGTTTCCGCCTGCCGCCATTGCGGCGGGCACCAGGACAGCTGGGTGCGCAGGAACACCCGTTCCGGGTGGGGCATCATGATGGTGAAGCGGCCGTCTTCCGAGGTGAAACCGGTCAGGCCCCCGGGCGAGCCGTTGGGATTGGCCGGGTAGGCGGCGGCGGGGGCGCCGTGGTTGTCGATGTAGCGCAGCACCGGCCGGGCCGCCGCCGGTATCTTCCCGCCGGGGAAACGGGCCCGCCCTTCGCCGTGGGCCACTACCACGGGCAGGCGCGCGCCGGCCATGCCGGTGGTGAAAAGACTGGGCGATTCCAGGATTTCCGTCAGCACCAGGCGCGCCTCGAATTGCTCGGAACGGTTGCGGAGGAAATCCGGCCAGTGGCCGGCGCCGGGAATGAGGTCGCGCAGGCGGGCGAACATCTGGCAGCCGTTGCAGACGCCCAGGCCGAAGGTGTCGGGGCGCTCGAAGAAGGCCTGGAACTGATCGCGCAGGCGCGGCGTATACAGGATGGAGCCGGCCCAGCCGCCGCCGGCGCCGAGCACATCGCCGTAGGAAAAGCCGCCGCAGGCGACAATACCGCGGAAGGCGGAGAGAGCCACCGCGCCCTCGAGCAGATCGTTCATGTGTACGTCGGTGCAGTCGAAGCCGGCCCGGTCGAACGCGGCGGCCATCTCCACCTGGCCGTTGACCCCCTGCTCGCGCAGGATAGCCACGGCCGGGCGCGCGCCGCTGCCGATCCAGGGCGTGGCGGGATCCGGGCCGGCATAGTGCAGGGACAGGCCGGGATCCGAGGCATCCTGCAGGGACCGGTATTCTTCCTCGGCGCAGGCCGGGTTGTCGCGCAGGGACTGCATGCAGCGGGTGGTGGATGACCACAGGGCGTGCAGGTCGAGGACGCCGTTGCCGTACAGTTGCCGTTCGCCCTGACGGATCTCCAGCCGCAGGCCGTCGTTGGGCCGGGCGATGACGTGCAGGTGCTCCGGGTCCAGGCCGCAGCCGGCAAGAGTGGCGCGGATCGTATCCAGCGCCGCCGCGGGCACCTGCAGCACCGCCCCCGGTTCCTCACTGAACAGCCAGGCCAGGGGCTCGCCGTCCGGCAGCGCGACGTCCAGGCCGCAGCGGCCGGCAAAGGCCATTTCACACAGGCAGGCCAGCAGGCCGCCGTCGGAACGGTCGTGGTAAGCCAGGATGTGGCCGCTTTCGTTGAGCAGCTGCACCCCCGCGAACAGGGCCGCCAGTTGTGCCGGCGCATCCAGGTCGGCGCCGGCTTCGCCACGGCGGTTGTAGACCTGGGCCAGGGCGGAGCCGCCCAGGCGGTTGCGGCCGCCGCCCAGGTCGATGAGCAGCAGGACGGTGTCCGGGTCACGCTGCAGCTGCGGTGTCAGGCAGCGGCGCACGTCCGCCACCGGGGCGAAGGCGGTGACGTTCAGGGTCAGGGGGGAGACCACGGTTTTTTCTTCACCGTTCTCCTGCCAGACCGTCTGCATGGACAGGGAGTCCTTGCCCACGGGTATGCACAGTCCCAGTTCACGGCACAGCGCGGTCACCGCCCGCACCGTGTCGAACAGTTCGGCGTCCGCGCCGGGGCGGCCGCAGGCGGCCATCCAGTTGGCGGACAGGACCACGTCTTCGAGGCGCAGGATGCGGGCGGCGGCGATGTTGGTAACGGCTTCGGCCAGCGCCAGGCGGCCTGAGGCCGGGGCATCCAGCACCGCCACCGGCGGGCGTTCCCCCAGGGCCATGGCCTCGCCGGTAAAGCCGTCGAAGGCGGCGGCGGTGACCGCACAGTCGGCCACCGGCGTCTGCCACGGCCCCACCATGGGGTCGCGCACCACCAGGCCGGAGACGCTGCGATCGCCGATGGTGATGAGGAAACGCTTGTCGGCGACGGCGGGCAGCTGCAGTACCCGCTGCACCGCTTCCGCGATGTCGATATCAGCCAGCGGCAGGGGCTGCGGTGCGCGCCGGCTGCGCCGGACGTCCCGGTGCAGCCGCGGCGGCTTGCCCAGCAGGGTTTCCAGCGGCATGTCTATGGGGGTGTTATGGAACAGGGCGTCGTCCAGGCGCAGGTTGCCGGAGTCATCGGCCGTGCCGATGACCGCGTACGGGGCCCGCTCCCGCTCACACAGCGCCCGGAAGCGCTCGAGGCTGTCCGCAGCGACGGCGAGGACATAGCGTTCCTGGGCCTCGTTGCACCAGATCTCCATGGGCGACAGGGCCGCATCGGCGCAGGGGATGTCGCGCAGCCGGAAGGCGGCGCCGCGGCCGCTGCCGTGCACCAGCTCCGGCAGGGCGTTGGAGAGGCCGCCGGCGCCGACGTCGTGGACGGACAGCACCGGGTTGTCTGCGCCCAGGGCCCAGCAGCGGTCGATGACCTCCTGGCAGCGGCGCTGCATTTCCGGGTTGTCCCGCTGCACCGAGGCGAAATCCAGTTCCGCGTCGCTTTGCCCCGAGGCCATGGATGAGGCGGCGCCGCCGCCCAGGCCGATGAGCATGGCCGGGCCGCCGAGCACCAGCAGCGGCGTACCGGCCGGGATGTCCCGTTTGTGCACGTGGCCGGCGCGGATGACACCGCAGCCGCCGGCCAGCATCACCGGCTTGTGGTAGCCGAACACGGTAGCGCCGTCCCCGTCCCGTTGTTCGAAGGTGCGGAAATAGCCGCCCAGGGCGGGGCGACCGAATTCATTGTTGTACGAGGCTGCGCCGATGGGACCTTCCAGCATGATGTCCCGGGCGGAGACGATGCGGGCGGGACGACCGTGGTCTTGCTCCCAGGGCTGGGGCAGGTCCGGCAGCAGCAGGCTGGACACGGTGAAACCGGTGAGGCCGGCCTTGGGTTTGGCCCCGGTGCCGGTGGCGGCCTCGTCGCGGATTTCGCCGCCGGCGCCGGTGGCGGCGCCGGGAAAGGGTGAAATGGCGGTGGGATGGTTATGGGTTTCCACCTTCATGAGGATATGGACGTCCTCGGCGCGGTAGCCGTAGCGGTGCCGCGCCGTGTCGGGGAAAAAACGCGAGGCGGTATAACCTTGCATGACCGCGGCATTGTCAGTGTAGGCGGACAGGACCCGGCCCGGCGCTGCCGCGTGGGTGGTGCGGATCATATCGAACAGGGAGGTATCCAGGTCCTCGCCGTCTATGGTCCAGCCGGCGTTGAAGATCTTGTGGCGGCAGTGTTCGGAATTGGCCTGGGCAAACATCATCAGCTCCACGTCCGTGGGCGCGCGTTCCAGCGCGGTAAAGGCCGCGAGCAGGTAGTCGATCTCGTCGTCGGACAGGGCCAGGCCCATGGCCGTGTTGGCCTCCACCAGTGCCGCCCGTCCCGCCGTCAGGGAGACACTGTGCAGGGGGCGCGGTGCACCGGACTGGAACAGGGCATCGGCCTGGTCCAGGCCGCGCAGCACCACCTGGGTCATGCGATCATGGATCAGGGCAAGAACCCCGGGCGCCGGTTCTGTGCCGGCGGCGAGGTCAAAGCGCCAGGCCACGCCCCGTTCCAGGCGCCGCACCTGGTCCAGGCCGCAGCCGTGGACGATGTCGGTGGCCTTGCTGGACCAGGGCGAGACCGTGCCGGGGCGGGGCACGACCAGGTATTCGGCGCCTCCGGGGTCCGGCGCCGGGACCGCCTGCAACAGCGCGTCGAGTATCCGGTTCTCGTCGCCGTTCAGGGACGCGGCGGCGTCGATGAAGTACACGAAGCGGGGATGGATGGCGCTGATCGCCGGTTGTACGTCCTGCAGGGAGGCGAGCGTTTTATCAATACGGAAATCCGACAGCGCGGTTTCCCCGTGCACGACCAACATGAATGACGCTTCCCGGCTGATGATCTGGAGGATGGTTGAGAAGACGCCAGTTTACATGACTCAACGGCGCGGCGTAACTGTCAGCGGCCGGCGTCCAGCTCCTCCACCTTGATCTCCACCGCACTGCGCATCCGGTTCTGCCGCTGTGATTGCGACAGCGGGCCGCCGTCGCGGCGGCTGTTTTGCCGCGTCATGCCGCCCACGTGCAGCCATTCACCCAGCCGGCCGCTGACCGTGGTTTCCACGTTCTGCACGTGGAAGCCGCCGGCGCCGCCACCGGCGAGGCGCGGCGCCACCAGCAGGGTGACGCTGTCGCCGCTGAGGCGGGGCAGGACGTAGAAGCCGGAGGTGGCGTCATAGAGCTGCACCGAGTCCTGTTGGACCACGCCGCCGCGGGTGACCACGGTGGTGCGCGCGGGCAGGGGCACAAGACTGCCGGCCTGGATGAAGGCGGGATTGCCCTCCAGCGCCTGCACGGTGAAGGTATTGCGGTCGGCGCTGCTGCGGCTGCGGCTGCTGCTTTGGTATTCGATGTGATTGTCGCCTTCACCGCGCGAGGAAATGACCACACCGCCACGGTCACGGCCGGAGACGCTCACGCCGCCGCCGGAGTAGCTGCCGGACAGCGAACGCCGTTCAGCGCCGGCATTGCCGGCCCTGTCCTGGCGCACGCTGATCAGCAGCCGGCGCGGGGCCCGGTCGATGCCGGCCAGCGCCTGTTTGATTTGACCGATATTCTCCGGCGTCGAGCGGATGATTAACTGATTCGCGCTACCGGTCAGCGTGCCCGCCGGTGCCAGCAGCGGCTGCAGGATCGGGATGACGTCGGAGGCGAGACGGTGCTTGAGGGGAATCACTTCCACCTGCATGCCGGCGGCGAGCACGCCGGCGCAGTACAGGCAGATAAGGAGACCGGCGGTACCGCGCCTCACAGGCTGACCCGTTTCAGGTTGGGGTCGGGCTTGGCCTTGCGCCACATCTCGTCGAACTGTTTCATGAGAATGCGGGCGCTGCGCGGATCATTGAAGTTCAACGAACCTTCGTAGCGCTCGGCGCTTCTCCTGATGATATAACCGGCCTCGTCGGCAATGAACAGGGTCTCATTAAAGCTGTCGTACTCGAAACCGGGCACGCGGAACTCGATGAAACTGGTCAGATGCAGCATCAGTTCAAACATACGGTGCCCGCGTTTGACGATGGCTAACGGATCGAACACGAGTACCCGGACATGGGTGAACCGGTTCAGCAGGACCAGTCGTTTCACGGCATCCACGAATTCCTGCGTGTCATAGACAGCAGGATCCAGATCAGGGCTGATGATGGCGAGAAAACGCCGTGCCTGCTCGGTCATGCGCTGGGTGGCCCGGCGGTGATCCTCGCTGCTCTCCAGGGGAACCTTTTCATCGGTCACGCCCAGGATGTGTTTTTGAATCTTCAGCATGGACAGAGTTTAACGCGACTGACGAGGCAGGTTGAGTGTCATTTTGCGGTGTGTGATGCCGGCCTCATCGAACTCCGGCCCCTCGGCGGTGAATCCCTGCCGGGCATAAAAGTCCAGAGCCCGGCACTGGGCGTGCAGATACACGCGGCGATATCCCTGCGTCGCCGCCATGTCCAGCAGGGTCCGCAGCAGGGCGGTGCCGATGCCGCGCCCGCGGCAGTCGCGCTGCACGGCCAGGCGTTCGATCTTGCCCTGCGGCGCCAGGCGGCCCGTGCCCAGTGCCCGACCCCTTCCGTCCACGGCGATGACGTAGCGGCTGACAGCATCGTAGTCGTCCCATTCCTCTGCTTCGGAGACCTGCTGTTCCCGCACGAATACATCCCGGCGCAGGCGGCGGATGTCCCCGCCGTGGCTCTCCCAGGTGACCTCCCGCACTGTGATACCGGCGTCAGTCGCCACGGAGCAGGCCTTGTTCATGGAGATCGCGGAGCACGGCTGCCGCTTCGGGTACGGCGCTCCAGGTGCGGACTTGCTCCGGGGCCAGCACCCGCGCCCCCGCCAGGGTGGCGGCAAACTCCCGGCATGCCGCCGGCAGGACGTATTCCCGGCCGTTGACATACAGCAGCACCTTGTCGGCGGCGGAAAAGAAAGCCATGCGGCAGGCATGGTGGCAGCGCAGCCCGTCGCTTTCCGTGCCGGGTCGCTTTGGGGCGGGTAACTCGATGTGGTCCGGCAGACGGGTGAGATAACGCCCCAGCCAGCGATCCAGCGCGGCATCATCCTGCAGCGGTGCCTGCAGCAGGCGGCGCAGGCGCGCGCGGGCCGCGGCGCTGATCTCGGCGCTGTTCTCCTGGGGTGTCAGATCCGGATCGCCGTAACGTGCGTCGCCTCCTTCGACGAGCTGGTCATCCAGCCAGTCGTTCAGCAGCTCCAGCCGGGACGGGGCGCGCAAGCCGATGGAGAAGGTCAGGCACTCGTCCAGGGCGACGCCGTGGTGGGCCACGCCCGGCGGCAGGTAGAGCATGTCGCCCGGCTCCAGGATCCATTCCTGCTGCGGACGAAAGTCCGCCAGGATGCGCAGGTCCAGGCCGGGTATGAAGTCGTCCTCGCTGTAATCGCCCGCGTTGATCTGCCAGCGCCGCCGGCCGGCCGCCTGCAGCAGGAATACGTCGTAACTGTCCAGGTGCGGTCCGACGCTGCCGCCGGGGGGCGCAGCGCTGATCATCAGGTCATCGATGCGCCAGTCGGGGATGAAGGCGAAGCGGCGCAGCAGCGCTGCCGCTTCCGGCCGGTGCAGATCCACGTGCTGCACCAGCAGACTCCAGTGGGAGTCGGGCAGGTGCTCCAGGTCCTCCTCATCCTGTGGGCCGGGCAGCACTTCCCACGGTGCCTCGCCGCCCTGTTCCAGCACCAGGCGCGATTCCACCGATTCCAGGGTACTGAGGGCAAACAGTTCCTGCCGGGAAATGAAGGGGACAAAGTCCGGGAAGGCCTGGCGCAGCAGGCACGGTTGTTTTTGCCAGTAGCGGGCCAGGAATGCGCTGCTGTCCATGCTTGCCAGGGGCGGGGGCGCCGGCACTGACCCGGAAGCGGCCACGGCGGGAATTCAGTCGAACTTGAGCGAGGCCGTGATGCGGCGGGCCTGGGCCTCGGCGTTGCCGGTATAGGTCTGCGGCGTCAGGGCCAGCAGGGCCTGTTTCGCCTCCGCGGGCAGTTCCTCCAGGCCGTTGATGAAGTCGGCCAGGGTTTCGCGGGTGACTTCGCGCCCGCGCGTCAGTGCCTTCAGCTTCTCGTAGGGCTCGGCCACGCCATAGCGGCGCATGACCGTCTGCAGCGCCTCGCCCAGTACCGCCCAGGCATTTTCCAGGTCGGCCTCGATGCGGCTGCCGTCGGCTTCCAGCTTGCCGGTGCCGCGCAGGCAGGACTGCCAGGCGATGGCGGTATAGGCCAGGGCGGAACCGCAGTTGCGCAGGCTGGTGGAATCGGTCAGGTCCCGCTGCCAGCGCGACACCGGCAGTTTTTCGGCAAGGTGCAGCAGCACGGCGTTGGCCAGGCCCAGGTTGCCCTCGGCATTTTCGAAATCGATGGGATTGATCTTGTGCGGCATGGTGGAGGAGCCCACTTCACCGTCCACGGCTTTCTGCCGGAAATAGCCCAGGGAGATGTAGCCCCAGATGTCCCGGCAGAAGTCCGTCAGCACCGTGTTGAAGCGGGCCAGGGCATGGAAGTATTCGGCCATGTAATCGTGGGATTCTATCTGGGTGGTATGCGGGTTCCAGGTCAGGCCCAGCGACTCCACGAAGCGTTGGGACAGCGCCATCCAGTCCAGGTCCGGACAGGCGGCCAGGTGGGCGTTGAAGTTGCCCACGGCGCCGTTGATCTTGCCGAGGATTTCCACCCCGGCGAGTTGCTGCAGTTGCCGGTGGAGGCGGTGTACGAATACCGCGATCTCCTTGCCCAGGGTGGTGGGTGTGGCCGCCTGGCCGTGGGTGCGCGACAGCATGGGCCGGGCGGCGTGCTCGTCCG
>Ga0102944_1002468_pt1 | contig 10798 bp, 11 predicted proteins | sample SalPonD_shore_MG_FD_78172 | JGI IMG/M metagenome (GOLD analysis project Ga0102944, IMG submission 78172) | Salt pond soil microbial communities from South San Francisco under conditions of wetland restoration - Salt Pond MetaG... | ecosystem: Environmental > Aquatic > Marine > Intertidal zone >... | reverse complement strand
CCCGCCGGCCGCGAAGGCCGCCAGCCCACCCTCGTCGTGTGACGCGCCCTCGAAGGCGCCGTCGGAGCCCTCGACGGCCGCCGCCTCGCGGCGTTCCGCCGCGTCCTCGACGATGGACTGGACCTTCTTCGTGTCCTTGCCGCTACCCGTCACGAAGGCGACGTGCTCGGCGTCGAGGTCGAAGGCGGCCGCCATCGAGACGGTGAGCTCCCGGTTGTCGCAGTGGTGGGTCATCGTCGCCAGGAACGGCAGCACGGCGCGGCGTGCGGTGGACAGGCTGACGCCCGTCGTCGTCGCGACGCCCCGGGCGACGTGGTCGCGACGGGCCCGGGCGGCGCGGGACGACCCGAGCTTGCGCCAGTACGACGGCGGCCCGTACCGGGTCCAGCCGCCCTTCGGCCCGTCGCGGGCCGCGGCGACGCCGGCGGTCATGGCGTCGGCGGCGTAGCGCCAGTAGCGGTAGTTCTGCGTGGCGCGGACCCGACCGAGCCAGCGGTCGGCGTCGGCGAGCGACCGGTAGGCCGTCGCCAGCTCCGCGCCGGCGTACTCCTTCGGGAGGTTGTCCTCGATCCAGCCCACGAGGTCGTCCGGCGTCTCGTCCACCTCGAACGAGGCGCGCCGGGCCGTCTCGGCGTCGGCCTCCTGGAACAGCGCCTCGAGGAACGGGAAGATGTCCCGCGTCGTGTCCCGCTCGGCGGTGACGACGTCGTCGACGGTCAGCTCGCCGCCGGCGTCGACGAGGGCCTGGAGGTCGTTCACGGCGCCCCGGAGGTCGCCGCTGTTGTGCTCGGCGATGGCCTCGAGCGCCTCGTCGGCGTAGGTCACGTCCTCGCGTCGGCAGATGTCTCGCAGCACCGGGAGGATGGACCGCGCCGAGACGTCGCGGAACTCGATGTCCCGGCAGGCGTTCCGGAGCCCCCGGCCCATGTCGTAGTACTCGTTGGCGACGAGCACGACGGGCTGGGCGGCGGCCTTGACCAGCCGCGTGATGGCGGCCGCACCGCCGCGGTCGGCGTTCCCGTGAAGGTTGTCGGCCTCGTCGAGCAGCACCAGCTTGCGGCCGCCGGTCCCGCCCGTCAGCGTCCCGCTGGTCGCCGCCTCGCCGGCGACGCGCTCGATGACGTCGGCCGTGCGCTGGTCGGAGGCGTTGAGCTCGACGACCGGCCAGCCCCGGTCCGCGGCGAGCGCGTGGGCGGCGGAGGTCTTGCCGACGCCGGGTCGGCCCCGGAGGATGACCGCCTCGCGGTGCGATTCCCAGGTGTCGGCCCACTCGCGGAGGTCCGTGCAGGCGGCGTCGTTGCCCCGCACCTCGGCGAGGGTCGTCGGGCGGTACTTCTCCGTCCAGTCCACGATGGTCACCTTGGGCGGCAGGCGCGTTTAGTGGTTGCGGAGGGTCGCTCGACGCGAACGGCCACAAGCCCTTTCCCGCGGGCGAAGCCACCCCCCGCATGGCCACGTCCAACCGCACCGTCACGCTCCCGACCCTCGCCCTCGGCGCGGGCGTCGGCCTCGCGACGTTCGTCGTGGGCTACGTCCTCACCTACGCCTGGCGCGCGTCCGCCGTGGCCGGCCAGCTCCGCGGGCTCAACCTCGTCGCCACGCTGTTCGGCGTCGAGACCGTCCCGACCTGGAAGGGCGTCGGCTGGCTCTTCTTCGGCGCCCACGGCGTCGCCACGCGGTTCCCGGCCCCGGGCGGCGGCACCCACCTCGTCAACCTGGTCCAGCAGTCGAACGACGGCACGGTCGCCCTCCTCTACGTCCTCGTGCCGGTCCTGCTGGTGCTCGCGGGGGCGCTCGCGGCCCGGCTGGCCGAGGCGACGTCGACCGGCGAAGCGGCCGGCGCCGGGGCCGCCATCGCCGTCGGCTACCTCGTCGGCGCCGTCGTGGGCGTCGTGCTGTTCGCCCAGGCCATCGGGTCAACCGGCGCCCACATCGCCCCCGACCCCATCACCGCCGTCCTCCTGGCCGGCGTCATCTACCCGGTCGTGTTCGGCGCCGTCGGCGGGGTCGTCTCGACCTACGTCCGGCCGACCGCCCGGTCCACGAGCGCCGCGGCCGGCCGGTGAGCGCGGGCGGACCACGTTCGTGACGGTCGGGGCGGCCGGGCCTGGGCGGCGGTCTCGCCGCCACCTTCGTCACACGTCGAAGGGTGGGTTCGATACGCTTTTCGCCCCGCGACGTGGCTGAACGGGCATGACGACCGGCGATCCCCGGCGGCAGCTCGCGGAGAAGATCGCCGGCGAGGTCGCGTTCAGCGACGACCCCGGCGCGACCCTCCGCAAGTGGCGGACGGACTTCGGCGTCTCCCAGACGGCGCTGGCGAGCCAGCTCGACGTCTCGGCCTCCGTCGTCTCCGACTACGAGAGCGGCCGGCGCGAGAGCCCCGGCATCGGTGTCGTCCGGCGGCTCGTGACGGGGCTGCTCGACATCGACGAGCAGCGCGGCGGCGACCGGCTCCGCCAGTACGCCCGGGTGCTCTCGGCCGGCTTCGAGAGCGACATCGTCCTCGACCTGCGCGAGTACGCCGCGACGCTGCCGCTGGACGCGTTCTACGACGCCATCGGCGGGGACGAGCTGGTCGCGGGGCCCACGGGCATCACCGGCCACACCGTCATCGACAGCATCGAGGCCATCACGCGGCTGACCTCCGAGGACTTCTACCGGCTCTACGGCCAGTCGACGAGCCGGGCGCTGGTGTTCACCAACGTCTCGCGGGGCGAGTCGCCGCTCGTCGCCATGCGCGTGGTCACCCCGACGCCGAACGCGGTCGTGCTCCACGGGCTCGACCGGGACACCCTCTGGGGGTACGCCCCGACCATGGCCGAGCGAGACGGCTACTCGCTGGGCATCGTGGAGACGCCGCTCGAGGAGATGCTCGACGCCCTCCGGGAGCTCCCGTGAGCCCGCGGCGGACCTGCACGGACCGCCTCGAGACCGGGCGGAACGGCCCGCGCCGGCTGGCGTAAACGGTAAGCGGTCGGCCCGAGTGAGCCGGTCATGGACCGATTCCCGTTCGGCATCGCCCGGCTGGACACCATCATCAACGGGGGCGCGCCGGCGGGGAGCGTGGTCCTGCTCGCCGGCGACGCCGGGGCGGGGGCCCGCGAGTTCCTCTACACCTGCGCGGTGGTCAACGGCCTCGCCCACACCGACCCCGAGCGGTTCGAGCTGAACTACGGCCAGATCGGCGAGCTGGCGGCCATCCCGCCGGAGATCCACTACGTCTCGTTCACCGCCTCCGAGGCCGAGCTCGAGCGGGAGCTCAAGATGGTCATCGACCCCGCGGTCGTCGAGCCCAGCCTCGACGCCATCACCTTCGTCGACCTCTCGTCGACCTACTTCCAGCTGTCGCCGGTGCCCCACTCCTGGTACGCTGGCGAGAGCCAGCAGCTCCAGGACCTCGGCCGGCGCGACGACCGCCGGGACGCCCTCGAGGCCCTCGGCGACTACCTCGACGAGCACGCCCGGGAGAACCTCGTGCTCATCGACTCCCTGTCCGACCTCGGCGCCCTGTCCCGGAACCGGCTGACCTGGAGCGACATCGCGCTGGTCCTGAAGGGGCTCCGCCGGGCGGCCCGGAGCTGGAACGGGCTCATCCTGCTGCTGCTCGACAAGGAGGGGGTACCCCCGGCCGAGTTCGGCCAGCTCATGGGCTCGGCCGACGGCACGTTCGTGTTCGAGTGGGCGGCGGGCGGCAACGAACTCGACCGGACGATGGTGGTCAAGGAGTTCCGGGGGGTCCTCCCGGAGATCGAGGAGGAGGACATCGTCCGGTTCGAGACGGAGATCCACGAGGGCGGCTTCGACATCTCGGACGTCCGCAAGATCCGCTGACGGGCGGCCGACGGGGGGCAGACGGCGGGCCGGAGCGGTCGCCAAGCGTTTATGGGTCCGTGGGCAGAACCCTCCCGAAATGTCGAACGAGTCGGCCGACGGGGCCGGGGTGGACGCGGTCCCCGACGCCGTCAGGGAGTGGCTCGGCGCGGTCGCCGCCGAGCGCGGCCAGACCGAGGCCGAGCTCCTCCAGTCCCTGCTGGCCGACGGGACGCCGGCGAGTCCCGGCTCGCCGGCCGACGGCCGGGCCCTCGCTCACCTCGAGGCCGACGTGGACGAGATGGTCGCGGACCTCCGCGAACGGGTCATCCAGGTCAAGCGCGAGGTCGACGAGAAGGCTGAGTCGGACCACGTGCACCGGGACCTCCGGACCTCGATGGAGCAGCTGGGTCGCGAGCTGGGGGGCGTCGAGGCCCGCCTGGACGCGCTCGACGACCGGCTCGCGGCCGGGTTCGAGAACTACGAGGAGATCCTGACCTACCTCACCGAACGCTCCGACGAGCTCACCGCCAAGATCGGCCGGCTGGCCTCGGTCGTCGTCGACCTCCGCGAGCGCGTCGGCGAGTCGGCCCGGGACAGCGTCCGACGGACCACCCTCACGCACCTCACGGACGTCGCCAACCGCCACGGCGTCCAGAAGGCGACGTGCGAGGACTGCGGGGAGACCGTGGTCATCGGGCTGCTCGTCCAGCCCCGCTGCCCCCACTGCGACAGCGGGTTCTCGACGCTCGAGCCCAAGACCGGCTTCTTCCAGACCTCGGTGCTCCACACGGGGAGGCTCCCGGCGCTGGAGTCGCCCGGGACGGCCGGGGCGGGGGAGGACCCGCTCCAGTCCATGGTGGAGGCGGCCGAGCAGGTCGCCAGCTCGCCGCCCTCGGCCCCGGACCGGCTGACGGAGCGCCGCACCGAAGCGGCGGGGCCGGGACGGCCCACGGAAGCGGCGGAACCAGCCCAAGGTGGGGCTGACCGTCGTTCAGCGCGCTCGTCGCCCGAGGCGGCTGAGGCAGCTGAGGCGGTCGAGGCGGCCGAGGAACCCGCGGCCAACCCGTCTGACGGGCCCGCCGGGGAGGCCGTTCCGGCCGACGGCAGCCTCCAGACGCTCGACGGGGTCGGCCCGGCCTACGCGGCTCGGCTGGCGACGGCGGGCATCGATGGGCTGCTCGCGCTCGCCGTCGCCGACCCCGAGGAGCTCGGCGAGGCCATCGACGTGTCGCCCTCGACGGTCGCCGACTGGGTCGAGCAGGCGGACGAGCTCACCGGGTCGTCCTGACCGGGGCCTTTTCACCCTGGGCGCCCACGACGGGGTTGCGATGCAGTTCTGCGATTCGTGCGGGTCGCTGATGCACGCCGACGGCGACGAGATGGTCTGCAAGCGCTGCGGCGCCCGGGTCCCGAAGGACGCGAGCCTCGCCGAGGCCTACACCTCGACGGCCGCGCAGGTCCACGACGACGTCGTCGAGACCGACGACCGCCAGGCCGAGGAGGGGCTGCCCACGGCGACCGGCGTGCGTTGTCGCAACTGCGGCCACCACGAGGCCTGGTACACCATCAAGCAGACGGCCTCGGCCGACGAGCCGCCGACGCGGTTCTTCAAGTGTCAGGCGTGCGGGCACCGGTGGCGCGAGTACGGCTGACGGCCACCTCGCCACCCCCACCGGACGACGCTCAGTCCAGCCAGGCGGCCACGCGGAAGTAGACGAGGATGAGACCGGCCAGGACGACGACGGGGACGAGGAGGTAGAGCACGGCCAGCAGGCCCCGCTGGAGCAGGTGCACCGTGCCCTGGACGCCGATCCCGACGAGGAGCAGGCCCATGGCGAGGGCGGCGAGGAGGACCAGGCCGATGGAGTAGGGCCGCGATCGCCGCGTCGTCGTTGGCTGGGACATGGGTGCGTTAAACGGCCCATTAACGCCGGCCGTAAATAGGGACTAGACCGTCCCATCGAGGTCGATTATCCTACTCGTGCACGGCCTGGATGTCGCCGCGTGATCGACCGACTGCCCCGACGTTCTCGGAACCTGAGAACAGTTTCTATCACGATGGTGTTACGAAGGGGTGAGCGCGCCGTTGGCCGTAACACATCGTTGATAGGTCACGACCCCGTCCCCCGCCTCCGGGCCGGCCTCAGACGACCAGCCAGGCGAGGAAGACGATGCCGGCCCCGACGACGGTGCTCGTGACCGCGTGGAGGCGGAGCCGGTCGAGTCGAGCGTGGTCGACCGGGGCCTCGTGGCTCGCCGCCTCGTAGACCTCGCCGCCCACCTCGCAGCGGGGGAGGAAGTCCATGGCGACGTGGAGGAAGATGCCCGACGCGAAGCCGAAGACCAGCGCGACGAGCGCCGGCGACCCGGGACCGGCCAGCAGCGCGGCCGGGATGGCCGCGAGGCCGACCGACGCGGCCGGTACCAGGAGCGGCCAGACCGGCTCTTCCCGGAGCGAGAGCCGGCGGGCGGCCGCGTAGCCCGCTGGCCCCTTGTGGGAGACGATGGCCAGGCCGAGCAGCGGGCCGAGGGTCGGCATCACCGCGTAGATGATGCCGATGATGGCGCCGGCCGCCAGCGCGTGGGCCGTCAGCCGGAGGGCGGTGTCCTCGAACGGCGAATCGACGTGGGTGAGGCGATGGCCCACGGTGTGCGCGCTGTAGCCCACGATGAGGCCAAGCGCGATGCCGAACCCGCCGACGGACGAGGACTGCCCGATGGCGACCGGGACTAAAAACACGGCCGCGCTCGTGACCATCGCGCCGCTGGCGAGGCCGTAGCCCCAGACGAGCCGCCGCGCCCCGCGACGACGGCTGCCGGCCACCCCGACCGGGATGGCGAGCGCCATCGCCAGGAAGGCGACCCAGGCGATGACCAGCACCTTCGCGGGGACCCCGAGCAGGGCGCCCCCGACCGAGAGGACCACGAGCGCCGCCGGGCCGATCGCCGCCGGGTAACCGGTCCGATACACGATATTAACTGAGTCCCTGGGGTTAATAATCCCGTCGCCCGACGGCCGCCGGAGGTGCCACCGCATTCGGTCGGACCCGCCGCGACGCGGACGAGCCACCGGACGGGGGCCTTCGAAGAAGAAGGTATATTTACGTCGACCCCCGACGGCCCCACCGTGTTCCCCGCCGTGAGGCGGCCTCGCGTGCGTTCCCTGGTCGCCGAACCCGCCCCGGGGCGTTCGCCCCGGGAGCCGACCGCGTCCCCGCTGCGAGCGACCCGTCCGATTCCCGCTGTGGTGACCCGGCAGTGACGCGTACGGTCGTCGCCGGGGACGTGCACCTCGGCTCGGACAACGCCGACGTCGACGCCTTCGACGACTTCCTCGACTCGCTCCACCGGGACCGGCGGTCGATCGACGAGGTGGTCCTGCTCGGAGACCTCTGGGACCTCGTCCGGCGAGACCCGTTCGGCTGCGCCTGGGAGCTGAGCGAGACGGTCGGGCGGCTGAAGCGGCTGGCCGGCGAGCTGCCGGTGCACTACGTCCTGGGCAACCACGACACCTACCTCCACCACCTCGATCCGTCCCGGTACCGCTTCGACCTCCGCGACGAGTACGTCGTCGACCACGACGGAGTCACCGTGCGCTGCTGCCACGGGAACGCCTTCGACGGGCTCCAGTCGGACGTCGTCTCCAACTACCTCTCGGGGCCCGGCGACCGCGGCGACATCGACCCGACCCACGGTCGCAAGGACCGCGTCGTGTCGATGGCCCGCGACCGCCTCCAGGACGCCAAACTGCGGCTCCGACGGCTGGCGGCCGACGGCGGCACCGAGTCCGGGCCCCGGCCGTTCCCCCGCCGCGAGCGGCGAGCCCACGCCTTCCTCGAGACGATTCGCGAGGACAAGCTGGTGTTCGGCCACACCCACACCCCCTACGTCCACCCCGACAACGTGGCGGCCAACCCCGGGTCCTGGACGGCGACCGCGCCGGTCCACGACACCTACCTCGTCATCGAGGACGGCCAGCTCGAGCTCTTCCAGCACCGCGTGGGGGCGTCGGCGCGCAGACTGGTCTGACGAGGCGAGACCGACCCGCCGGCGACGTGTCACCGCCACGGGAAACGGATTCACGGTCGTCCGGGGCGTAGGTAGGTGACTCATGGTCGACCAGGCCCTGTTCGACAACCGGCTGACCGGTCGGCTGGTCGCCGAGGCCGTCACCCGGCTATTCGAGTCGGACGGGAGACTCTACCTCGCGACGGGCTACTTCACCTGGTCCGGCTACCTCTCCATCAAGGCGCCGCTCCAGTCGTTCCTCGACGCCGATCCCGACAACGAGGTGTACGTCGTGGTCTCGACCGGCGCCGACCAGTTCTCGCGGCTCGTCGCCAACACGGTCTGGGGGCTCGACGACGCCGACCGGGTCCACCTCCTGACCTTCCGCGACGGGTTCATCCACCCGAAGCTCTACCTCCGGGACGGGCCCGAACCCGCGTTCGTCATCGGGTCGGCCAACCTGACCTGGGACGGCCTCGGCAAGAACCTCGAGCTGGCCTGGTACTACGCCCCCGAGGAACGCGACGACCCCATCTTCCAGACCCACCTCGCCTGGATGACGGCCTTCGTCGCCGCCTGTGAGCCCATCGTGCCAGCCGACCTCAGCCGGATGGCCCGCCTCCAGCGGACGAGCGACACGTGGATGAACAAGGGCCGTATCAACCTGCCCACGATGGTCCGTGGCGCGATGGTGCCGTCGAGGTGGCCGCCGACGTGGCTGCCCTGGACGACCCGCGACGAGGCCGGCGCCCGGGAGGACGGACCCGCCTCCTGAGTCGCCCACGAGTCGTGAACGAACGTTCAGTCATCAGTGAACGAACGTTCGGTCGATCGACACGCCCGCCCGGTCGGCACCCGAAACCCGCTCAATCGACGAGGAAGAACTCCGATCGGAGCCGTCGTCCCGCCGTCGGTGGGAGCCGACGGCGGACGAGGTGGACGTCGTAGTCCGTGGCCGCGGCGACCCCGGCCCCCACGCTCGACAGCGGAGCGACGATGCGGCCCGCGTTCTCGCTCCCGATGAAGACCACCGACACCTCGGCGGCCTCCGCCCGTCGGCGGAGCCGCCCGCTGATGGTCCCGGCCGTCGCGGTGGCGTCGACGCGCTCGACGTCGAAGCTCGCGCCCGGGTCGACCTCGACCACCTGCCGGTGGAGGTCGGCGACGACCCGCTCGACGGTGAACGGCTCGCCAGGTGCGATCCATCCCTTCTCGCGGGCGTACCGCTCGTGCTCGGGGACGACGGCCACCGCGAGCACCTGGAGGGGTCCCTCGCGAAGCACCTCCCGTCGGAGGCCGGGGGGCGCCGCGTCGAGCGCGAGCGCGTAGAGCCGGGCGCGGGCTAGGGCCGCCCGCGACAGGGGCGAGCCGTCGAACGGGACCAGGAACGTCACGCACGGGCCGACGCGGCGCGGCGTGATAAACGGTGGTCGGCGGTCGGCAACGGCGACCGTCAGCAGCGAGCCGCCAGGTCGCGCACCGCCGCCCGGCCTCCCGTCGGGAGCGGCGGGCCGTGGCCGACGGCCGCGACCTCGAACGGTGGCGCCCGCTCGGCGAACGTCCGGACGCTGGCTCGGAGGCGGCGCATGTCGTACGAGTCCCACCAGACGGGGGTGACCAGGCCGCGGGGTTTGCTCCAGGCGAGGTCCCCGAGGAGGGTGACGCCGAGTTCCTCGTGGACGTAGACGGTGTGCCCCGGGTTGTGACCCGGCGTGTGGTACGCCGTGAAGCCGCCGATGGCCTCGCCGTCGGTCACCGGCTGGAGGTCCACCCCCTCGGGGGGCCCGTAGAGTCGACGGAGGCCCCGGTGGAACAGCCCCTTGTGATTGAGCCATGGCGGGTCCCAGGTCCCCTCCAGGAGCGCCAGGTCGACCGCGCCGAGATAGGCCGGGGCGTCCGCCTCGGCCCCGAAGCGCGTGAGCCCGCCGACGTGGTCCAGGTCGTAGTGCGTCAGGAGCACGCGGTCGAGGTCGTCGACGGCGTAGCCCGCCTCGGCCAGCTCGGCACGGAGCCGGCTGGCGTTGGCCGGGAAGCCGGCGTCCCCGAGCGTCACCTCGCCGTCGTCGACCAGGAACGCGTTGGATCCGAGCGGCGCCGGCCACCCCAGGTCGAGGTACCAGACGCCGTCGGCGAGCTCCTGGGCCATCGCCAGTGGTACGCCAGCACGGGGTAAGGGCCCACCGGTCGGGGCGGTCGGGGCGGTAACGGGGACGACGTGTCGGGTCCACAACCAAAACCGGCTTCGGGGAACCGTTTTGGCCATCGGCCCGCTCGGGACCACCATGGCATCGAGCGACGCGCCCGACGGCTTCGTCAGGGTGGCCGACGCCGACGAGGCCAGAGCCGCGACCCCCCTCGTCGTCCGAGCGGGCGGCCACGCCATGGCCCTGTTCTACCACGAGGGGGCGTTCCACGCGACCGACAACCGGTGCCCGCACATGGGCTTCCCGCTCACCGAGGGCACCGTGGAGGACGGCGTGCTCACCTGCCACTGGCACCACGCGCGCTTCGAGCTCGGCTGCGGGGACACCTTGGACCCCTTCGCCGACGACGTCGCGACGTTCCCCGTCGAGGTCCGCGACGGCGAGGTCTACGTCCAGCCCGACCCGCCGAGAGACGCGACGCCGGCCGAGCACTGGCGGTCGCGGCTCGAGCACGGCCTCCGGGAGGACATCCACCTCGTCGTCGCCAAGGCCGTCATCGGGCTCGACGACGCCGGGGTGCCGCCGACCGTGGCGGTGACCGAAGGGGTCGAGTTCGGCACCCGATACCGTCGAGACGGCTGGGGACGGGGGCTGACGACGCTCGGCGTCATGACGAACCTGCTCGGAACGGTCGACCCCGGGGACCGCCGCCGGGCGCTCTACGTGGGGCTCACGGCGGTGGCCGACGAGTGTGCCGGCGAGCCGCCGTTCTTCGTGCAGGACCCGCTGTCGAACGTTGACGTACCGCCCGACCGGCTCGCCGACTGGTT
>Ga0102944_1002467_pt1 | contig 10801 bp, 13 predicted proteins | sample SalPonD_shore_MG_FD_78172 | JGI IMG/M metagenome (GOLD analysis project Ga0102944, IMG submission 78172) | Salt pond soil microbial communities from South San Francisco under conditions of wetland restoration - Salt Pond MetaG... | ecosystem: Environmental > Aquatic > Marine > Intertidal zone >... | reverse complement strand
GAGCCGGCGACCGCCCCCTCCTCCCGACGCTCGTCGTCCGGGCGGACGGGACGGCCCGCGCCGTGTCCGGCGTCACCGACTTCTCTGCCGTCCGGGAGGCCTTCGAAGCCGTGGCGGGGATCGAGCCGGTGGACGCCGCTGCCGCACCCGGCGAGGTGATCGAGCGCTTCTCGGCCGAGGGCTGGGTCTCCCGGGCGGAGCTAGAGCACCTGACCGGTCGCTCCCCGAACGAGGTCGAGGCGGCGGTCGGCGACCTCGTCGGCTCGGGCGCCGTGGTCGCCGAGACGTACGCCGCGGAGCCGTTCTGGCGGCTGCGGGAGTTCGCTGCCGTGGGATCGCCCGAGGGGGAGTCCGGGCCGTCCGAAAGCGAGGCGTCGGAGCGATCTGGCGGGGCCTGAGCCACCCGGCAGCCGCCCCCGCCTCAGGCGGGACGGTCGGTCGCGTATCCGCCGACGTACCCGAAGACCGTCCAGGTGACGAGCGTCACGAGCGTCAGGGCGAAGAACACCGGCCAGAGCCCCACCCCGAAGGTGCCCGTGATGAACGACGACCAGGCCCCGACCGCACCGGAGAGCAGGACGACGGCCGAGACGAAGACGGCGCCGTAGGTCCCCGCGAGCGCGCCGGCCAGGGGCCGCTCGCGGGCCAGTCCGCCGACGCCGACCGCCGCGACGATGCCCCCGACGAGGGGCCAGACGACGAAGAGGAGGACGACCCCGGCCCACCCGCCCACGCCCAGGACGAAGAGGTGCAGCAGGCCGAGGACGGCGGTCACCAGGCCCCCGACGAGGCTCGAACTCGTCCCCTTCACGACGGGCTGACCGTACTCGGTGTGGGTCGTCACCATGCCGCACGCCTCGTGTCGGACGACCATAAATACCACCCTCGGTGGGCGTCGACACGGGGACGCTGCGGTGGACGTCGAATCCGCCGGGAGTCCCCGACTGGTCCGCCGCGAGCGGCGTCGGCGGCTAGAAGACGTGCGTCAGCAGCCACCCGGCGATAACCGGCCCGCCGAGCCCCGCGAGGAGGAACGCCAGCACCCAGCCGAGGAACGTCCTCGTCACCGCTCGCCAGTCTCTGCCCTCCCGCCGCGCGAAGAACGCGTGGACCAGGGCGACCGCCAGCCCGGCCGCCATCGCGAGCTGGAGGGCGGTGGCCACCTCACGTCCTCCGTCGCCGGTCGTGGGGGAGCGGGGGCGTCGCGCCGGTCGGACACCCGGTCGGGGTCACGGCCGCATCACTCCTCGAGCAGGTGTGCGGTGAGCTCGTCTACGAAGAAGAACTTCATCATCACGGACTGGAAGACGGCCATCCCGTTCATGTCGTCCACCTGCGCCGAGGTCACCACCTCCTGGGCCGAAAGCAGCGAGACCAACGTGTGCGCCTCCTCGACCTCCCCCGCCATGGTCGAGAGCGCAGACCGGTAGTGCTCCTCGCCGTCGAGGTCGTGCTCTTCGGCGACGGCGCGCGCCGCCGCGAGGCCCTCCTCCATGGCCGTGGCGAGCTGTTCGAGGTAGTCGACGACCTCCTTGGAGGTCCCGGGCGGCTGGTTGCGGTCGAGACCCCGGCCGGCGAAGGCGATGAGGAACTCGTAGGCCTCCTCGGCCGACTCGATGTGCTCCTGGAGCGCCGCGACGCTCTCGCTGGTCACGCTCGACCCCCTCGCGCGTCGCCGGTCCGTCCGGCTCCGCTGCCGGCGCAGCCCGTCGCGTCGCTCGCGTGCCCCCTCTCCGGCGGTACCGCGCTCCCCTGGCTCATGTCTCCGGACCTGGGCCCCGGCCACCTTCAACGATTCGCCACGCCTCCGGGCCGACCCGCTCGGCCTGGCCCCGCTCGACGAGCGAGTCGAGCGCGCCGCGGCAGGTATCGCGGGAGACGCCCGTCCCGGCGACGACCTCCGGCAGGTAGGCCTCGCCGAACCGAGCCAGGTAGGGCCTGACCGTCGCGCCGAAGTCCTGGGAGGAGAGCGACTCGGCGACGTCGCGGGGGACGTGCCTCGCCATCCGGCTCGTCGCGTACACGTCGTCGATCTCGATGCCGGTCTGTGGGACCGCCCGACCGAGGGCGGACGCCAGCCGGCTGAACGGGAGGCGCGGGTCGACGACCACCACCGACTCGCGCTCGACCCGGAGCGCGGGCGGTCCGAGCAGCGTCGGCTCGGCCGCCTCGTTCCCCTCTTCCGCTCCCCGTGTTTCGCCGTCGCGCCCGTCGTCGGCCGCCGCCCCGCTCGTCTCGCCGCCGTTCGGCGGCGTCTCGGCTCCCGACTCGTCCGGCTGCAGCGAGCGAAGGCGCTCCGCCGCGTCCAGCAGCCGGACGTCGCCGCGTACCTCGACGGCGTCGAGCCCCTCGGCGACCTCGACGGCGCGCTCCAGGTCCTCGACGAGCGCGTCCGCCGCCCGCCCGTCGTCGAGCCCCCGTCGGACGGCCGCCGCCTCGACGCCGTCGACCTCGCCGACGACGGCCGCCACCCCGTCGGTCTCGTCGAGGGGCCGGCCCTCCGCGATGGCTGCCACCCGGAGGCGGCGGAGGACGGGGAGCGCACGGTCGGGCGCCGACTCGCGGACGAACGCGACTGCGGCGCAGGCCAGACGGGAGGACGGCAGCGAGTCGGCCCACAGGCCGTCGGCGACGGGCAACCCGCCCGCAGCCGCCGTCGCCGCCCACCGCGTCCGGCGCATGGCGTCGTCGTCGGGCTCCTCGCCGTCGGCCGCGTCTCGCTCGGCCCGACCCGCCCGCGTTGCCGGATCCGGCACGAGCAGCGTCATCCGCGGCGTCCACGCCACGTCCTCGAACTCGTAGCGGAGCCGGCGGAGCGTCGGCTGGGCGGCCCAGCACCAGGGCGAGAACGGGTCGGTGAACTGCTCGACCTCGACCGATGCCATTCGGTTCCTCTGGCCTCGAACGCCTTCCGGCTACCGGCCGTCCCCGGCGTCCGGGCCTGCGTGGTCCTCGGCGGCCTCGGGCTCCCCGCCGTCGGCGCTGGCCGTCCCGGAGACCGCCCAGCTCGTCGGCGAGTACTTCTCGGCGTAGGCGGTCGCGGAGACGGTGCCGGTCACCATGCTCCGGGTGATGGCCCACTCCCGCGGCCGGAGCGCGAAGTAGACGTGGCCCATGACGAGGGCGAGCGTCGCCACGGCCAGGAAGTCGTGGAGGACGAAGCTCCAGGGGACGAGGCCCATCTCGCCGGCCGTCGCGCCGCCGAGGCCGAAGGTGACCCCCAGGAAGGAGAACTCGCGGGCGGCGTCCCAGAGCGGCGTCTGGACGCGGCGGAGGAGCACCAGCCCGGTCAGGACGAGCCCGAGCGTCGCCCCCGTCACCGACCAGTGGAGCAGCTTCTGGGCGCTCGGGTACTTGAACTGCTTCGGGTACTCCTGGGTCGCGCCGACGAAGTTCTTGAGCCGGACCCAGAGGTCGGCGGCGTCGGCCCGGCCGAACCACATCTCGCCCCAGGTGCCCTTCGAGGCCACGTGGCCGACGTGGAATAAGACGTACCCGATCAGCACGATGGCGGAGACCTCGTGGATCAGCAGCCAGGAGGCCCCGAGGACGGTCTTGACCGTCACCGACGAGTTCATGATGAGGAAGCCGGAGAGCATGAGGAGGAACACGGCGATGGCCATGATCCAGTGGGACGCCCGCTGGGCGGCCGAGAAGCGCCGGACCTCGGCGACGCCCTGGGCCTCCAGGCTGCGCGCTATCTCCTCGGACGACTCCTCGCCGCTCCGGGGCGTATGCCCCGTCGGGTTGAGCAGGTCGCGGACCACGAAGTGGATCAGGAAGACGAGGGCGGCGACGAACGCGAACACAAGCAGGACGTCCCAGGTCAGTCCGACCACCACCTGCTGGCCGAACGACTGCTCGTACCGGAGGACGTCTATCCCGTATGGCATGTGGCACCAGTGCGCACCCGCCCGTCTTTAAGGTTTTGTCGGGTGAGCCACAGCGTCTCCCGCGAGCCGTCCGTGGCGGGGGGCGGACGGACGTCCCGCGCCACGAGGGAGCCGGAATCCGGACCCCGGCGACGGATTCTTTGGTCGTCGTGGCGTTCCTGTAAACGATGGAGGGAGGGACGTCCGGCGACGCCGGGGGCGACGACCGGGAGGGCGCCGGCGACGACGGATCGGCGTTCCGCGCGCTGTTCCAGGATTCGTTCGACGCGATCCTGATCGCCGACGACGACGGCCGGTACGTCGAGGCGAACCCGGCGGCCTGCGAGCTGTTCGGGCTCCCGCGCGAGGAGCTGCTCGGCCGTTCGATCGCCGACTTCGCCGACGAGGGGTTCGACTTCGAGCGCGCCTGGCAGAGCTTCTCGGCGGGGAAGAACGAGCGCGGGCTGTTCCCGCTCGTCAGGGCCGACGGGGAGCGACGGACCGTCGAGTACAGCGCGACCCGCGAGATCCTCCCGGGCCGACACCTCTCGATCCTGCGCGACGTGACCGAGCGCGAGGAGAACGAGCGTCGGATCCGGCGGCAGCGGGACGCACTCGACACCTTGAACCGGATCAACCTGCTCGTCCGGGAGACCATCGACGACGTCATCGAGGCCCGGACCCGAGACACCATGGAACGGACGGTGTGTACGACGATCGCCGACTCCGACCTCTACGCGTTCGCGTTCGTGGGTGAACGGGACCGACGGGACGGCGGCATCACGATTCGGACGAGCGCCGGCATCGAGCGCGAGTGGATCGACCGGGTCGAAGCCGTGGTCCAGACCATGGGGGACGAGAGCCCCGCCGTCGCGGCGGTCCGGTCGAACGAGATCCAGCTCCTCGACGCGACCGACATCGAGTCGCTCCCCGAGACGGCGCGCGAGCTCTTCGACGCCGTCGGCGCCCGGTCCCTCTTCGTCGCGCCGCTTTCGTTCGGCGACGTCGGGTACGGGCTCCTGGCGGTCGGGGCGAACCGGCCCGACGCGTTCGTCCAACGGGAGGTCGAGGGCTTCTCGGCGCTCGCGAACGCGATCGGGTTCGCGATCAACGCCGTCGAGAGCAAGCGATCGCTCTCCGCCGACGCGACGACGGTCGTCGAGGTCGACCTCGCCGAACCGGACTCCTCGCTCGCCCGGTTCGCCGCCCCCGACGTCGGGACGGTCTCCGTCGAGGCGGTGCTCCCCCTGGAGGACGAGTCCTCGCTCGTCTACGCGTGGACGCCGGGCGGCGACGACGACCCGGCGCGCCCCCGGCTCGAGGCGTCGCCCGGGGTCGAGCGCGTTCGCGTCGTCGACCGCACGTCGGACGGCGTGCTCGTGGAGGTACTCGCGTCGCGGCGGACGCCGGTCCACGCCCTCCGCGACCTCGGCGCCCGGGTCCACGGGGCGGCGGTCGACCACGACGGGACCTGGCACCTCGTGGCCGCGATACCGCCGGACCGGGACGTCCGCGACCTCGTCGAGTCATTGGACGCGGCGTACCCGGCGGTTTCGATGCATAGAACGGGCGTCGAGGATGCCGCCTCCCGGGCCACCGCCGACGGCGGACCGCTCGACCGGCTCACCGACCGGCAGCGAACGGTCCTCGAGGCCGCCTACCAGTCCGGCTACTACGACTGGCCGAGACGGGGTAGCTCGGCCGAGGACCTCTCCGAGTCCCTCGGGGTCGCCCCGCAGACCGTCCTCGAGCACCTCCGGAAGGCGGAGCGGGTCGTCGTGGACGACGTCTTCGAGTCCCGCTGAACCGTGGACGTCCCGCGGTCGACGTCGGTGCCGTCGGCCGTTCTCGCCAGCGCACAGGCCGGCGCGTGCTCCCGCCGGTCGCCCCGGACCGGCCCTGTGTACACAGGGCGGGCGCTCATCCCTCGTCCCGCCCTCCCCCTCGTTAACGATGACCGGAATCGCACTCGACGTCGAGCGGACCAACGATGTCTGTGACGCCCTCGGCCACCACCACCGCCGGTTCGTCCTCGCCGACCTGTCGGGGAGGGTCCCGCCGGTGGGCACCGGTGGACTGGCCGCACGGGCGGCGGAATGGGAGCGCGATCGTGGCGGGCCCCGGACCGTGTCGCGGAAACGTGTGGAGATCGAACTCCACCACCGGCACCTTCCGAAGCTCGCCGGGGCCGACCTCCTCACGTACGACCCGTCGGAGCTGGCGGTGGTCGACTGGCCCGACCTGGACCTCCCGGACGGCTGGCCGTCCGACCCTGCCGGCTGGTCGGCGCTCGTCGCCCGGGTCACCGAGTGACGCGACCCGCGGGCCGTTCAGTACTCGTCCCAGATCCCGAGCACGTTGTCGACGAGCCGGTCGGTCAGGCTCCGTCGGTGGACGGTGTAGAGGCGCATCACCCGGTCGCGGTCGGCGAGCGCGTACTCGACCGACTGCCCCGCTCGCGTCCTCGTCACGACGCCCGCGTCGTGGAGCTTCGAGAGGTGCCAGGAGATGGTCGACGGGGCCCGGTCGAGCCGCTCGGCGAGGTCGCTCGTCGTCGCCGGGCCGTCGGCGGCGAGCACCGCGACGATCCGTCGGGAGTACTGCCGGCGGAGGGCGGCCATGACGGCGCGGTCGTCGGGCTCGAACTCGGCGGCGTAGTAGCGCGTGTACTCCCCGTCGTCGTCGGCCTCGACGAGCCCCTCGTCGACGAGCCAGCGGAGGTGATACTGGAGGGTGCCCTGGGCGTAGTCGAGTTCGCGGAGCAGCCCGCGGAAGTGGACGCCGGGCGAGTCGCGGACGGCCCGGTAGATCTCCCGCCGGGACTCGAGTTCGGGCTCCTCCCTCGCGTGCGGCCGGGGCTCGTCTGCCACGCCTGGGTCACTCCCGCGAGACGGCGACGAAGAACAGCAACAGCGCGATCACCACGAGGAACGGCGAGGCGTGTTCGAGGAGCTCGGTGTCGAACGCGGCCGCCAGTGGCTCCTCCACGAAGACGAACAGGCCGCGAAGGGCGAAGAACGCGTAGGCGACCGTGACGTAGAGCATCCGCCGGTCGCGCTCGCGCCGCCACGCGAGCCCGGAGAGGGCGGCCAGCACCGACGCGAGCAGGAAGATGGCCAGGCTGGAGACGACCTCCAGGTCGCCGGCGAGGTCGAGCGGGGTCACCACGGCGATCCGCCCCCGCAGGTCGTATCGGACCGGCTCCCGACTCTGGTGCGTCGCATGGGAGCCGGTGGCCGCCCCCGCGAGAAAAACCTTCGGCACACGCGGGGGTGGCGGGACCGCCCTCCGACCCGGTGGGCCGGCCCGGTCACGCGTCAGTCTCCGACGAGCGGAGGCGGAGGACCGACCAGTCGACCTCGTCGGCGAGCCGGAGCAGCAGCAGGTAGCCGACGAACCCCGAGCCGACGAGGATCCCGACGCGGGCGACGTGTCCGACGTCGGTCCCGATGGCGACGGCGTGGACCGTCCCGAAGGCGAAGCCGGCGTAAGCGAAGGCGTGGACGACCCGCGGTCCCCACGGCCGGGGGAAGCGCCGGGCGTCCAGGAAGCCGAGCACGGCCACCACGGTCAGCGCCAGCGCCCCGCCGCCGGCGACCACCCCGGCGACGAAGTACGGTATCGGGTAGGACGGCGGCGGCACCGCGCCGGTCACCACGAACGCGGCGTCGAGGAGCCCGATCGCGGCGTGGGCGAGCGTCACGATGAGGGCGAAGACGGCCACCTCCAGGTGCACGCGTCGGGCGGCGTCGTACAGCGCACCCATGCCGGGGGCGCCGTACGGGACGCCGGTGATCACCGCGAGGTACAGCGCCGGGTAGGCGACGAGCGCCGTCGCCCTGTCCAGGTACCACAGCAGCATCATCGGGAGCGCCCTCCGCGTGCCGTCGCAACTCGCCCCGTCGCAGCCGAGGTCGCGTCGAACGCCTCGGTCCCCACGGTCAACCCGATCGCCGCCGAGTCCCGACCGGCCCGCCTCACGACGCCCTCGTGGTGGCGACGACGTCCGGGCAGCCGTCGCCGTCCCGGAAGCCGTTCACCGTCTCCGGCCGGGTCGGACAGGCGTCACGGTCGTCGGGGATGCCGTCGCCGTCGAAGTCGGGTGGCGGTGTCGGCGTCGCCGCGGTCGTCGTCGCGGTCCCGCCGGCGGGCGTCCCCGTCCCGCCCGCGGTCGTCGGAATCGTCGTCGGTCGGCTGGGCTCGGAGGCGGTCGGCGGCTCGGCGGGCGTCGGCGGGACCGTCGTCGGGGCGTCGGCCGCCGGCGTGGCGCTCGCGGCGTCCCGGCCGGCGCCCACGCCCCAGACGGCCACCATCGTGAGGAGGACGACGAGCACGGCGGCGACCGTGACTGCCCTACGCGACATGCTCGGCGAACCCCCCGGTCTCGCGGAAGACGCCGTCGGTGACCACCAGCGCCTCCAGCCCCGGCCAGCCCTCGGCGAGGTCGATGGCCTCCTCGGGGTGGCTCGCCGCGAGCGTCGTGGCGAGGGCGTCGGCCTCCATGCAGTCGCGTTCGGCGACGACCGTCACGAGCTCGCTCCGGGCCCCGACGCGTCCGCGCGCCGGGTCGTAGATGTGGTCGGCGCCGCTCCGTCGCCGTCGGTAGCTCCCCGAGGTGGCGACCGACCAGCCGGTGTCGAGGACGCGGAGCGGCGTCTCGTCGCCGTAGGGGCTCTCCACGGCGACGCGCCCCGTCGGCGGGGACATGTCGCCGCCGCCGTCCACGAAGCCCCGGCGGGCCACGCCGGACAGCGACGCCGCGGCCTGGTCGACGATGTACCCTTTGGCCAGGCCGTTCAGGTCGAGGGGGACGTCGGCCTCGACGCGGTCGCCGTCGACCGTCACCTGCCCGTCCCCGAAGGCGGCCTGGAAGCCGTCGGCCTCCCCCCGGAGGTAGCGCTTCAGCCGGTGTTCCGTCTCGCCCTGCCGGACGTCGAACCGGCCGGCCGTCCGCCAGCTATACTCGAGCCCGCGCTCGACGATCCGGGCGACGTGTTCGTTCTCGACGCTCCCCTCGCGGTTCAGCGCGGCCACGGCGCTCCCCTCGTCGAAGGCGTTCAGCTGGGACTCGAGGTCGGCGGCCGTCTCCATCGCTCGCCTGGCCGCTGCGCCGGCGCGGACGCCGGCGACGGTGGCGGCGAACGTCGTGTCGCAGCAGGCGAACTCGAGGCGCTCGGCGCCGACGGCGGCGAGCAGCCCTTCGGTCGGGACAGAGCCGGACCCGGTGGCTCGCCCGCCTGCCGACGACGCGGCGAGGTCAGTCGTCATCCCACTCGTCTTCGTCGTCGTGCTCCCACCACTCGTGGCCGCCCTCCTCGTCGTCTCCCTGCCCGCCGTTCGGCGTGGCGGTCCCGACGGCCGGCGTGAAGTTCGGGTTGGGCGTTGGCGGCGCGGCCGCCGTCACGGGCGGCTGCTCGGCCGCCTGGACCGGAGCCGTGGGCGTGTCGGCACCCGACGTGTCGGCGGCCGAGACGTCCTCCGAGGCGTCCTCAGCCGGTTCCTCCTGGGCCTTGGTCGGCGCGGTCCCGGCCTCGTCCAGCCCCGCGTCGGCGACGGCGGGCGCCCCGACCATCGTGACGGTGTCCGTGCCGGGGAGCATCGACGGGTTGGCGAGACCGACGGTCACGACGGCGGTGATCAGGGCGGCGAGGATCGACAGGGTCACGAGCCTGCTTCGGGGGACTGGTATCCGCATGGGCCACGGTTGCCCAGAGTGGGGGATATCCCTTCGCGTCCACTCCTCGAATGTTCGTACGGTCGTCGAACGTGCGGCCAAAAACCGGCCCACGGCGACGAGCTACGGGGCCGATCGATCCTCGCCGACCTCGGCCTACAGCCCCGCGACGTCCTCGATGGCGTCGGTGAGCGCCTGGATGCTCTCGCACCTTTTTGCTACGCTCACTCGCTCCGCTCGTTCGCTTGCAAAAATCTGCACCAAAAACCCTCCTCGCTCCCGTTGGTCGCTCGTCGGTCCGCTCGCTCACTTCGTTCGCTCGCGGAGAATCGCACGTCGACGCGTACTACAGCCCCGCGACGTCCTCGATGGCGTCCGTAAGCGCCCGGATGCTCTCCACGTCGTGTTCGCCCATGTGGCCGATCCGGAACGTCTTCTCGCCGAGCGCCGAGCCGTAGCCGTTCGAGAACACCATGCCGTACTCCGCCGAGACGGCCTCGATGGTCGCCGCGACGTCGATGCCCCGGGTGTTCTCGATGCAGGACACCGTCTGGGATTCGTAGCCGGCCTCCGGGAACATCGCGAAGTGCTCGCGGGCCCACTCCAGCGTGTACTCGGCCATCTCCCGGTGGCGCTCGCTGCGGGCCTCGTGGCCCTCCGAAAGCATGTGCTTCATCTGCGTCCGGTAGGCGAGCATGATCGGGATGGCCGGCGTCGAGTGGGTCTGGCCCTTCCGGTGGTAGTAGTCGATGCTCCGCTGGAAGCCGCCGTACCACGACGCCGAGTCCCTGGCGACCTCCCGCTCGTAGGCGTCCTCGCTCACGACGCAGACGGCCAGCCCGGGCGGCATGGCGAAGGCCTTCTGGACCGAGGTGAAGATGACGTCGATGCCGTGGGCGTCGATGTCGACCTGGTCGCCGCCGAGCGCCGAGACGGCGTCGACGACGAAGTAGGTGTCCGGGTAGTCGGCGACGACGTCGCCGATGGCCTCGACGGGGTTCCGGACGCCGGTGGAGCTCTCGTTCATCACGCAGGTGACGACGTCGTAGTCCGTCTCGCTCGTCTCGAGCGCCTCCTTCACGTCCTCGGGCTTGACCGCGGTACCCCACTCGTACTCGAGTCGGTCGACGTTCTTTCCCAGGCGCTCGGCGACGTCGGCCTGGCGCTCCGAGAAGCTCCCGCAGGTCGTCACGAGGACGTCCTCGTCGACGAGGTTCAGGATGGCCGTCTCCATGAACTCGGTGCCCGACGCCGT
>Ga0102944_1002466_pt1 | contig 10802 bp, 7 predicted proteins | sample SalPonD_shore_MG_FD_78172 | JGI IMG/M metagenome (GOLD analysis project Ga0102944, IMG submission 78172) | Salt pond soil microbial communities from South San Francisco under conditions of wetland restoration - Salt Pond MetaG... | ecosystem: Environmental > Aquatic > Marine > Intertidal zone >... | reverse complement strand
GATTTTCCAGGTTTGTATTCTTAAAATGCAGCTTATAATTCATTGCTTGTGATCCTGCGGTATATTCTGCTGTTACATACATCTTATCAAACTCAGATTGAAAAGATGCCGAATGAATGATATTTGGTAGTGCCGGACGTATTTCAAATCCTTTACCAACTCTATAATTGATCCCCAGATACCCTTCATAAATGCTTCTTATGTATTCCGATAGCGACCAGGCCTGGGAGAACGTTCCGGATTCCGCTGGTATGCTGTCACCATTAATCTTCGCAAGGTTATGAATATTCATCTGATCAAAACGGGATAGGTGTTTGAAATCGGTACTATCCGGATAAATATCTGTAACATCTTTTTTCCTGGGCATGGCATCCATTAACTCCGGTAAAGTGCCCAAAGTTACACCTTTCATCATCATATTAGCGTAATTTTGAGTAATCGGAAATACATGATCCTGTAAAAACAAATTGCACATCTGCTCAATCAGCTCTCCCGAATTCCATAGCCATATGATACCATTGTGATATGCCGCATCCTGCTCGTAAAACGGTTCATATTGATGAAAAGGATGAAAATCCGGATCATTACTGTCCAAAGATAATACGCCATAAGGTGTGGATAGATGATTAAACACCTGCTCTGTTACTTGCCTCTTTTTCACCAATCCCGATAGCATATCGACACAAAATAATTGATTGGGACGTAATTGTTCTGATGGTTTCCCTGATTTCCGTAATGCATCATATATTATTGGCTTACTACTTACCGGGCTTGCTTCGGAAATAAATTTATTTTGGAAATTTTTTCGGACCTTTACTAATACCTTTTTTGCTTCAGAAATAAGTCTTTCCGCTTCCTGTGTTTTCTCATACTTGCACATTGTTATAGTGCTTTGCAACGCCTTTATCCAAAGTGATTGAATATCATCAGCCCGGTTTCCCCTTGGTGAATATGGACCTTTTGGTCCTACAGCGTCCATCCACGTATCGGCGTCACCATGTAGAAGGAAACCGAACTTGTCGGTTCGGTATTTTATTGTTCCAGTTATGGCCGCTTTTATGTTTGGGAAAATATTTTTTACAAAATTATGATCCCCTGAATATTGAACATATCTGTTGGCTTCAATCAAAAAACGTGGCGTAGCATCAGCCGTATTATAGATCTGTTGATCGGGCCGTACCCTGTTTGGCACTTTGCCGTATGCCGATGATGTGTCTTTTAATACCTGATATTGTAAAAATGACAGAAGATTAACTTTAGCCAAATCAAACTGGCTTGAGATGATCAACGCTCTGAGCGCGATAAATGAATCTCTTCCCCAATAATCCTGAAACCAGGGATAACCGGCATAAATGCCCGGACCAAGATGTGAGCGTTTCTCATTCATATTAAGTGCATCAAAGGAACAAAAAGCCCAATTAATAGCTTTATTCAATGTAGAATCGGATGTATCGATATGATGTGTTTGCAATAACCGGTTTAATCGATCTTTTTTCTCCTGCACCAGCGCATAACTGTTAGTCATTGCCACCAATGCATTTTTCATGGATTCCGACTCATTTGCCCCAGCGCCAACGACAAATAACTGCTCTGAATTATCAACCTTCATATGGCCACTTTTTATTTTTTCCATATGCGTTTTGATGTTCAGTTTCCCTGGTTCAAGTTGAGCATGTATTAATTTACCCTCAACTGCAATTGTCAGAAATTTTGTTAAATGCTGCTTTAACTTAATTAAGACACGATTAGGTGATGAAGAAGAATCGATGGTTACGATATGATCAAAATCTTGTCCCAACAATTGAAAATCGGCTGATTTAGCACCTTTTGCTTTTAATAAAACCATCAACGCATCAACCCCATCCGGCATGGTCACTATTTCACTGCGATCATGATCATAATGTCGTATAAGTTTATAAGGATAATATTCAACGTGCGTTGAAGGTTCAGTCCGATCCAGTAAATTACCGTCAACTATTAACTTATAGTCGGTGAACAAGGTCTCGCGATAACTGATATAACCCATCAGGAAATGATCAGTAATGCCATTCGTCTCTCCAACAAAAAAGCTTCCTTCTTTATTACTGAAATGGAAGAGATGATCCCCCTTAGTCACATCAATTTGCATATTGTCGACATTTTGTGCAACGGCATTATTCATTGTAAAAAAGGTTATTACTGCTATCAATAAAAGAAGCCGTTTATAACATATAATAGGAGTCATTTCAAACAAATAGCGTATTTAGAATTGTGATCGACAAATGGTTCCGGTTAATCCTGGTCTGTTTTATGCAGATCCTTTTCATGGATGATTTTATTCAAGGCTTTACGCAAATTTTTCCATTCCACATCATACATATCACTCAAATTTAAACTAATCGCATCCGATTGCTTTGTTTTAATATCTATTGTTTTATTCTTAATCGATATCGCCGTAATGTCATCCCAGACAAAATTGATCTTGTCGCTTGATAGTAATAGCCCTTCGATCCCCTTATCCGTTAATTTGACATATTTGCCTAAAAATATTTTGGGATAAAAGTATGCTAATAATTCAATAGCAATACCAACGATCATGTAAATAACCGGCAAGATAATATTATTGGATGGGTCATTAAGGTAAATATATATAGCTGCGGCGATCCAAAGGAATCCGAGAATTCCATAAAAGGTTTGCATATAACCCGCTTTCATCCTCGATTGACGTATAGGATAACGAATATAAAATATATGGTCGTGCATAACTGTGGCTTAAAAAGATATCTGTTTTTAAAATATGTTATTGATAAGGTAAGAAAGATATTTACATCAGGTGCTATCTGACAATAGATTAGCCTAAAAAGAATAATATTATTCCTGATTTAAAAATGGGGTACAGAATTTTTTACTTTTCGTAATATTCTGTACCCCGATTTATAATTTCTATTGAAAATCAATTATATACTTGATTTGGGAGCGTATTTTCGTAACATATCGGCGGCCTGCTCTTCCGAAGATTTCTTCCGTGGCGGAATGGAGGAGTTTTTTCCTTTGTTATCTGATTGGCCTTTATATTTCTCGAGGGTCATTCTTGCCATTTCCTCAGAATTATGAACAGGAATATCCATGAAGATATCTTTCTCGCCTTTTTTTCTTCTCTTTACGTCAGCTTCAGAATACATGGCATTATCCGTTTATTTACACCTAACACATTAACTTTATGGTTTATATACAGATGCCCAAATGATTATTTGATTTGATTTAAGATAAAAGCATCTTTTTTTAAGATTTTTTATTATCTTAATGAAGGCAAAGATTAGTACTAATATATTTTTAAATATTTGTTTTTACTAATCTTTAATTGCGTTATTTACAACATTTATTGGTAATAATGCAAAATGAACGTGCAGGAAATTAATTCAAGAGGGCTATATGGATATTGAATCATCTAAGAAGCTCATATACGAGCTTTCGAATTCGAAAATATTTAAAGATTACGAAGAAGCATTCCAGGAAGCCACGCAACTACCTCTAAAAATACGTGCGCTTGGCGAGCGTGGTTCATCTGGGAGTAATAATAAAAAAAAGCAAAATCCGTTTTGTTCCTATCTGAAGAAAAATCATTCAAATTGCCAGATATGCCTGGCAATGCAGAAGAAACTTACAGAAGAGGAATTTACTGATACCACTCACGGAATTTGTTTTGCCGGTTTACATGAATCGGCCGTACCTCTGCAGATTGGAAATGAAGTAATTGGATTCCTGCAAACAGGCCAGGTATTACTTGAAGATGCAACTCAGGATAAACTTGATCAGGTTACCAAAGATCTTCTGAAATTTGGAATTGATATTCACGAGGATGATCGTTTAGAGGAACTTTACTTCAGCTCAAAGGTGATCAGTCCTAAACAATTTGAAGCAGTTGTTAAGTTGCTTGAAATTTTCGCCCAGCATTTAACAACAGTACTCAATGAAAAAATCATTCAGCAAAATGAAGAAGAACCACCTCGTATAAAGAAGGCTAAGCGATACATTCAGGACAATATTGACCATGATTTAAGCCTTGGAGATGTGGCATCATCCGTTAACTGGAGTGCTTATTATTTCAGTAGAATGTTTAAAAAGGCAACAGGTATTAACTTTGTTGATTATTTATCGAGAGTACGTATTGAACAGGCGAAGAGAATGCTTCTAAATCCGCATTTAAATGTCAGCGAGATAGCTTATGAAGTCGGTTTTCAATCTATTACTCATTTCAACAGGGTCTTCAGAAAATTAACGGGTGAATCACCAAGTGATTATCGCAGGGATCATTCACGGACTATGGCCTGACTATCAGATAGTTATTCAAAACAGATTTAATTGTCGTTTTTGATCATAAGGTCTATGAAAAGCCTTAATGGAAAGTGGTTCCCAATCATTGTCCATATGGGCTTTTTTACATGCCAATTGAAACATGGACCGTAATTGTGCAGCATAAACACCCTCCCCTGAAAATCTTTTACCGAATTGGGATTCATTGAGCTTACCGTGACGTAATGATCTGATTTTATGTAATACTTTATTCTTACGATCGGGAAAATATTTCGACAACCATTCCTCAAATAACGGTGCGACAGCTAATGGTAATCGTACCGGTACATAAAATGCAAATCGCGCACCTGCTTTTGCCGACCGTTCAATAAGTTCCGGCATTTCGTGATCGTTAATACCTGGGATAACAGGTGCAATACTTACACCCACAGGTACACCTGCTTCCGATAATATTTTAACCGCTTCAAGCCTCCGATCCGGTCGCGACGTTCGCGGTTCCATCACTTTAACCAAATCGTTATCCAGTGTTGTTACAGAAATGCAAACACGTATGCCATTAAATGCAACAAGTTTTCGTAACACATCGATATCTCTTGTAATGAGATAATTTTTTGTTATGATCATTACCGGATTTCTGAATTCCGCTAAAATTTCGAGACACTTTCGTGTTATTTTCATTTTTCTTTCAACGGGTTGGTACGGATCGGTTACACCACTCAATGCCAATACCTGGGGTTTCCATTTTTTTGATAATAGCTCACTTTTTAATAACTCAGGCGCATTTTCCTTAACTAATATTCGACTTTCAAAATCCAGCCCGGCCGAAAATCCAAGATACTCATGTGTCGGCCGTGCATAACAATAAATGCAACCATGTTCACATCCACGATATGGATTTATACTTGCATCAAATCCGATATCAGGACTCGAGTTATAGGCTATAATAGTTCTGGAATAATCTTTCAGAAATTTTGTTTGTGGTCCATTTGATGAAACCTCAACTTTATCCTCTTCATCCAAATAGATCTGATCGTACCTGTTGGCAGGGTTATCATCAGCGCCACGTCCCCTGATTTTTTTCTTATTCATTTTCTATACCTGTGAAATGACTCCTAAGTTACACATGTATTATACATATAAAACTTATTAAATAAAACCTCAGGGTATCACAAAATCACTGATCGTTTAAATTTGTACAGCCCTTTCTAAGTATTTGATATACATATCGTAAGATTTGTAATAATATTATTTTATATATAAATTATTGATTTTATTGATAAATACATTTTATTAAATATTATGGATCTGTAGATAATGTTCTTGAAACGCATCTCTGTCATTAAACAGTCGTAATGAGGTTAACATGAAATTAAAGTTATTTTACTTTCCCATTATTGTGTGTCTGATATTGCTTACAACAACGGATATTTTACACGCACAGTTTAAAGTAAACGGTACAGTAACAGACTCTAAAAGTGGTGAACCATTAGTTGGAGTCAGTATTGTTGTTAAAAATACAACAATCGGCGTGACAACTGATACCAAGGGGAATTATGACATAACAGTACCGGGTTCACAAGCCACTCTAACATTTTCTTATGTCGGTTATATTTCAAAAGAATTTCAAGTCAGTACTCAAACGGGGACACTGAATGTCCAACTCAAAGAAGACGTTTTAGGGCTACAGGAGGTAGTTGTCACGGGGTTGGCTACCAGCATTAAAAGACAAAATGCCGCTAATTCCGTCGCCACTGTTTCAGCTAAGGAACTTGGTGGTACAACAGTTAATGAGACCATAGACGGAGCGCTTTACGGGAAAATATCAGGAGCTCAAATAAGCGCCAATTCAGGAGCTCCAGGTGGTGGATTTACGGTAAATTTACGGGGTGTAACCACAATCAATGGAGCCTCACAACCCCTCTATGTTGTGGATGGGGTTATAGTTGATAATTCATCCAACTCAGCCGGACTGAATGCAGTGACGGCAGCAGCTGCCGGTGGCAGTTCCTCAAATCAGGATAACCCGACTAACCGTATAGCAGACTTGAATCCTGAGGACATTCAAAGTATTGATGTCCTTAAAGGTGCTTCTGCTGCAGCTATTTACGGTGCACGTGCTTCAAACGGAGTAGTTATTATCAAGACCAAACGAGGGAGAATCGGAGCGCCTAAGATCTCTTTCTCACAGAGTATAGGATTTAACAGCATTTCAAAGAGATTGGGTGTTCGCCAGTTCACTCTGGAAACAGCATTGGCAAATTATGCACCACCTCCGGGAGCCGGTGCAACGCCCGATGAGATCGCCGCGTACCAGGCACGTAAATCGTTTGTTGAATCCTTATATAATAATGCCGAACAGAATGGTTTCATCAACTATGAAAATGAAATGTATGGCCAAAAAGGATTACTCTCGAACAGTGGACTAAGTGTCAGCTGGGGAACTGCAAAGACACAGTTTTTCGTTTCCGGCCTTCTTAAAAATGAAGATGGCATCATCAAACATACCGGATATGAGAAACAATCCCTAAGGGCCAATATCGACCATCAGGTATCCAAGTCGATCCACCTGTCTGTTACCTCAAATTATATCCATTCTACTTCGGACAGGGGACTGACCAATAATGATAATACCGGCGTCACTTTTGGAGTTTCCTTAGCAGCTACCCCAAATTTTGTAGATCTTAGGCCAAATCAGAATGGCATCTATCCTGATCATCCCTTTAACACGGCCAATCCTCTTCAGACTCGTGATCTGATGACTAACCAGGAAACCATTGACCGCTTTATTGCATCAGGAAAAGTGGATATCAACCTGTTGCAAACTAATTCTCATATCGTAAAAGTTATAGCTGAAGGTGGTGTGGATAATTATACTCAGCAAAATAAATCCGTTTTCCCACGTCGTTTACAATTTGAACGTATTAGTGCTCAACCGGGCACCTCAATTTTCAATGACGTGACCAACATGAACACGAACCTTCGTGGAGTTGTATTGCACACTTATAACCCACCGAGTGGTCAATTTACGTTAGTATCACAAGCCGGCTTATCTATTAATAATGCTGATCAGAATACGATTGTAAGTGTAGCCAATAACTTAATAGGTGTTCAGACCAACCTGGACCAATCCGCTTCCATCAATACCCAACAGAACCGAACATTCCAAAATGACCGGGGAATTTTCCTGCAGGAAGAATTCAATGTGAAAGATACTTATATCCTGACTGCCGGAGTGCGGGGTGATAAATCTTCGCGAAATGGAAACGTTGACAAATTCTATTTCTATCCCAAGGCTTCTTTGGCAGTCAATTTAAGTAACATGAAATTCTGGAATGTTAAAGATATTAATCAGTTAAAACTGCGTATAGCTTTCGGCCAGTCGGGAAATTTCGCAAACTTTGGTGCTAAATATACTACGCTTGGTCCATCAAATATAGGTGGAAACGGCGGTATATTAATTGGTACAACACGAGGAACCGAGGGTATCCGTCCGGAACAACAAACGGAAATTGAAACGGGTTTCGATGCCTCATTCTTCGATGACAGAGCTACTCTCGAATTCACGCTGTATCAGAAGAGAATAACCGATATGCTTTTGAACCGTGAATTGGAACCATCAACCGGTTATCAGTTTGAGACCTTCAACGGAGGAGAAATGACTAACAGGGGAATTGAAGTAGGATTAAACCTTAATCCTATCAGCTCAGCCAATTTCAACTGGGTATCCAATATCAATTTCTGGAAGAATACTTCCAAGGTGAATAAACTTCCCGTCCCGGCATTTCGTGCAGGAGGATTTGGTGCCACATTGGCTATATTTCAGATCGAACAAGGTCAATCAGCTTCACAAATCGTTGGTATTGATCCGGTGGTTCAGGGACCCGACACTACTATTGTGACCCGTAAATTGGGCGACCACGAACCGGACTTCCAAATGTCGTTTTATAATACTTTCAATATTTTTAAAAACTGGGAAGTAAGCTTTATAGCACAGTGGAAAAAAGGTGGCGACAACATCAACTTATCGCAGTTGTTATTCGATCTTAACGGTACAACCGGTGATTATGATGATACCGATTTTAATACAACAGAACTCAGGGCCGCTGTTGCCGGTATACAGCCCGGTGATGTAAATGGTGTTAAACGAACCAAATTACTGGGAGTGAGTGCCGCGCAATATGTACAAGATGCTTCTTATTTCAAGCTTCGGGAGGTCGGTGTTTACTATAACTTGCCAAGGACAACTCTTAACAAGTGGTTTGGAGATAACGTTTCGGCCATACGTTTCGGTGTTTCCGGTAATAACCTGATCACAATTTCACCTTATCAGAGCTATGATCCGGAGGTGTCTAACTTCGGTACTCAGCCTGTCGCCGGTGGTGTAGAAGTACTTCCATACCCCGCACAACGCAAATTCTTCTTCAATGTTAAAATTGATTTTTAAGAAACGGGGGTAAAAAATGAAATCACGTATAGTATCAGATTTATTACAACAGAAAATTCTACTTTCATTCTTTATCACTCTTGTTATTGTTGGTTTCTCAGCATGTGATATATTGAACCTGAAAGATAAAGTAGATCCTAACGGACCGAGTTTACAGGCTCTGAGTCAAAATGCAACCAAAGACGAGATTGCAAACGTCGCAACTGGAATTGAATCCGGGGTGCGAGTAGACATTAACTTATACATGGTCGATGTTGGTATGATAGGCCGGGAGGTTTATCGATTCCTTGCCTCAGAACCCCGCTTCACAGGCGATCTTCTTGGAAAAGAAAACTCCGTTCTCGATAATAATACATTTTATATCACACGGCCGTGGCGTGCCCGCTATGCCGTCGTTCGAAATACAAACATCCTGGTTGAATCCGCTCAAAACAGTACTGAATTAACAGATAACGAAAAGAATGGCGCATACGGCTTCGCTAAAACCATTCAGGCTTATCAGTTACTCTTAAACCTCACATTAACATATGATAATGGTATACGTACTGATGTGGCCACTGATAATCTGGGACCCTTTGTAAATCGACAGACAGCTTTAGGCAATATTGCCACACTGCTTGATGACGGGTACAGTGATTTGAATAATGCCGGAGGTGCATTTGCATTCCCATTATCTGATGGTTTTGCCGGATTTGATACACCTGCTACATTTAAGACTTTCAACCGGGCTATCGCTGCAAGAGTAGCGGTATATGACGCTAAATATCAGGATGCATTAACTATCCTGAATGACTCTTTTATCGATCCGGCCGGTGATCTTAACACCGGGGTTTACAGTATTTTCTCTACGGCAAGCGGAGATCAAATAAATCCCATTTACAGAAATCCGGATGCCCAGTCTGGTGACTCATGGGTAGCTCATCCGAGCTATATCACGGATCTTGAGGCAGGCGACGATCGCATCAATAAAGTATTTCAGAGATCACAAACAGCCACGCTGGATGGATTAGGCGGTGATTATGGATTTTATGTTTATAAGACCCAGACCGATCCTTACCCACTGATCCGTAATGAGGAACTTATATTAATTCGGGCTGAGTCACGTATTCAGACGGGTGATCTCCCAGGAGCTGTCAGTGACTTGAATATAATAAGGAACGCTCATAATCTGCCTGATTACAGCGGCGCACAAACAGAGTCAGCGCTTATTGATGAAATGTTGAAACAACGTCGCTATTCTCTTTTTGGAGAAGGTCACAGGTGGATTGACATGCGTCGTTATAACCGGTTAAATCAATTACCAATCGACCGTACCGGTGATAACGTCTGGCAACAATTTCCTATACCGGCTCCGGAAAATGCCTGATTTTTATATTCGCTATACTATTCCGTATTATTTTACAGAATAGTATAGCGTCTAATTATGAGTAAAAGTGCCGGATTATTAATGTATCGAATTCATGATGATGAGCTGCAAATATTTTTGGCTCATATGGGCGGGCCCTATTTCAAAAATAGAGATAATGGATACTGGACAATTCCCAAAGGCCTCATAGAAAATAACGAACCCAATAAAGAGGCAGCGAAGCGGGAATTTCAAGAAGAAACGGGATTAGTTGGTGAAGAACCAATGTTCTCTTTAGGTGAGATTAAACAAAAAGGGGGTAAAATAGTTTATGCATGGGCATTTGAATATAAAGGTCCGGATAAAGTAAAAATTTCAAGCAATAGTTTTGAAATAGAATGGCCACCAAAATCAGGGAAAAAGAAAACATTCCCTGAAATTGACGAAGCTCAATTCTATAAGGAAGAAGAGGCCAGGAAGAAAATAAATCCCGCTCAACTACCTTTTATCGATCGCCTCAAAGAACAACTCTGAGTGTTTAAGTGATAGCATGTAAATGAATTAAAGTTTTTACTATCTCCGTTTTCCGGCTTTTTTATTTATAGCTTACGCCACGTAAATCGTCTTGATATTCATGAATTCTTTGATACCGAAAGGCGAAAGCTCGCGGCCATAACCTGAATTCTTGATACCTCCGAAAGGCAGGCGTGGATCAGATTT
>Ga0102944_1002465_pt1 | contig 10803 bp, 9 predicted proteins | sample SalPonD_shore_MG_FD_78172 | JGI IMG/M metagenome (GOLD analysis project Ga0102944, IMG submission 78172) | Salt pond soil microbial communities from South San Francisco under conditions of wetland restoration - Salt Pond MetaG... | ecosystem: Environmental > Aquatic > Marine > Intertidal zone >... | reverse complement strand
GGCGATACGCTCAATACCGATATTTTAGGCGGTAATAAATTCGGGCTAAAGACGATGCTGGTCCTGTCCGGAAACACGCGTCCCGAAAATGTAGATTTGAGAATTAGCTCATCCGGCATTATTCCGGATTATATCGGAGATTCGATTTTTTGCTAGGTTGATGTCTATTGGGAACCTACTCTTTGCTTATTTGTGTTGATAGCACATTATGAAAGCTTCCCAAACATACGATGTAATTGTAGCCGGTTCCGGCATGGGCGGAATGAGTGCTGCCGCTCTTTTAGCCAATCAAAATTACAAAGTATTGGTATTGGAAGCTGCGCATGCGCTGGGTGGATGCAGTTCTTCGTATTATCGCCAGGGCTATTGGTTTGAGACCGGAGCTACAACACTCATTGGTTTTGACGAGCATCAACCGCTGCGGTACTTGGAACAACAGACCGGCATTGGGATTCCGCGAATTGAATTGTTACCGTCCATGCAGGTTCATTTGAATGGGAACACGATTACCCGTTACAAAGACCGTGAACTATGGATTGAGGAAGCATCGAGGAATTTTGGTTTTCAAAATCAGCAACGAAAATTTTGGGAGCTGGCGTATGATATTTCAGATGTTGTTTGGCGTATTTCGATAAAGAATAACTTCTTTCCTCCAACGTCAGTCAGGGATATTTTCGAGCTGATTACGAGCAATAATCCCACGGATGTTTGGGTCTTGCCATATGCGCTCAAGTCTGTTGAGGATGTGATGCGTGAGTATCATCTGGATTCACCGAAATTTCGCCGATTTGTAGATGAACAACTTATGATTACTGCTCAATCAAGCGCCAAAGAAACGCCCTTTTTGTTTGGCGCAGCGGGGCTGACCTATACGAACTATTCCAATTATTATGTGCCGGGCGGGCTGATTAACATGGTGCACGAGATTCGGGATTTTATTCTCCGAAAAGGGGGCATGATAAAAACTAAATCGCCGGTGGAAAAGATATCGCGCTGGAAAGATGGTTTTAAGATTACTACTGCTAATAGAACATATAATGCCCCGGTGGTAGTCTCCAACATTCCGGTATGGAACATGCCCATGCTTACTTCGAATGAAATACGCAGCTATTTTGAAAAAGAAGCTCAAAATTATACCCGGGCCTGGGGGGCTTTTACGATGGGGGTTGTCACGGAAGATCGTTACTCCGAAGATCTTCCCCTTCATCACCAAATTCATTTAGATGAAAAATCACCTGATGGTATTGTATCTCAATCGATTTTTGTCTCGCTGTCGCATCCCGATGATGGCAAACGAGCTCAACCGGGGCATCGGGTACTCAATATTTCAACGCATACCCGGCCGGAGAGCTGGTTTTTAGCGAATGGGAAGAATTATGAACGACAGAAACAAGAGTTAGCAACGGCTATTATTGAGCATTTAGATCGGAAACTACCGGGTTTTTCAAAAGACCATATCATAAAGAAGTTTTCCGCCACTCCTTTGACATGGCAAAATTGGGTTTATCGTAATAAGGGTAAAGTGGGAGGCATTCCACAAAGTATGGGACGCTCGCTGATCGACTGGATGCCGGCCGAAACACCTTTTGAGGGGCTTTATTTGTGCGGAGATACGGTATTCCCGGGGCAGGGCATTCCCGGAGTAACGCTCAGCGGCATTAACTGCTATCATCGGATTAAACGCCATCTGGGTTAGATGGGCGATCAGAATATCGTTTAAGAACTTCATAAACAATTCTTTGAAACAATTGCTCAAACCAAACGTTTCGTCTATTAGAATTCATCATAAGGAACCGTATATTCCTTCAGTAAAGAAAATGACAATTAATAGCCTTTATTTTTGAATTACCAATCCTCTAATTACAGTCCCAATACACAATTTTCGATTTTTCCGCCGGCCGTAAAACACCTGCTGATTATCAATGTGCTGGTATTTGTAGCTACATTCACACCAGGAATCGGCCCCATTTTACAACAATATGGACCGTTGTGGCCAATTGGGAGCGGACACTTTTATATCTGGCAGATCGTCACCTACATGTTTATGCATGCGGGATTCGCGCACATTTTCTTCAATCTTTTTGCCCTTTGGATGTTCGGGCAGTCGGTTGAAAATTTTTGGGGTACGCGACGGTTTACGATCTATTACTTTTTAACGGGCATCGGTGCGGCTCTCTTGCACATGGCTATCGGTGTAAATGCCCCCACACTTGGCGCATCAGGGGCCGTTTATGGAATACTTCTGGCCTTTGGGATGATGTTTCCGAATCGTATTATCATGTTTATTTTTCCTCCCATACCCATAAAAGCCAAGTACTTTGTAGCCATATTCGGTGCTATTGAGCTATTTAGCGGGGTTACGGGTACAAATTCAGGCATTGCACACTTTGCTCACCTGGGGGGGATGCTTGTAGGTTTTATCCTGATAAAATATTGGGGATTAAAAAGCGAAGATTCTTACTACTAACAGTAAAAATTTTTATAAATTTAGTACTGTAATAAGGTTAATTCTTTTGTCATTGAATTATGTACAACGATAGCTTCAGCAATTCAGTAAAACGCGGCTATTGGGCCATGCCGGTTGCTATTCGGGCTATTATTTCCCTGAACGTCATTGTGTTTCTATTTCAGGCGCTTCTGGGGATTATCAGTCCCGCCTACAGTAATGCGTTTGTCAAGGCGTTGGCGTTTTTTCCGGAATGGCATACGGCGCTATTTCAGCCGTGGCGACTTGTAACGTACATGTTTTTACACGGCGGTATTTTTCACATCCTGTTTAACATGCTTTGGCTCTGGTGGATGGGACGCGCCGTTGAACAAACGCTGGGGCCGCGTACGTTCACGGTGATTTATATGGGAGCCGGTATTGGCGGTGCCCTTATTGATGTAGTTGTAGCACAATTTTTGGGTATTAATTACGTCATCGGTGCTTCCGGGGCTGTTTTTGGGATTATGGTAGCTTTTGCCATGCTTTATCCGACAATGCCGATCATGCTGTTCTTATTACCGCCTATCGAAGCGCGCTATGTAGTGGCGGGACTCATTGCCCTGAATTTGTTACTACTCAATGGCGGCGATGGGGTGGCCCATGTAGTACACCTTGGCGGAGCCGGTGTGGGTTATCTGTTGATGAAAGCTCAGAATCAAGGATACGAATTAAGTCGCTGGATTCTACCTTTAGAGCAGTTTTGGTATCGTCTGAAGGGCGTTTATAAAAAGCAGAAAACGAAAGCCAAAAGCACAAGAAACAACAATATGTATTCGGTTTCTGATGTTGAAATCATTGATGAAAGTGATCAATCTGAGCTGGATGAAATCCTCGAAAAAATATCAAAGAAAGGCTACGACGGACTCACCAAAGAAGAAAAGAAAAAGCTCTTCGAATTAAGCAAAAAGAATTGACCTCAAGTGAATGATTTACTTCATTCGTGACGTTAGGTAGTGGAAAGCTAATCTGGAAATCAAAAATTGTTATGCCTCAGATAAAACGACGTGATTCGATACAGGTAATGGTCGGTGATGTGCCGGTCGGCGGTGGAGCTCCCATCGTAGTACAATCAATGACCAATACTGATACTGCAGATGTCGATGCCACCGTTCAGCAAATCAAATATTTGCATAAAGCAGGTTCTGAGATTGTCAGGATTACCGTTAATAATGATGATGCGGCTAAAGCCGTCCCCCATATCAAAGAAAAACTCCTAAAGGACGATGTGACGGTGCCCATTGTGGGCGACTTTCACTACAACGGGCACAAGTTATTAGTCGATTATCCCGAGACAGCCAAGGCTCTTTCCAAGTTTCGAATTAATCCCGGAAATACCGGTACCAAGACGCGGGATGAGAATTTTTGTACGATTGTAGAGCAAGCTATTAAATACGACAAGCCGGTGCGTATCGGGGTGAATTGGGGTTCTCTCGATCAACAGCTTCTGGCCGATAAGATGGATGCCAACAGTAAGCTCGAAAATCCCAAATCATCAAAGCAGGTGATGCTTGATACCATGGTCGAAAGTGCGCGTCGGTCGGCTGAATTGGCAGAAAGCGTTGGACTGGCATCCAACAAAATTATCATCAGCTGCAAGATGTCCAATGTTCAGGATGTCGTGCACGTCTATCAGCGCATAGCCGAAATCCTGGATTACCCGCTGCATGTTGGACTTACTGAAGCGGGTATGGGTATGAAAGGTATTGTGGCCAGTTCATCGGCACTCTCTGTGTTACTGCAGCAGGGTATTGGCGACACCATTCGCGTTTCCTTGACACCACAGCCGGGCGGTGATCGCGCCGAAGAAGTACGGGTTTGCCAGCAGGTATTACAGTCGTTGGGCATTCGTAATTTTATCCCTCAAGTGACTGCTTGTCCCGGATGTGGAAGAACAAACAGTACGTATTTTCAAGAGCTGGCTGATGAAATCCAGAAATATCTACGCGAGATGATGCCTATCTGGCGGGATATGTATCCCGGTGTAGAAGAGATGGATGTGGCCGTGATGGGATGTGTGGTAAACGGCCCCGGTGAATCACGCAATGCCAATATTGGTATATCACTTCCCGGGACATTTGAAGATCCCAAAGCACCTGTTTATATGGATGGAGAACATTTTACGACCTTGCGCGGTGAAGGAATTAGTAAAGAATTTCGTCAGATCCTGGATGATTATGTAATGCGTAATTATGGGCAGTCCAATGGACAGAAGAAAGAAGCTGTCGAAGAAGTCGAATAGTTTATAATCCAAATTTTGAAGGGAAGATGTCTAATGTATTCCGTGTCGGATGGTTTTTGCTAATGCTTCCCATCGTATTGCTGTCGTGTAAAAATCATAACCGCGAGATTGTTGATCAACAGTATTTAAAATCTCACGACTACACAGTCTTTGAGAACAAGGCGAATCAGGAAAAAAAGCAAAGAGCTAAGCAGAGGAAAACGTTAACAGCCAACCTTGAACTACTTCCACGATGTGAGGATGTAAAAAAATTCTCTTTGCCGGTTGAGATTAGCGAAAAAGAGTTTCCCGACTTGCTAAAAAATCACAGTTGTGACGTTCTCGATGCCGATTCCTTGGGAGGGCTGCCGCTTGAAATACTCGGAAAAAGTCATTTTAGAGATGCAGATACGTATTTTGTATTGTTGGGAAATAATATCCTGAGTGCTAACCGCAAGATGTTGGCCGTTACATTTAATAAAGATTCTGAATTACTCGATTTTGAAGAGGTTGGAGCTTATAAAAAGAGTGTCTCGAATAGTATCACAACTGATCTTAAGTTGGGATATGACGGAGAAATATTGAAGTTAACCTCTATCATGATTAGAAACATTAAATACCCGATTAAACAAAACTACAAGGTTAAAACTCAATATGAGATCGACGGACGGGGAGACATCCGAAAAATTTAATATCTTTTCATAGTCTGGCAAAACAGAATTATGTGATGAAAATTCCGCATCAAGATGTATATTGATACCTATATGGCTATCCTAAAAAAATAACTTATTATCATGAGAATGAGTCGTAAATTATTAGTTCTTATTGTCGGTTTTGTAGTAATTCCTTGTCTTTTAATGGCTCAGCAGGAGAAATCCTCATTAGAGCAACAGGCAGATTCGCTGTATAAAAATTTCGATGAAACCCAGGCTTTGGAGGTATACAAACAGATTTTGAAGCAGCATCCCAATGATTACCAAGCACTGTGGCGGACAAGTTTTTTGTATTCCCGGATAGGAAATCGACAGGATGATAAAGATGAGAAAAAAGCATACTTCAACGAAGCGATAAATCTTGCCCAGCGCGCTTTGAAAATTGATTCTACCGATACGCAATCTAATTTTGTGATGGCCGTTGCGATGGGACGTAAGGCATTGATTTCAGGAGCTAAAGCCCGCGTAGCCGCTTCGCGGGATATTAAGAAATATGCCGAGCTTGCAATAAAATACGACAGTACAAATGCCGGGGCATGGCATGTGCTGGGACGCTGGCATCTGAAGGTGGCCAATCTTAGCTGGATAGAACGGATGGCCGCGAATACGCTCTTCGGCGGTATCCCCAAAGCCAGTAACCAGAAAGCAGAGGAATATATTAAGAAGGCTATTCAGCTTAATGGCAAGTATATTTTATACTATCATGATTTGGCACGAGTGTATAAAGAAATGGGACAGGATCAAAAGGCAATAAATACTTGTCAAACTGCCCTTAATATTCCTAAATTAACCCCCGATGATGACCGTCTCAAACAAGAATGCCGCGATTTAATAGAAGATTTACGTTAGTATTCCCGGCAGTACGATATTTAAATACATGCAGGATATCCGACATATAATTTCTTGATTTTAAAGACACGAAGTTGCTTTACTTTCCCTATATTCACGTCTTTCTTCAACCGTAGAAGCAACTAACATTAAAGACCCTCAGATACTCTTTTAGAAGTTTTTAAATATACCTAAGGAAAAGATTTTACTCAATGGCTTCGAAGCAGACAAATTTTAATAGAATTGGGGTGTTAACGTCCGGAGGCGATGCCCCGGGAATGAATGCGGCCATTCGTGCCGTCGTTCGCACCTGTGTTTACAATGACATAACTCCCTATGGCATTTTCCAGGGATACGAAGGACTGATTAAAAATAAGATACAGGAAATGGATGCCAGCTCGGTGAAGCACATTATTTACCAGGGGGGCACTATCCTCAAATCAGCCAGAAGTCCCAAATTTAAGACTAAAGAAGGGATGTCCCGAGCTTGGAAAAATGTTAATAAGCATGAGCTTGATGCCCTGGTTGTTATCGGTGGGGACGGTACGTTTAAAGGCGCGATGGAATTTGGCGAATTGCATGATTTTCCAATTATTGGAATTCCCGGAACAATTGATAACGACATTTATGGAACGGATTTTACCGTCGGTTTTGATACGGCTGTAAATACGGTCGTTGAAGCGGTTGACAAAATTCGGGATACCGCCACCTCGCATAACCGATTGTTTTTTATTGAGGTAATGGGACGCGATGCAGGTTTTATTGCGGTTTATTCAGGTATTGCAGCAGGGGCTGAAGAGGTGCTGATCCCTGAAAAAGATCGGGGTATTCAGCGTTTGTTTGATTCCCTGGAGCGAACCTCACGGCGCAAAAAGAGTTCACGCCTGGTGATTGTAGCCGAAGGGGACAAAAATGGCAGCGTTTACGACCTTGAGGATAAGGTAAAAGAACATTTTGGTGATCGGTATGAGACAAAGGTGACTATCCTCGGGCACGTGCAACGCGGCGGCCGGCCCAGCTGTGCGGACAGGGTGTTGGCCAGTCAGCTCGGTGTTAAGGCCGTAGAGGCACTTCTTGAAGGTAAACGGAATGTCATGGTAGGGATGCGTGATCGCAAAGTAAAATTCACTGATTTCGATCAGGCTACCAAGCAGAATCCGAAAATGGATGCTGAATTGCTGCGTACCGCCGATATTATTTCCATCTAATTGTTTTACAGTCTGATTCCAATCCGAAACTTAATTTTTTTGACTTGTGTCTCAAGATCATTCCTACAAGGCTCCTGAATGGGCAAAACATGTAATTTGGTATCAGATCTTCCCCGAGCGTTTTCGAAATGGGGATTCATCCAACGACCCTGACCGCGAGCGTGTTGGCGGCCCGGAAGGCTGGGAAATATCTCCATGGACCGAAGATTGGTATAAATGTGCCGATTGGGAAAATGACATGGGCAAAGATTTTCGAGACAGTGTCCGTACGCGTCGTTACGGAGGAGATCTGAAGGGAATCATCGACAAATTGGATTATCTGAAGGATCTTGGAATCGGTGCACTTTATCTAAATCCGGTTTTTGATGCGATATCCCTGCATAAATACGATGCCAGTTACTATCATCATATCGATCGCTACTTTGGTCCCGATCCCAGGGGGGATGCCGAGATGATGAAACAGGAGGATCCCAGTGATCCGTCGTCATGGAAATGGACTTCGGCGGATAAGCTTTTTCTCAAGCTCATCGATGAAGTACACGAACGGGATATGAAAATCATCATCGACGGGGTATTTAATCACACAGGTACTGATTTTTGGGCTTTCCGGGATGTTGCCCGGAAACAGAAAGACTCTCAATACAAAAATTGGTATGCCATCACTTCTTTTAAGGATGGGGATGGATCCGAGTTTGAATATCATGGCTGGTGGGGCGTCAAAGATTTGCCGGTTTTTAAAGAAGAAGATAATACACTTGTAAAGCCGGTAAGGGAACATATTTTCGCTGTCACGCGGCGCTGGATGGATCCCGATGGTGACGGTGATCCTTCTGATGGTATCGACGGCTGGCGCCTCGATGTGCCGGATGAAATTGGCCAGGGATTTTGGAAAGAATGGAACGAGCTTGTTCGGGATATTAACCCCGAAGCTTATACCGTTGGTGAAATTTGGACTACAAAATCCAGAGAATGGGTCAATGGTGATATTTTTTCCGCAGCTATGAATTATCCCTTAGCGGGATTGCTGCAGGATTATATGATCGATCAGTCGGTTAAACCGGCTGATTTTATGAATCGTCTCGATGAATTGCGTAAGGGATTTCCGGAAGAAGCGCCATTTGTACTACAAAATTTGATTGATAGTCATGATACGCCTCGCATAGCCTCAATGGTACTCAATCCGGGTCGGGAATATGATAAAGAGGGCCGTCCCGAAGATGGCTTCGATGTGAGAAAGCCCGATCAGGATGAGCGACGAATACAAAAATTAATTGCTCTTTTTCAGTATACATACGTAGGGGCGCCGATGATTTTTTACGGTACGGAAGCCGGTATGTGGGGAGCCGATGACCCGGATGATCGCAAGCCAATGGTGTGGGAAGAGTTTGACTATGAACCCGAAAAAGAGCATCCGCTCGGCGAAGATCGTCCCGTTGACGATAATAATTTTGATGCATCTTTACACGACTGGTACAAAAAGCTGGGCACGATTCGAAATCAGCACGAAGTGCTGCAGACCGGTCATTATCGTCAATTAATGGTGGATAATGAAAAGAATATTGTAGTTTTTGCTCGTTTTTTTGACGACGAAAAATTTAGTTTTGTAGCCTTGAATCGGTCGACGGATTCTCAAAAAATCCAAATATCAATGGAAAATTTTAAAGTAGTTCCCGGAAGACATCTCGAAAATTTGATTACCAATACCCGCATTCAGGTTGACGCCGATACGGCCTCGGTTACACTTCCACCGGTATCTGGTGTTGTCTTGGTTCCTGAGTCTGACTGATCGATGAAGATAGATCCGAAATACTTTAATCGTTTTCTCGCTATCATGGCCATCATGGCGGCTGTGATTATTATGTTTTTTACTTTTCATAACCAGCTGAGCGATAAGTCCGATTTTAAAAAAAGAATTTTTGCACAAGATTCCCTGCAGACGATTTATTTTCACAATGCGCAGGATGCTGACAGTTTGCGGATTTCTGATTTTAAAGGACAGTATGTAGTACTTGACTTCTGGGCTAATTGGTCGGATGAGTCTCTGGACTTCCATCAAAAGTTGGCTGATATCAAAAATCAATATCCCGATAAACTTCAGATCATTGCCGCCGCAGTCGGGCTTCGTCGTAAGCAAGTCATTTCGTATATGCAAAAGCATCCCTTTCCTTTTCATTTTGTAGGAGGGTCAAAGCCATTTGCTGTTTTCGGTGTTCCGGGCCTGCCTGCGCAGCTTATATATAATCCTGACGGTAAGCTGCAGAGTGTTTTCCTGGGATTTCCCGATAAAAGCCAGTATGATAGCCTTCGAACGCTTGTAGCCCATGGAAACGAGCAGTGATACTATTGCGATGTGGGCAGGCTAGGCTCTTAAAAGTTTGCTTATTATCAATCTAAGATCATGCGGGCCGGAAAAATATTGCTTTCCAGAAATTGAAGCCTTTAATTGTAGGGAATGATGTTTTTCGGGAGATAATTCTGATCAACATTAGGTATGTATGCGCCATTTCTAATAAACGGATGTTGAGGTTCACTTTTGGCTGGAAGTACAATTTATGATATCGCCCGCGAAGCGGGTGTTAGCATTGCCACGGTGTCGCGGGTGATGAATAAAAATGAAGGAATTTCTGATAAGACCCGTAAAAAGGTATTGGAAGTCGCCGATGAGTTGGGATATCACCCACAGGCTTATGCACAGGGACTAGCCCGGAAGGAGAAAAATCTTATCATGGTTGTAGTACCCGTACTTTCTAATTATTTCTTTATGGAGGTATTGGCGGGTATTCAGGATGAGATGTCAAACTATCATTATGATTTGAATATTTTCAACATACAGAGTAATGGCGGCAATATGTTTGACCAGGTTGAAAATATTATCAAGCGGCAACTGGCCGACGGATATCTATTTATTTCGACGCACCTGCGAAATAAACAGCTTAAGAAATTGGAAAGTTACGATGCCCCCATCACATTGATCGATGAAAAATATCCGGGCATTAATTCGGTGAGTGTGGATAATGGGAAGGGGATACAGCTGGCCATGCAGTATTTTTTGAAACGGGGATTGCGTCGTGTAGGGATGATCAGTGCTTTGAAGTCGTCAAAACCGGGAGAGCAACGTATCAGTGGATATAAGAAGGCACTCAAACAGGCAGGGGTGAAGATCGATGAAAAATTGATTGTAACAGGTGATTCGTTCTACCGGGATGGATTTTCTGAGCTGAATGGTTATGAGGCAATGAATAAACTGTTGAAGCTTTCCAATCCCCCGGAAGCCTGCTTTTGTTCTTCGGATATACAAGCTGTGGGCGCATTAAAGGCTATGAGAGAGATGAAAATGCATATCCCTGT
>Ga0102944_1002463_pt1 | contig 10821 bp, 11 predicted proteins | sample SalPonD_shore_MG_FD_78172 | JGI IMG/M metagenome (GOLD analysis project Ga0102944, IMG submission 78172) | Salt pond soil microbial communities from South San Francisco under conditions of wetland restoration - Salt Pond MetaG... | ecosystem: Environmental > Aquatic > Marine > Intertidal zone >... | reverse complement strand
GGCCGATTTTTAAAGATTTTGAAATTTTATCGGACAAAAATGTAGAACCATTAGTAATTAATACCTCTTGCTCTCTTTGCTCCTACTGTGGCCATTGTGGTTGGTTATTATTCATGACCAATAAAAAAGGCCGGAAGTAATCCGGCCCTTTTCAAACAGAAGCAATGATGCTTATCGAATTGGATCAGTTTAGCAATTGTGAAAGTTTAGCTTCTTTCTGGGGGCCTACGAGAAATTCTTTTATAATACCATTTTCTACTACTACCGTCGATGGCGTTCCCATTACTCCGAATTTACGGGCAGTCGCCATATCACGTGTAATATCAATTTTATAAATATTCTTCGCCTTTTTAGCATACTTATCCACAACCGGGGTCATGGGTTTACAAGCGGCACAACTTTGACTATAAAAATAAAACATGGCTTTTTTACCGCTTCCGACAATCTTTCCATATTTACCACCTAATTCTGGTGCCTTTTTACCCTTTTTAAATCTCATTTTAAGTACCATTCCGTATTGCAGGGCAAAGAACAATACGACTATTCCAACGATGATATAAACGAATGTCATAATACTTATCTCTAATATGAATTATGATTATTATGCTCTATAGATATTAAACGATAATATATAATATTATTATATCACAATATAGTTATTTATTAATATAAATAATAAAATTTTCATAGGTATCAACTGTAAATCCCTATCATTTAAAAGCTTTAACAATTTAAATTGATAAAGCTCTTATATTTTCCAATATCATTATGAATCTCATCAAATTAACCAGGGATAAAAAAACATGACGGATCTTCCTGATTTATCGCATATACAAAAAGCTCTGCACAGAATACAACCCTATACTCACCGGACCCCGGTATTGCGAAGTAAACAGTTTAATGAACGGGTCGGTGCGGATGTTTACTTTAAATGTGAAAATTTTCAAAAAATCGGCGCCTTTAAATTCCGGGGTGCCAGTAATACTGTTTTTTCACTTACCGATGAACAATCCATGAAGGGTGTTGCTACGCATTCATCAGGCAATCATGCTCAGGCCGTTGCTCTTGCGGCCAGGATGCGGGGAATACCGGCCTACATTGTAATGCCAAGTAATGCCCCGAAAGTGAAGAAGGAAGCCGTTGCCGGTTATGGTGGCATTATCCATTACTGTGAACCGACATTGCAGGCCCGCGAAGATGTCCTGAATGATGTGGTGGACGAAACCGGGGCTTATTTTATCCCTTCTTACGATGATAAACGCATAGTGGCCGGGCAAGGGACAGCAACACTTGAACTATTGGAAGACTATCCTGATTTGGACTATGTTTTAGCCCCTGTTGGTGGTGGCGGTTTACTTAGTGGAACTTCAATCGCAGCAAAAGGAATTAGATCAACTATCAAAGTAATTGGCGCCGAACCAGAAACAGTAAATGACGCATATCAATCTTTTAAATCGGGTAAATTACAGCCCGCAACCAATAATATGACAATTGCTGACGGCTTACGAACATCCCTGAGTGATCTCACTTTTTCGATTATTTATAAAAACGCAGACGATATCATAACGGTCTCTGAATCTTCCATTATTAAAGCCATGCGTTTCATCTGGGAGCGAATGAAAATTATAATCGAACCATCCTCAGCCGTGCCGGTAGCTGTTTTGATGGATAATAAATTAACTGTTACGGGAAAAAAAGCAGGTATTATCATATCCGGCGGGAATGTTGATCTGGATAAATTGCCCTGGCTGTAGCTGGAATATATTGCACCTTATAACGTTATAAATAACAGACTGCTAATAAATTGTACTTGCTTTTAATCGGATATTATAGCTAAATATTCTTAAGGGAATGGTACAAACAGGATTATTATCCGGAAAGGTTGTTTAACATGATTACACTTGATCTTGATACAAATGAAGTAACTGTACTAATTGAAGCACTTGAAAGTAGTATTTCTGAACTTAGAATGGAAATTGCTGATACCGACAGTTCCGCGTTCCGGGAAAAACTGAAAGAGAAAAAACGTATTTTAAATCGAGTATTACATATTGTTGAAGGAAAAGAAGAAGATACGGCAGATTAAAGTATTCATCATTCTTGCTTTGAAAAGATTACGGTTAACCATCCATCCTCAAATTTTTTATCACTCATACGATAGTAATTCAAAAAGCTCGGCAGGAAAAAATTTCGGCGCTGGTTTTTGATTTGAACCACCAATTCATCGCCAAATTGCTGTACGGTGTAATCGGCATCATCAATAAACGGGATGTGTAATCTCATGATATAGTCATTATTCTCCTGTTTCAGCTCATAAATAGACTCATTATATAACACCACCGCCGGATCTTCATTCTCATAAATTCTCTTGCCCACTTTTATTAATGTATTAAAGCCGAAAACCTCTTTACCCAGATGTGGAACTTTATAAATAGGGAGTGGTGAAAAACTATCTTCTATCTCTTTTAAATATCCTTTTTGAGACTTCAGATAATTTTTAAACAATTCACCGGCTTTAGCTTCTTCGATGATCCTGTTAACAATCACCGCATCAACAGTAAATCCATAAAGCTGAAGATAGGTAAATGCCCTTCGTGATTCCTGGATGACCATTCTTTCGGGATTCATAACCAGGCGTATGGAACTGATATTCGCGTTACTCATCACCTCCTGAATCCGATTCAATTTATTAAATATCTCCTCCAGCTCATCATAACCTTTGTCGAATGGGACACCTGTAACCATACGGGCTGCTTTACCCACTGTCCGTACCGCAAATCGCTGAAATGGAAATGCCTGCATGAGCCACCAGTGAGTAATCTGAGGTAATGATAAAAGCGTTAAGGTCTCCCCGGTCGGCGCACTGTCAATAATGATCAGTTCATAATCATCCTCATGATAAAACTTATCTAACCATAAAAGTGCCGATCCCTCCCCCATTCCGGGTATTGCCGCCAATTCTTCCGCCGCTACCGTTTCCAAACCCTGCCATTTTAAAACGACCAGTAAAAGATCCCTGATGCTCCCCCAATATTTTTTCATGGAGTAATAAAGATCTATCTCAAGTGCATAGAGGTTCTCATGTATTTCTTCCGGTTCCGGTCCCAGCGTTACATCAAGTGCATCTGCCAGACTGTGGGCCGGATCCGTTGACATGATTAATGTTTTATATCCTCTTTTTGCGGCTGAAACTGCCGTAGCAGCTGCTATCGTGGTTTTACCTACCCCTCCTTTTCCCGTAAATAACAAAATGCGTTTATCAGCCATAAAAAAGTGATGAATAGTTGGTCAGATACCAGGACTGCAACAGTAATTTTGCTAAAAGTTACTAATAAAAGGTGTTCTTAATCGAGATATTAGATTAAAAAAATGTGTCAGACAGGTATCTGTTTAAGATGCAGCATACTATCATTCACCGTAACAGGAACAAATCAAATTCTGATATACATACCTTCGGCTTCCGGTGCACATCTTTTGAAACCAAATTTTTCATAAAACTCCGGTACATCAGCAATCAAATCCACATAGGCTGAGGAAGGTGCGTTTTTATGTATAAAATCCATAATCTTCTCCATGATCAAACGGCCAAGCCCGTTACCCTGATGTTCAGGCAATACAGCAATGTCACATATTACAAAGCAGCAACCACCATCACCTATAATACGCCCCATCCCAACAATCTCATGTATGCCCGTTTCAACAATAACGGAATATATTGAATTGGGAAGCCCCCTTTTGGCGGCTGTCTCTGTTCTCTGACTCAATCCCGATTCTCTCCGCAAACGAAGATAATCATCAATTTCCGGTAATTGTTCTTTCAGTAAATACTTCATCCATTAAATTTTTCAAAGTCACTCATTTCCAATAGTTATTTATGGTAGAATATAAATAGCGATAATGAGATTTCATGGGTAAATAATTCACTACTAATATTAGATAAATTGTAATGACAGATTTGGGTTAATTAGTACAAAGTATGGGTAACTCTCATCTTTTCACATCAGAATCGGTATCCGAAGGCCATCCGGATAAGATCTGTGATCAGATTTCCGACGCTGTTTTGGATGCATATCTACAAATAGATCCCAATGCGCATGTCGCTTGTGATACATTTGTAACATCAAATTATATGCTCATCGGCGGCGAGATCAAATCCATCGCTAAAATAACCAACAATGAATTAGAAGAAATGGCCCGGTCGGTTGTATGCCAAATTGGCTATAATGAAGATATTTTAGGCTATAATTGTGATACGTTCACCTTCGAAAACCGTTTACATCAGCAATCGAAAGAGATAGATTTGGCCGTCAGTAAAGATCATGTAAAAATAGGAGCCGGAGATCAGGGGCTGATGTTCGGATACGCATGTAGTGAAACTTCGGAATTTATGCCCTTCAGTATTCTTTTGGCACATAAACTATTAAAAGAATTAGCCGATATCCGGAAAACCACACACCTGATGCCCTATTTGCGACCTGATTCCAAATGCCAGGTGACCGTTTCGTACAATGACCGTGATGAACTAAACCGTATTGAAACAATCGTTCTCTCAACACAGCATGATCCATTTACATCACGGGAAACGGCCCTGAAAACCATTCGTAATGATGTAAAAAAAATACTTATCCCCCGACTAATGGATCGCTTAAGTGAGGAAGACAGGACATATTTTAATGATGATATCACTTATTATATAAACCCATCCGGCAGTTTCATCGAGGGTGGGCCTTATTGTGATACCGGGTTAACCGGCAGGAAAATCATTGTCGATACCTATGGAGGTCATGCGCCCCATGGCGGGGGTGCTTTCTCCGGTAAAGATGCCACCAAAGTCGACCGTTCCGCTGCCTACATGGCCCGCTATATTACCAAAAATGTTGTGGCTGCAGGTTTGGCTGATCGCTGCACATTACAATTAGCTTACGCCATTGGCCATACTCAACCGGTATCCATATATATTAATGACCACAATACGGCAAAAATCGATTCTCATAAAATAGAAGAGGCTATACGTGATTTATTCGACCTAAGTCCATCCGGAATTATTACTTCTCTCAAACTGTATAATCCCATCTACCGGGAGACATCAGTATATGGCCATTTCGGCAGAACAGATATTGAATTGGAATGGGAACGATTAGATAAAATTTATCCATTAAGAGAAGTTACCGGTTATTACAAAACGTCGAATTGATTGTCTTTTAAACGCTTATAAATATTATAATTAAAAAAGGGGTTAGAGTTTAGAAAAATTAATTTTATTTCTCACAAAACTTGTTATTATATGTATAGTCTTTAAAACGATAACAGCAGTCGGGTGTCATAAAATAAAATTTATGAAGGAAGTTCTTCTGGTAATAGGTTGGGTAATAATAGGTTTTCTTTTTATTACTAAAATTATAGCATGGCATAGAGGTCACATCTCCATCAGAAAACTATTGGGAAGCACTTCAATGTTTATTTTGATAGGGGCCGTCACTTTTTTTAGTATCTCAGCCAGCCTGGCTATTATTTGGCTCGCTATCCCCTTTCTTGGATATCTTTTTTATTACACGTTAAATAATGAAGTTGTTGACAAACAGGAAATAAATAAACAATAGCCTCTCGTATCCTGAAAAAAATTCACCTCTCAGCACAGTAATCGACTTCATTCTGACCAATAATGTGTAAATTATAGTTATATCTTATTGAGAGATAAACTATTCACTGACTTATTTAACGTACAAAATCATGAACCTGGAAAACCTTCTAAAAGCAAAGGCGGATAAGATAATATCAGATTCCGAAACCATCCTTGAAAAATCACATATACATCAATATGATAAAGTCGGAAAAACGACATACCATAACTATTTAAAAAAAATATTCACACTGACATTACAGTGTATAGAGAGTAAAAGCCTGCTTCCTATTAGTGAATATGCTGAAAAAATAGCCAAAGAACGCTATGAAGCCGGATTTGATTTATATGAAGTACAGCATGCCATAAATATTTTGGAAGAAACATTATGGATGGCCATAATTAATGACCTGAATCCTGAAGAATATGAGGAGGCACTGCGACTGACCAGTACTATTTTAGGAGCCGGTAAAGAAGCCTTAGCGGGTACCTACGTCTCTTTGGCCAGTAATAATAAAGCACCGGTTAGAGATATCGAAGCATTGTTCAAAGGTACAGATGGTGTTTAGTGGAGTTCGAAATCTAACGTATACAATTTAGTAAAATGTGATTTCGTATTAAGATTATGGGTATAAATCGTAAATAAAGTATTATCTGAGAGGATTGGCTACATATTGACCATGTTCGGATTCAAAAAAAGACATAGAAAAGATCTTATGAATCGTCCGTTACCGGATTCGTGGCACAAAATTGTGATTGATAATGTCCCCTATTATCAAATGATACCGAAGGATCGCCAAAATCAATTATTAGGTTTCATCCAGATATTTCTGGAAGAGAAAACTTTTGAAGGCTGCGGCGGATTAGTAATGACGGACGAGATTCAAGTTACCATTGCCGCACAAGCTTGTATTTTGTTGCTGGGTAATATAAGTGACTTTTATCCTTCACTCTATTCTATATTGGTTTACCCCCACAGTTATATCGCTGAATTTAAGAATCAGCAACCTGATGGAACGGTAATAGAAGGTTTTCAACCGAGAAGCGGTGAATCGTGGGACAGAGGTAATATCGTTTTATCCTGGAGCCACACATTAAATGGTGCCTCTAATCCTCATGATGGCCGGAACCTTGTATTCCATGAGTTCGCGCATCAACTCGACTACGAATATCGTGCAACGAATCGTGGGCTATTCAGGCATGAACGCTCAAAAAAATCGGAATGGACTCAAATTCTTGAAACCGAATTTAGCAGGCTGATCAATCAGCTCGAATATGGCAGGCCAACCCTTATTGATCCTTATGCGGCAACAAATCTTGCTGAATTTTTTGCCGTCTCCACCGAATTATTTTTTGAACAACCTAAGGAATTACAAGAATTACATCCTGAATGGTATCAACAACTGAAACTATTTTATAATCAAGATCCTGTCTCTTTTTTCGTTTATCCTTAAAATGATGAAAGGTGAATATTAGTAAAACAGGGATATTTATTTAGATATATCTCCTCACAAACCACCCGGCATTGGTTCGCATTAAGTTATCGTATTATTTGTAAGAAGTACCTGCTTCATATATCGTTTTTATTATATTTAGGTTGAATTTTGACAATTAGAATTTTAAATAATGATAAATGATGGGAATCAAATCTTTCAAATACCTTCTGGCACTACTATTAGGATTCTTTACTCTTAACAGTTATGCACAGAAAATACAAGTGGATCATGTAGTTGTTGTTATCTATGAAAATCATGGCTTCAACCAGATTATTGGATCACCCAATGCACCTTATATCAATTCATTGGTAAAAAAAGACCACTCAGCACTATTTACCAATTCCCATGGAGTTACCCACCCAAGCCAGCCCAATTATGTCATGTTATTTTCCGGTTCCAACCATGGAATCACGGATGATAAAATGCCCCACAATATTCCTTTTAATGCCCCAAATTTAGGTTCTGAATTATTAGCAAAGGGTTTAACATTTGCCGGTTATTCGGAAGATATACCGTCCATTGGTTTTAATGGCGCTTACTCAGGTGATTATGCCAGGAAACACAATCCGTGGGTGAATTGGCAGGGAGCTTCAAAAAATGCCATTCCGGCTAAATTAAATCTGCCATTATCAAAATTTCCTGATGATTATTCAAAACTTCCCACTGTATCATTTGTTATACCCAATCAACATCATGATATGCACAATGGTAAAGATCCTGCAAGAATACAACGAGGGGATCAATGGCTTAAAAATCATCTCGGCGGTTACATCCGGTGGGCCAAAAAGCATAACAGCTTGCTTATTTTGACATTCGATGAGGATAATTTTACTCCCGCAAATCATATCCCGACTTTATTTGTTGGTCAAATGGTAAAAAAAGGAAAGTATGACGAACATATTAACCATTTCAATATCCTGAGAACCATCGAGGACATGTATGGATTACCTCATGCAGGTTCAAGTGCAGATGTAACTCCCATCACTAATTGCTGGTCGCATTCAATGAATCATAAATAAGTTTTGGTATCTCCCATTCCGGATTACATATTTTCCGCGAGAGTCTGTCGAAACATGCATGATTCTCATCATTCTGGAACACAATATTTAGATAAAATAAAAAAGGGCTGCTATCAACAGCCCTTTTTTTCACTTTGGGGTTTATAACAAATGCGATAGGTCGCTAGAATTAACCATTACCATCATTCGCATTTGTTCCAGAATTGTCGCTATGTTGTCCTGAGTCTGTTTCGTCATGATCTTCATGACCGTCTTCATTATTGTCTTTAAAAGCCTGGAAAGAACGCTGAATAGCATGCTCGATGGCTTCCGTATTATTTGGATCGGTTGGATCTAATGTATTACCATTCCTGTCTACGAACCATTTATCAACAAATACCTGTATTGTGGCATTATATGATGACAAGGTATCGGAAACGATAAGAGGCGGGTTTAGATTAATACTCTCCTCTGCTGACCTCGCTGATTTAAATACAAAATGTTTACCATTATAAAATCCTTTTACTACCACAGAATACATCTGATCCTCTTTTGGCCCTTCAACAAAATCCGAGTCGGTTATTGCTTCATTAGGACGTGGTTTATGAATCTCAAAAGATATTTCGGTATATTTTCCATTCGGCAGATTGCTAACGGCAATACTCGATACAGTTGTGTCCATATTCAGAGAAAGAACAAACGGACCTGCTTCAAATTCAGTTGAGTCCTCTTCTGCTCCGTGAAACTCTACTTTTTTTATCAATACTTTTGCAGTATCTACTTTTATCGTATTGGAAGAAGTTGCCGCTGTTGAACCACCGGTTGATGCCGGGCTGGATGGTGCAGTTGGTGCCACTGTATTCGCCGGAGCGGTTCTTACACTCAATTGTGTCTTTGCTGTTTTGGTCGAACTCGAGCCGGTTAAACCATTGCAGGCACTAAAAGCAATTATCGAAGTAATTGCTACTACCGTCATTTTTAATGTTTTCATAGGGGTCTATGTTTTATTGGCATTTAAGGTTTTCATATGTGTTTTCCCAACCCAAACACAAAACGAAATTCTAAATTCTATCCCTTAAAGTTATTGCTATACAAATGAGATCGAATAAAAATAAATGTTTCATATTGTTATAAACCCTTATTATGTAATTTCTTATTGACACTTTATGCTTTTATTTCTCACTTCTGTAGATTCATTTGTTATACATACACACGAACTACCGCCCCTCCCCCAATACCCTGTAAAAAAAAATTTTCTATTGAACCTCGGCCTTACCTAAAAAGTTCAGAATAAGCAGGAATCCATCACTTATAAAATCCGCTTTTTGTCGATTTTATACATACTATATCGTTGTAATTATTTATTTTATAAATGTAGGATATGATTTTTTAAAGCAGGGCCAAATGCAACTTATCAAGCTGGAGAATATCATGGATACCCAAGAGAGAAATCAGGATTATTTTAATGACAGCAGTGGGCTGCCCGATGAGGAAGTAATAAAAAATTTCGATAGTTCGGGATACCGGGGGTTCAAACAAATAAAAAGCTATAGTAAAGATCCTGTGGTAGAGGTGGTAGTAAAAAATAATAAGGGACATACGTTTACAGCATCCGGGGAAACACGGGAAGAAGCTATTGAATCGATCATTGATCAAATTGATCAATATTTAGATGAGAAATAAATCGCTGTTACCCGATTATCCAGGCGTGTCGAATATTTACTAAACAAAAGATAGATCTATAGTGCAGATAGCATAAAGCATAAAGTGATTAAGTATAAAACATTCTTGAGTGTAATAGGTATGCCCTTTTTCTGTTCTCCGGTTTCCATCCCTCACATTAATCTGTTAAATTCTGTTTTAAAAAAAATATATTCTCTAATCGTTTTTCTGATTTAATTACTTTTTATTACGGTTTTAAAAAAAATCAGGGATTCATATTCATATGAATTATGAACGCTAAATAAATCCTGCTCGTTAACAGCATATATTTAATAATTGAATAAAATTTTAAAAATGACGATATGAAAGTTTTTATTACAGGTGCAACAGGTTATATAGGATTTAATGTTGCCAGGGCTTTACGCAAAGCAGGAAATGAGATATTCGGTTTGACCCGTAGCCGTGATAAAGCATCTGTTTTACTTAAAAATGAAATTACACCGGTTATCGGTGATATGTCTGACCCGGCTGGTTATCTGTCTGTTGCCGAACATTGCTCCGTACTTATCCACGCGGCTATGGATTACGAACACGATTCGGCCGAACTTGATAAGAAAACAGTAAAAAATCTTATCCGGATAGGTGAAAAAGGTTCACAGCCTAAAACATTTATATACACAAGCGGATGTTGGATTCATGGAGATACCAATGGTAAATTAGTTGATGAAACGACCCCACTCTCCCCTGCAAAAATGGTAGCCTGGCGCACTGAAGTAGAGCAATCGGTTCTTAACGCCGAAAATATTAAGGGAATTGTTGTTCGCCCCGGATGCGTATATGGTAAAAGGGGAGGTTTAACAGGAATGTGGTTTGACGCTATCAGTAGAAATGCCGATTTGAAAATTTCGGGTGACGGCAGCAATCACTGGACATTAGTGCATGTGGATGATCTTGCTGACGCCTATGTTCGTATTGCAGGCAGCGGTTTGACTGGTGAAGTTTTCGATATATCGGATCATTCCAGGGAATCCGTTCGTGATATGGT
>Ga0102944_1002462_pt1 | contig 10824 bp, 8 predicted proteins | sample SalPonD_shore_MG_FD_78172 | JGI IMG/M metagenome (GOLD analysis project Ga0102944, IMG submission 78172) | Salt pond soil microbial communities from South San Francisco under conditions of wetland restoration - Salt Pond MetaG... | ecosystem: Environmental > Aquatic > Marine > Intertidal zone >... | reverse complement strand
ATAGCCGTTGGACAGCATGCTCTGATACCCTTTTTTAGCGGCTTCCACCAGGGATTTGGTTCCCAGCCACGACTGGATCACGATATTTTTGGGCAGACCGGGCTGCAGGATTTCCTCCCAGCCCACCATGCGCTTGTTATATTTGGTTAAAATCTGCAGTATCCGTTTGTTGAAGTAGGCCTGGAGCTGGTGATTATCCGGGATATTGTGTGCTTTCATGAACGCCTGGATATCCTGGTTGGCGTCCCATTGTTTTCCGTTTACCTCGTCACCGCCGATGTGCATGTACTCATCCGGAAACAGCCGGCTCATCTCTGCGAAAAATTGATCCAGGAATTCGTAGGTGGAATCTTTGGTGGGATCCATGGCAGCGTTATGGATGCCCCAGGTGCGGGAGATGTGATACGGTCCGGGCGCACTGGCCAGTTCCGGATAGCCCACGAACCAACTGGTGGTGTGGCCCGGCATGTCGAATTCCGGGACGATCCGGATCCCCCGGTCCCGGGCATATCGAATGATATCTTTGATCTGATCCTGGGTGTAATATTTTCCGTCCGATCCCAGCTGCTGCAGTTTCGGAAAGGTTTTGGATTCCACCCGGAATCCCTGGTCCTCGGTGAGGTGCCAGTGGAGCACGTTCATCTTCATTGCCGCCAACCCGTCCAGATTGCGCTTGACGACCTTCACCGGCATGAAGTGCCGGCCCACGTCCAGGAGCAGGCCCCGCCACGGAAAGCGAGGGGCATCCTGGATGGTCACCCCCGGGAAGTAGTAGCCCCCGGGATCATTGGAGAGCAGTTGCAAGAAGGTTTCCAGTCCCCGCATGGCCCCGATATCGGTATGGGCGGTCAGCCGGATGGCGTCGGCGGTGATTTCGAGGTGATAGGACTCGTCCATGCCCAGCCGGACGGTATCGGGGTGATCCGCGTGAATGATCATGGAAGGATTTTGGGGTTGGGTCTCCGGCGTGATATAATCCTGGTCGAAGAACAGGCCGGTCCGCCCGGAGAGACGGCGCAAGATGCGACTGGCATACCGGTAGAGCCGCTGTTTGGCGTTCCCGGTGATCTCCATGGTAAACGAGTCATTCAACCGGAATTGGCCGCCGGTCAACTCCAGGCTCTTTGGCACCGGCATTAAGTTTAACGTCGGTTCGGTTTGTTGTGCCGTCGCTAAGGCACTACTCACCACCAGGGCGACCAGTACCACTGCATACCGCCAGAGTTTCCACATAAACCCAACCCTCCTCGGTTATCATTTAATCTTTTAGTTCGCAATAGAAACCACTGTATCCTCCGTAATGACCGGACGGTGCTGTAATTTATTCGCATATTTGACAGGATTTACAGGATTGACCGGATAACACTCCCGCCCCCATTTCGTGGATTTGTCCTTGCTACGGATAAATTTCTTTCAACGTGCAGAAAGGGTCTTGTTATTCTTTGTTGTTCCAGCAATATGGTCATGGAGGTTAGCACATTCGCTCGCCTGACCAGTTTTTTACCACACCGATCGTAATTTCATCACATTCCGAGATACGATCATTTTCGTTTTTCTTCTCCTGTCTATCCTGTAAATCCTGTCCTATGTAAGCCGGTTGTGTGCGATTTCACCGTCCAACAGGGTCATGACGACCTGGTACTCATCATTCATCACCACCAGATCGGCATCTTTCCCTACGGCCAGGATCCCTTTTTGATGCTCGGTCCCCAGAACCCGGGACGGATTTAAGGAGGCCATCCGCAAGGCATGGGTCGGAGGCGCCCCCGCCTGTTCCACCAGGGTCTTCACGCCGATATCCAGCGTGGCCACACTTCCGGCGATGGTGCCGTCCGCCAGCCGGGCGCCGGTTTCGTCCACGGTGACCTCCTGGTCGCCGAAGCTGTAACTCCCGGTTTTGTAACCGCTGGCGGCCATGGCGTCGGAGATGAGAATGATCCCGTTCTGGCCCTTGAGTTTCAGCAGCATTTCAATCACCGCCGGATGGACGTGTAATCCGTCGGCGATGAGCTGCACCTTGAGTTCGCCGTGCAGAAACGCCGAGGTCAGCACCCCGGGTTGCCGGTGATGAAAGGGCGCCATGGCGTTAAAAATATGGGTGATCTGGGCGGCACCGTTATCGATGGCCACCCGGATGTCCTCGTATTCGGCGCGGGAATGGCCGATAGACGAGACGATCCCGTGCCGGGCGGCATCCCGGATGACCTCCATGGCGCCGGGGATCTCCGGAGCGATGGTCATCAGCCGGATGTCTCCCCGGCCGGCATCCCGGAGGTCCGCCCAATCGTGGAGATCCGGCTCCCAGATGTACGCCGGATTAATGGCGCCGTGCATCTCCCGGTTGAGGTAAGGTCCTTCCAGGTGAATTCCGCGTATAATATTGCGATGCGGATTCCGGCGGATGTAATCCGTCAGCCGGCGTACGTCATCGATGAGATCCCGTTTGGGCTTGGGATAGAGCGTTGCCAGCACACCGGTGACCCCACAACTGAGCAGAAACGAAGAAATCTCCTGGATCTGATCCTCGTCCGCCTCGGTGTAATCGACCCCCACCGCGCCGTGCACGTGCAAATCGATAAAGCTGGGGGCCATCATCATACCGTCCAGATCGAAGGTTTCGGCATGCGGCGGAATCTCCACCTCCTCGGTACGGCCTAATTCCGCAATCTGATCCCCCTGGACAACTACCGTCGCCTTCTCGATTTTCCGAAAGGGCGTGAACACATTGACGTTACGAAATGCCAAGCTCATAGCTTCCCTCGTATTTGGCTCCTGCTGATGGGCGGCGCCCTCCGTGTATCGCCGGGATCATTCCGGCAGACACCCGCCGGAGCTCATTCCTGGTGCCGCCGCTTCAGAATCTTGATAAATTCCTTGATACTCAGATAGGTCCAGACCACCAGGATGATAAATCCGAGGGCCCAAACGCCCCAGGTGATGAAATCGAAGTGCATGGTTCCCTCTCTTTTGATCACAATCGATCGCAACCCCCCTGCCGGGGGATGCGATGGTTAAAATTCCACATCATTATACTGTTCGGCAATACTTTTCTTCACCGGCCCGATATCCGACTTGTAGGTCAAATCGGGGACGTGTTCCGAGAGAAAATAGGTGTGCATCGCTCCGGACTGCCGTTGAACCAGCAAATTGACAGCGGTGGGCAATTCCTTTTCGTCCCGGTCCGGATCCAGCGGCACCTCCGGCAGAAGAGGCGCGATTTGATCGTGGGTGAACATAAACACGTTCATGCTGACCCCGACTTTGCCTTCCGGCGACCGGGCGGCCTCCACCTGTTCCGGTGACGGTTTTTCGACGATCCGCTGCAGCGTACCATCGCTGTCATTCACCACCACGGCGAACTTCCTGATCCGGTCTTCTGAAAATTCCAATGCCGAACCATCGTATTCGATCATAGCATTCCCGTACTCCGATCCCCGGAGCAGTTTCAGGGCTTTTTGGGAATAGAGGTTATCGCTGTTACTGACGGTAAACCGGCCTCCCGCCCAATCCGGGCGGAACTCCAGGGCCTGCTGCAGGGCATCGGCGGTTCCCAGAGGTTTGGACCGGCCGGTGGGGATTTCCTGGATCGCGTAGGAAATCCGCAGGCCGTAAAAATCGTTATCCCGATCCTGCAGACCGTAGTACTCGCGGATGGAATTATCCTGCCGGTTAATCACCATCACCACGTCATCGTATCCGGCTTCTCTGGCATTATACAACAGGTAATCCAGAAACGGCCGGTACCCCTTGCCCACCCCTATCATGGATTTGGCTTTTTCATCGGCATCCCGGACCAGCCGGTTCTCCAACCGCTCCTGCTGTTCCGCCGGCTTTTTCATCCGGGAACTAATGCCCCCGGCCAGAATCACCAACCGTCCACTCATGACTCGCGCAATCGCTCCTTTGCAGTTGTGGACGTAGTTTGCACGCCCTGATCAACATCAACGATATACGTGGTCCCGCCGGACTCCCGGATAGCCCGGGCCACCCGCTCCGGGTGCTCCGGGGCGTACACGAACATGCAGCCGCCCCCGCCGGAACCGTTAATTTTTCCGCCGTAGGCGCCGGCTTCCAGGGCGGCTGCCAGCATGCGGTCGATTTGGGGGGTCGAAATGCGCAGGACGTCCCGCAGCACCGCCTGGTGCCGGTTCAGCAGCCGGCCGAATTCCTGCTCATCCGGCGCTGGCGCATTCAACAGTTGCGCCGCCTGCACCGTCAGTTCCCGGTTTTCTACGGTGCCTTCCAGCAGCGTGAACTGTTCCTCCGTCATCTCCGGCCGATATTGCTTCAGTGCCGGTCGGGCCACCGTTGACAGCGAGAATTCGGGAAACTTCCGCTCAATCCGGCCGGTGACCTCCCGGACCTGATCTTTCACCCGGGCCAGGATCCCGATGGTGTCCTTGGGCTCTCCGGAATCCCCCAGCACAAATGTTCCCAGCGATGCGGGCAGCCGCCGGGCGGTGACTTCCGGCTGAAATTCCAGGTACAAAATATCCCCCAGGGCGATGGAATAATGATCCATCATGCCACCGGGTTCGTCGAATTCCACCACTTCCGCCAGATGCGCCAGCCGGGCGGTCTCCGCCGGCGACAGGGCTGCCTGCTGTTCGCTCATCAATCCCAGAAACTGAATCCAGGCGGTGATCAGGGCCGTGGAACTGGAGGTGCCGGAATTGATGGGGATGTTCCCGTGCACCGAACAGTCGAAACCGGTGGCGAAGGAGAACCCCTCCCGCCGCATCACGTTGATGCCGCTGCGGAAGTAGTCCCGTTTCTCCCGGTAGGTGGTGTCGGTGAGGGGGAAGTCCACCTGATCCCGAATATCCGGCAGATCGATGCGGATGCGGTTATCGGTGCGCCGGCGGCCTGTCAAAGTGATGCGGAGGGAGATGGCCGCCGGGATCACCGGCAATCCCAGGTAATCCTGATGCTCACCGAACAGGCACACCCGGCCGGGAGCCGAAATCGTCAAACTCTCCGATGATCTCATCTGCGCCCTTTCGGATTTAGTCTGTTAGCGTGCGGGACAGCCCGCCCACAAAGTAGATAAGCATTCCGGCAACGGCAAGATAGGATCCGACGGTGGCGTTCGCGCTCCCGGTGAACAAGCCGGTGATAAAGATCGCGGCGCCCGCGAAGAACACCCACAGGCTGATTTTCCCCGGCGTCGTCACCGGCAGAATATTATAGATTTGTTTCGATTGCTTCTCCTCTTCGGTGACCCGCCGGGCCTCCCAGACCTCGGCCACCCTGGCCTGATCCGGGGAGCCACTCACCAGGCTGACGACAGGCACCACAATAAGCGCCACAACCGCCGTGAGAAAGGTTTTCCCCTGAAAGCCCAGTCCCAGGGCAAACTGGCCGATGAGCCCGGCGGCGAAGCCGGCCACGTAGCCGGCAATGGCCCCCTGCCAGGTGGCCCGCTTCCAGAACAGCCCGAATACGATGGCGATCACGAACAACGGCATGTCCATAATGGCGATGATGGTATAATAAGCATCCACCGCGCCGCCCATCCGGGGGACGGCGTACGCGAACAGGAGCATCCCGGCGCCCACCAGGACCGTCATCAGCCGCGCCACGAACAGCACCACCTTGTCGGTGGCTTCCCGGTTGAACAGGCTTTCGTATAAGTCACTGGTGATCATGGTGGCCACCCCGTTCAGGTTTCCGGCAATGGTGGACAATTGCGCGGAGAGCAGCCCGCACACCACCAGCCCGAGAATTCCATGGGGCAAAAGATTATTCAGGAGGGTCGGCACGGCCGAATCCGGGTTGCTGAGGCCCGGGTGCAGGAGGTGCGCCGCCAACCCGGGAATGATCCAGAGCAAGGCGAAGGGGGTGGTAATGATCCCTGCCAGCACCAATCCCCGGGAGACGGTTTTGGTGCTGTCGGAACTAAACGCCCGCTGTAGCAGGCCCTGGTCCACGGTGGCCCATTCCAATCCCAGGAAAAAGATGGCGAAAATAAACCGCCAGTCGTACTCTCCGCTGGTCCGGACCAGGGTGAGATGGCCTTCCGGCAAATTGGCCGCCAGGTTGGGCCACCAGCCCACCAGGTGCATGGCCATGGGCAGGACAATCAAGGCGCCGATTAACATGAGGAGAAACTGGATGACGTCGGTGAAGGCAATGGCGAACATGCCGCCCAGAGCAGTGTAGACCACCGCGATCCCGCCGATCACCAGCACCCAGAACGTAAAGGAGGAGACCCCGGTCACCGCCTGGGCCGCCACCACCCCGGTGTACAGGACGATCCCCAGCCAGCCGGCCAGCCGGAAGATCCAGAGCAAAGCGATCATGGTGCGGGTGCCCCGCCCGTACCGGCGGCCCAGCAATTCCGGGATGGTCCGGATGCGCAAACGCCGCAAAATCGGGACGATGAAGAGGCCGGCGAACACCAGTCCCATGTTCCCGGTCCAGGTCTGCCAGATGATGGCGATCCCCTTGCTGTAGGCCACACCGGACTGCCCCACAAAACTGAACAGGTTTACGTTCGTCACCACGATCACCGACGCCAGGATAAACGGGGTAATGGAACGGCCGGCCACGTAAAAATCGTCCCCGCTTTTCACCCACTTGTAGAAATACGAACCCACCGCAAAGGTGAGCACCAGGAACACCCCGACAATAGTGTAATCGATATAATTCACGCTGTCACTCCTCTCGCGGTCGCACGGATATCATCTGTTCTCCCAGGCGTTGCACCAGAACTCTGACCTGCTAATCAATACAATTTCCCACAGAATTGACTCTCGCTATCGGACACTTCCCCTCACTCTCACTTGCCAAACCAGCATATGCCCTTCTGATGGGTACTCAAGAGACTAAAGATATAAAATTCGCAGCCGGGGGGAAACAAAATACCGGGCAACGGACTTGCCACAGAGAACACCGAGGTACCCCAAACCACACCACCACAAAAGCTATAACCACTAATTACACCAATTGACACGAATGAATAAAACCGTGAAAAGTGAGAAGTGAAAAGGCAGAAGTAAAGAGACCGGGAGACCGGGGGCACGGAACACGGAGCACGGAACACGGCTCCATCGCTCTACCCTGATAGTACTGACACGAATATCTACTGTTGGATCTTTCGGGACCTTTCCTCTTTTCTGTTTTCCCTTAACTTGTTTTTAATTAGTGTGAATTAGTGTAATTCGTGGTTCCAGTTTTTCTTTTTTCCTTCACGAACTCTGCGTTTTCCCCATCTCTGCGGGCTTGGCGTGGAGCTGTTGCGTCTGCGTTTTTCCCGGATTTCAGGGATTCATCACCAGCACTTTGGCGCCCCGGCCTTTACCCTGAGTGATATCCACCAGCGCCTGGTTGGCTTTCTCCAGGGGATAGGTCCCGGCATCCGGCTTGATGGGGATTTCGGCGGCCAGATCCAGAAATTCGCGGACGTCCTTCCGGGTGACGTTGGCCACGCTCTTAATCTCTTTTTCCATCCAGAGATGGGTGTGGTATTTCAGGTCCAGCAGCGCTTCCTTGTCGCTGTCCACCTTCCGGATGGCGTTGATCACCAGCCGGCCCCCGGGACGCAGCTGCCCCATGGCTTTCACGATAGGTTTCCATACCGGGGTAGTATCGATGATGGCATCCAGCTGTTCCGGCGGCGCGTCCGGGATATCCCCGGCCCACGCGGCACCCAAATCCCTGGCCAGCTGCCGTTCCCGTTTATTGATGGTGAACACGTACACCTTGCTGTCCGGGAACTGGTGCCGGGCCATCTGGATCACCAGGTGGCCGGAGCCTCCGAATCCGGTGAGGCCCAGGGTCTGCCCATTCTGTAAGTCTGTAAGCCGAAGGGCTCGATATCCGACTGAGCCTGCACATAACAAAGGAGCAGCGTCGGTATCGGAAAACACCTCCGGAATCGAGTAGGCGTAATCCTGCGGCACCGTCATGTATTCGGCATACCCGCCGTCCGCATCCCGGCCGGTGGCCCGAAAATCGGGGCAGAGGTTCTCTTCGCCACGCCGGCAGTACTCACATTCTCCACAGGCGGAGAAAATCCAGGCAACGCCCACCCGATCCCCGGGAGAGAATCTCTGTGCGTTGGCGCCGTTCTTGTCCACCGTCCCCACCACCTGGTGCCCGGGAATGACCGGCAACTCCGGCGGAGGCGTGCGGCCCTCGATTTCGTCCAGCTCGGTGTGGCAGACCCCGCAGGCGGAGACTTTGAGCCGCACCTCGCCTTCCCCCGGATCCGGCACCTCCCGGTCCTCCAGCTCCAGCGGTTCGTGATTTTCACTGACTTGGTCGATGAGACGATTCAATACCATGGCTTGCATAGATGCTCACACTCCTCCCGATGTGCCTGCCGCGCAGGCGGTTCCAAACGCGTTTCACATTTGAATATAGCAATCGGAGGAGACTTCTTCACAGCATCGGGGGCGACGAACTCCGGGAGTGCCGGATAAAAGCTTCGGCGGCCCGGCAACCGTATTCCAACCCCCGGAATGATTCCATCTTGCCGTGGTCATTCGGGTAGGATTGTTTGATTTTCTGGCTGACGTGTGCGAAGCAGGCCCGGTGCTTTTGCTCCACGGTGTCCGTAATATCCACGTACCGGGTGGGCAGGAACTGCTGGGTCTGAATGCCGGACATCACTTCGTAATAATAGAGGGGGACGGATTTCCCCAGCCGGAGCCAGGCGTCGTACACCAGCACCGAGCAGATGCGGTGGTCCCGGTGACTGTCCACCGGCCAGTGGGTGAAGATCACGTCCGGGCTCTCCATTTTCAGAATGTCGTACACTTCGTCATAGCGCTGCGCGGTAATTTCGGTGGCGCCGTCGATCTGCCCGGCGAACAGGGGCCGGGCGTTCAGGATTGTGCAGGCGGTCTGGGCTTCGCCGATCCGGATCCGGGCGGCCTCCCGGTGGGTTTTCCCCGGAATCCCGGCTTCCCCCCGGGTGAGGTAGAGCGCCACCACCTCGTGGCCCATGCCGGCGAACCGGGCCATGGCGCCGCCGCAGCCGGTTTCCGGATCATCCGGATGGGCGCCGGCCACCAGGATTTTCCGCCGCCGGGCTGCGGAATCCCGGGTGGTGCCTTGCCCGGCTTCCAAAGCGGCAATACCGAGTAATGTTACCCCCGTCACCCGCACCGACCGGCCTAACATTTCACGCCGCGTGACGTCCTCCATGTGCCCTCCGTTCAGTGCCTCGTGTACTCGACCGCGTGTCCCTGCAGTCGCTGAATACAATTTACCATCGCCCGGACGGTGTGATAAGCCCCTTTCCAAATGTGGCTTTTCTTCGCCGTCCGGAGATCGAGCTCTTTGTCGAGTCCGCCGGAGTACCATCCGCCGTACCGGTGATCGATCAGATTCGTATCCACGTAGTGCCACTGGGTCAGAAATTTTTGATAGTACTCCCAGGGATCAGCCGGGAACAGGTCCGACATCAGGAGCAGGCTGTTGAGGCCCTCCGCCTGGGCCCACCAGTTCTTGGTATCCCGGATAATAGTCAGGGTATCGGCGCCGGGGAAGTAGTACCCCCGGTCGTAAAACCCGCCCGCCCGGGTGTCCCACCCGTTTTGCAAGGCGTGGTCCACCATCTTTTTGCCGATCCGCAGGGTGGTGGAGTCGTTCCCGACGCCCAGGACGTGGGAGGCCTCCAGCATCAGGTAGGCGGTTTCGATGTCATGGCCGAACGAGACGTGATCCAGGTTGTAATGCGTTTCGCGCACCGCCGCAGACGAATCCCGGTAGGAGACCGGCGTCCAGTCGCGCTGAAAAAAGAGCTGCAGATATCCCCTGGGGTGAATCATGGTGTCGCGAACCAGGCGGAGCATTTCGGTGAGGCGCTTCCGCACCAGGTCGTCCGGCCAGACCTGGTAGAGTTCCGTCAGCGCCTCCAGCAGATGGATGGAACTGTTCTGATCCTTGGGCGGCGTGCCGCCAAATCCGTCGGGGAAGGGCTGACCGTCCCGCCGCAGGAATTGAAAATAGCCGCCGTAATCCGGATCATGGCTGTGATCCTCCAGCCACTGGAAGGCTTCCTGCGCCAGGTGGAGAGCCGCACCATCGCCGCTGACCCGGTAATAGGCCGCCAGCCCGTAGATGGCGAACGCATTGCCATACGCCAGTTTGCGAATTTCGCCGTCATTATCCGGGATCACCTCGCCCGCCCGGTTTACCAGGTTGTAGAATCCACCGTACTCCCGGTCCCACATCCGATCCCGGAGAAACCGGAAGCCGTGCGCAGCGAGGGGAACATAGCGCGCAGTATCCCCGGTAAACCCGGCGGCCCGGGCCGTGGTCCAGATGTGCCGGGCCTGGGTGGCGATCATCTTGGTCTGGGGCCCGTCCGGTTCCCAGCAATAGTCGAAATCGGTGAGATAGCCGCCGGAGACGCTGTCCACCACCAGCGGATACCACCTGGCCAGCATCTCGTGCTCCAGGATGGTTTCCATGTGATCGGCGATTGCCGCCCGGCGCTGTTCGTCCGTCTCCTGCCGGCCGGCACAGGAGAGCACGACTGCCGCCACAACCGGTAAAAGCAATCCGAAAATGATTCGTTGGGAATGACTTTTCATGGCGAAATCCTGATTTGTTATGATATCCTTCTAAAGAATCGTAACCAAACTCACTCTTTCAGACCAGGGAAAGAGATGGAAACGGCAGACGGCAGACGGCAAATGGCAAACGCCTGAGTTGGGAAAATGATATTACCGTATCCGGTCAGTACTTTCGATACCTGAGTAGCGAAAAGCCACAACTGCTCAATTACCACAGAGCATGGATAGCGAATGATAGCTTCCGAAGCTCCCATCCCAGCGAGATATCATCTCGCTCTACTTCCCTCGCCGATTT
>Ga0102944_1002460_pt1 | contig 10835 bp, 6 predicted proteins | sample SalPonD_shore_MG_FD_78172 | JGI IMG/M metagenome (GOLD analysis project Ga0102944, IMG submission 78172) | Salt pond soil microbial communities from South San Francisco under conditions of wetland restoration - Salt Pond MetaG... | ecosystem: Environmental > Aquatic > Marine > Intertidal zone >... | reverse complement strand
GAGAGCGGGACCTTGTGGATTCGGCCCGCCTTGATCCGCTCGGCCGGTACGGTCCACAGGCGGACGCGCAGATCGATCACGCTCCACGTGGCACCGCGGACCTCGCCGGACCGCGCCGCGGTCAGGATCAGGAACTCGAGCGCACGCGCCGCCATCCCCTCCCGCTTGCGCAGCGCGACCATGAATGTCCCGACCTCCTGCCAGGGGAGCGCGCGGTGATGCTGGACGCGAGTGATCTTCGAGGGGTTGGGCAGCACCTCCTTGAGGTTGCCCTCCCAGCGGGCGGGATTCTCCCCGGACCGCAGGCCCGAGACTGTCGCCCAGGTCAGGACCGTCTCGATCCGCTGGCGCACCCTCGTGGCAGTCTCCGTGCGCGTCTGCCAGATCGGCTCGAGGACGCGCAGGATGTGGGGCATGGTGACCTCGCCCACCGGCAGATCGCCGATGACGGGGCTCGCGTAGCGCTCCAGCGAGCTGATCCAGTCCTTGCGGTGCTTCGCGCTGCGGAACTCGGCGGCCCGCGCCTCGTGGCACTTCCGAGCGGCCTCGTCGAACGTCAGCGCCTTCACCTGGGCGGCCCTGAGCGCCCGCTGGGCGGCACGCCGCTCCGCGGCAGGGTCCACCCCCTGCCGGATCTGTTCCTTCACCTCACGCGCCTTGTCGCGGGCGCTCGCGAGCGACACCTCCGGGTACGCGCCCAGCCCGAACGCCCGCCGCTTGCCGCCCACCATCGTCCGCAGAACCCACGAGCGCGCCCCGGGGGGGCCCTCCTCCGTCGCTGGAGGTTTGACTTGCAGGAGGAGGCCGGCAACGCCGCCGACCGCGTGGAAACCTGGACGGGCCAGGCGCTTGACCTCGATGGCGGTCAGTTCTCGGGCTCTCTTGGGCATCAGGAAGCCAACTCGCAGCGCATATTCCGCAGAACGAACACGGGTGGGCTGAGATACTTGCGCCACCGTGATCCAAACGATCGATCAACGATCCGGCGAGAAAGGAGATCGGCGCCCCAGCCATCCATCCAATACACCAAAAGCGTTGCAATTGGATAATAGGCACTGCTATTGTCTGATACAAGGGAAGGCAGTCAAGTCGGGCCCTGTAGAGGAATCGAGAGACGGCGTGATACTGGTTGGAGTTGGGAAGAGGCAGACCTCGGCTCCACCAGTCCATCAGGCGCACGGTCCATGCCGTGCCCTGCGACGCAGAAGGCCCGGGCGGTCGCCGCCCGGGCCTTCTGCGTTCGTGGTTCCTGACCTGTCGCTGACCGGCGCAGCCCGGCGTCCCGCCGCAGCCACGCCCGCCCCGTCCTCGCGCACCTCGTACTGCTACTTCTGCCAGAGCGAAGGCCGCCGGGTACCGACCCACTCGGGGTCGTGTCCCTTGCCCGACTTCTCCGAGATGTCGCTCGGTGTCCGATTCAGGTTCAGGTACCAGATGTTGCTCTGGCCCTCGGGCGTCGACCAGGGGGATTGCACCTCATGCAGGCTCTGCTGGACCGTCAGGTCTGCGGAGTAGATCTGGGAGCCGGTCACTGATTCCGTCGACTAGGTAGCCAGCGACCTGTCAATGATTGCAGGACGAAGTCACTTCACTTCGTACGCGCGTGCGTTAAGCTTGGGGCACGGCGTCGTGTATCCGCGGCCAAACGGTATCCTCGCTCCGGAACCCGAGCCCGTCGGCATCGAGCGAACACAGGGGGCTTGGTGGCCTCTCCAAGACAAACGCGACTGACCCCGGTCGGTCAGGTACGGTTCCTGCGCCCCACTGAATGCGCTCCCGCCCCCGGCTTCGCACCGTGGGCCGCCTCCCCCTTTCGCCAAGTGCCAACACCCGCCGGACCGGAACGGCTCGGCCATTCACCCCGGACGCAGCGGCTGCGCCGGCCCTGCGTCCACTCTCCTCGAGCGGTCAGAACACAACGGAGGCTCTCCATGAGTAACCTCGTGACCTTTCCCAAAAACAATCATGTATCCGGACAATCCACTGTCCGCGTGGACCAGGAAACGGGAGCAGCGATCCTGTCGATGCATCCTGCGCCCCGTCCGAGCTTCAACCCGCAACTGCTTGCGGAAATGGAAGCGTTCCGCGACTTCGTGGCATCGCGCGTCAATGACGAAGTGAAGCAGGGCCAGCCGACCTCGATTCGCTATGCCGTGCTGGCATCCGGTATTGACGGCATCTTCAACTTCGGCGGCGACCTGGATCGATTCGTCGAGCTGATCCGCGCGCGCGACCGCGACGGACTGATGGACTACGCGCTCGCATGCATCCGCTGCACGCATTCGTTCTCCCAGGGATTCGGCGTGCCGGTAACATCCATTGCGCTCGTCCAGGGCCGGGCCCAGGGCGGCGGTTTCGAGGCAGCGCTATCCGCCAACGTGCTCATCGCCGAGCGCGGTACACAGCTCGGTTTTCCGGAGGTGCTGTTCAACCTGTTTCCGGGCATGGGCGCGTACAGCTTCCTCTCGCGCAAGATCGCCCCGTCGCTGGCGGAACGCCTGATTCTCGATGGCAATCTGCATGAGGCGGACGAGCTGCACGAGATGGGCGTGGTCGACGTCCTTGCGGAACCCGGCGAAGGGGAGCAGCGGCTGCGCGAGTACATTCGGGATGCGGAGAAGCATGAGCACGTGCACGGCCTGATGCAGCGCATCCGAACCACGCACAACCACGTGCCGTTCGCCGAGCTGCGCGACATCACCGAACTCTGGGTGGAGTCCGCACTCCGGCTCGGAGACCGCGATCTTCGCACGATGGAGCGGCTCGTTCGCGCCCAGGATCGGCGCATCGGCGTCGCACAACGCCACGCCAATTGAGGTCACTGCATTTCGCCCCCAAACGGACGGGTGCGGCTGTCCGCACGGGGGCGACAACGGCGACGGGCACAATGCGACGCGTACCGGGACGCGCGCGTTTTGGCTCGCTGCGGCCGGAGGGAGTACTCTTGGACTGAGATAAGAGCGTGGTACACGTGCAGGCTGTCGAAAAGCACCCTTCCGCGCGGTTGCCGCCGGCGTATGGCGCCTGCGTTTGCGGCCTGACCGCGACGCGGCCGTTGCGGCAGTCCACGCCCCGCCGGTTGCCCCGGATCCCGCGAAGGTGCTTCTCAACGGCCTGCCGGTGCGAACCGAAGGCCGCCCGGCACGCGAAGTGCCGGCATACCGGGCTGACGATGGCATGCCGAATGTCGTAATCGTCGACGATCAGGCGACCGATCGCCGGATCCTCGATCGCCTGACGCGGAACCTCGCGGCGGATATCGAGGTGTACGGGTTCGCACGCCCGGCGGAAGCGCTCGCGTGGCTGGAGGCCAATCAGCCCGATCTCATCCTCGTCGACTACCGCATGCCGGAGATGGATGGCCTCGCGTTCGTCGAGGCCCTCGCCGACTTGCCGAGCTGCGTGGGTATCCCGGTGGTCGTCATCACCGTCGTCGACGACGCCGAGCTGCGCTACCGCGTGCTCGAGTCCGGCGCCACCGATTTCCTCACCAAGCCCCTCGACCTCCAGGAGTGCCAGGCGCGCTGCCGCAACCTGCTGACGCTGCGCCGGCAGCAGCTCATGATCGCGCGCCACGCGGAACGCCTGGCCGAGGCGCGGCGACGCACGGGACGCGCGCTGCGCACCCTCAGCCTCGGCAACGAGCTGCTGGTCGGCACCCAGTCGGAACAGGATTTGCTCCTGGGGATGTGCCGCATCGTGTCCGAGCAGGCCGGCTATCCCGGTGTCCGGGTCGGCCTGTGGGACGACAACGGCCATCTGCACGATATCGCGACTACCCCTGGCGGGAGCAAGCGCGACGCAACCGCCCTCGTCGACATCGGCGAGGCCGCCCGCATGGCCCGTCTGCGCACGGCTGGCGAGCCGTGGGTGCTGAACGATCTGTCGAGCGGCGCGGACAGCTCGTGGACCCGGCGGCTGCGCGCGGAGGGCCACGGGTCGGCGGCGCTGCTGCCGGTACCCATCGAGGGGCTGATCGACGGCGTCCTGGCCGTGTTTGCACACGAGGTGAACGCCTTCGACCAGGACGAGATCGAGCTGCTGGCACGGACCGCGAACAACCTGGGCTACGGCCTGGCCGCCCGGCGCGTGCGTCGCGCGCGGGACCGCGCAGAGCGTGACTGCCGCTATCTCACCCACTTCGACCGGCTGACCGGCCTGCCGAACCGCAACCGCCTGCTCGAACGGATGCGCGAACTCACCGAGACGGAATCCGCGAGCGACCGCGCCGCCGTGCTGGCGATCAACCTTGACCGGTTCAAGCTCGTCAACGACACCGCGGGACACGAGGCCGGTGACCAGCTCCTGCTGCAGGCCGTGCGCCGGCTGCAGGCGATCATCCGCGAGCGCGACCTGCTTGCGCGCCAATCAGGCGACGAGTTCGTGCTGCTGACGGCGAGCGAGCGAGCAGCGGAGGGCGACGACGACGATGACCCGGCGGGGGAGCACGCGGCACGCCTCGCACAGCGTGTCGTCGAGTCCATGCGCCGGCCGATCCAGGTCGCCGGCTACGACTACTACATCGGTGCGAGCATCGGCATCAGCCGCATGGATCACGGCAACGACGATGTCCAGTCAGCCCTGCGCCAGGCCGATACCGCGATGCGCCAGGCCAAGGAGGCGGGCGGCAGCACGTACTCGTTCTACACCGGCGAGCTGACCGAGCGGCACACGCGCAGGCTGTCGCTCGAGGGTCGGCTCCGCCGCGCGATCGAGCACGAGAACTTCGTGCTCCACTTCCAGCCGATCTCGGACCTAGAGTCGGGCCGCACCGTCGGTGTCGAGGCGCTGGTCCGCTGGCCGCAGCCGGATGGCTCGCTGCTCACGCCCGATTCGTTCATTCCCTTGGCCGAGGAGACCGGCCTGATGGAACGCCTCGGCAACTGGGTGCTCTGGGCCGCCTTCGAGCAGTCGAGGGTCTGGGAGGAACAGGGTCTCGTGCCGTACATGTCGATCAACCTGTCTGTGCACCAGCTGCTGCGGCCGCGGCTGCCGGATGAGCTGGCGCGGCTCATGGCGGCGTGCGGTGCCACGCCGCAGCGCTTCGAGCTCGAGGTCACCGAGAGTGCCATGATGACCGACCCCGCACGTACGGAGCGTATCGTGCGCGGCCTGCACGAACGCGGCCTGAGCATCGCGCTCGACGACTTCGGCATCGGCTACTCGTCGCTCAGCCGCCTGAAGAACCTGCCCATCACGACGCTCAAGATCGACAAGGATTTCGTGCTCGGTCTGCCCAACGATCCCGCCGAGCACACGATCGTGCGCAGCATCGTGCAGCTCGCGGAGAACCTGCGCGTGCGCGCTGTGGCCGAGGGCATCGAGACCGCGGCGCACCAGCGCCTTCTGCGCGCGATGGGCTGCCGCTTGGGGCAGGGATTTCACTTCAGCCCGCCGGTCAGTGCCGAGGCGATTCGGGCATTGCTCACCGGCGATCCACCGGACCGGCACCACACCGATGCGGCGCCTTCGTGGCGTCAGTCGTCATGATGCTGCATCAACTCCGGGAAAACCCGAAACCCTGCGCCCCCCGCATCCGTGTGCGTGGCGTGGAACGCGTGCCGGGAACGGGCGCGCATGATCCCCTGCATCGCCTCCGAGGAACCGGCATGCAGATTGCACGCACAAGGGGCGCAAGCGCTTGGACCGCGCGGGGAATGATTTCATGACAATGGCCGGCAAGTCCGTATCGATGCTGCTCGCGCGCTTGCGCGACCGCTCCGATACCGAGCGCGAACAGGCGCTCGTACGTCTCGGCGTGGCCGGCGTCATCCTGGCGTACCTTGTCGCCTACTCGCTCTGGAAGCACGGCACCGTGGGCCCCCTTGCCGCCCCCATCGCAACCGTCATCGGCTTCCTCGTGCTGTCGGCGGTGTTTCTGGTGGACATCATCATGCGCCCCGGAGTATCCGTTCCCAGGCGCGTGCTCGCCAACATCGCCGACATCGGCACGACGTCGGCCGGCATGCTGTTCTTCGGCGAGGATACGAGCCCCATCTACATCGTCTACCTGTGGGTCACCATCGGCAACGGGCTGCGCTACGGCCAGCGCTACCTGGGCACGTCGATGGTGCTGTCGATACTCGGCTTCGGCGCGGTCATCTTCCTCAACCCCTACTGGCAGGAGAACCAGACACTGGCCTGGGGTCTCATGGCCGGGCTCGTGGTGCTGCCCGCCTACTTTGCCAGCCTGCTGTCCAAGGTCACGCGCGCCCGCGCGGAGGCCGAGGCCGCCAACCGCTCCAAGAGCCAGTTCCTGGCGAACATGAGCCACGAGATCCGCACGCCGATGAACGGCGTCATCGGCATGGCGGAACTGCTGCGGGAGACACCGCTGACCCCGACGCAGCGCCGGTTCGCCGAGACCATGCACCGCTCGGCCCAGGCACTGACCGAACTGCTGGAGAACGTGCTGGACCTGTCCAAGATCGAGGCCGGCAAGATCGAGCCGCAGTCGGCCCGTTTCGACCTCTACGAGTTGGTCAAGGACACCGCCGACATGCTTCGCCACGACGCGGAGCGCAAGGGACTGCGCCTCGAGATCCACATCGACCCCCACACGCCGTATCTGGTGCGTGGCGACGAGATGCGGCTGCGGCAGATCCTGATCAACCTCGCCAACAACGCGGTCAAGTTCACGGAAGCCGGGCGCGTCGACATCCGCGTGCAGCGCGTCGACGTCGACTCCGGCGCCGGCGACCGGATGCGGGTCGGAATCGAGGTCGCCGACACGGGGATCGGCATGTCGGCCGAGGCGCGGGCACGCGTCTTCGACGTGTTCACGCAGGCCGACGGCTCGATCACCCGCCGCTATGGCGGCACGGGCCTGGGCACAGCCATCGCCAAGCAACTCGTCGAATTGCTCGACGGCACGATCGACGTCGACAGCGAAGCGGGCGTCGGCAGCACCTTCCGGGTCGAGATCCCGCTCGAGGTCGTCGAGGCGGCACCCGATACCGTATCGCTCGCGCCCGGGGGGCGCGTGTTCCTGGTGACGCGCGATCGCGGCATTGCGCGGACCCTAGGTGAATGGCTGCGTGTGTGGGGCGTAGAACTCTACGCACTCGACGATGCCGAGGAGTGCCTGCGCCGGCTGGCCGCCGATCCCGGGGACGTGCGCTCAGTGTTCATCGACGAGGCACAGCTGGCCGATCCGGACCGCCTCGTCGATGCCTTCGAGTCCGTCGGCGACGCCGTGGGGCTGGCCCTGATCCTGCGCGATGGATCGGCCGACCACGGCTCGCGCTTCCCGGCGATCCTGGAAACGCCGTTGCGCAAGCCGCTCGTGTTCAATGCCCTGTACGCGGTCCAGTCCGATCTGCCCACGGATGACCGTGTGGTCGAGTTGGCGAAACACCGCCGCACAACCGCCCGGACACGCGCCCCGGGCCGTATCCTCGTCGCGGACGACAATGCCACGAACCAGGAGGTGATCCGCCTGATCCTGGAGAACGGTGGCCACACGGTGGACATGGTCAGCGACGGGGAGGCAGCGCTCGATGCGCTCGAGGCCGAATCCTACGATGCCGCCCTCGTCGACATGCACATGCCGCAGCGCAGCGGCATCGAGGTGATCAAGACGTATCGCTTCATGCGCGTGGACGAGCCGGCGACGCCGATCGTCCTGCTCACGGCGAACGTGACGGCCGAAGCATTGCAGCAGGCGGAGGAAGCCGGGGCGGCGGCCTATCTCACCAAGCCGGTGGGGGCGAGCCGCTTGCTCGAGACGATCCGGGAGGTCATCGGGAACGATGGCCAGCCGGCACAGGGCACGGCCGGCCCGCGGTCGCCGCAACGCAGGCCGGAGGCTGGACCAGACTTCCCGGGCCAGGGGAGCCAGGGGGTCGAGCTGGTATCCGACAAGACGCTGCAGCGGCTGTCGTCGATGGCGCGGGACCCGGCCTTCATGGCCGAGTTGATCGACAACTTCCTGCAGGATGCGGAGACGCTCCTGCGCGACATGGAGGCGGCCGATGCAGCCGGTCAGCTCGAGCAGATCCAGTATCATGCCCATGCCTTGCACGGCAGCGCGGCCAACCTCGGGGTGCGGGCCCTGGCAGAGGTCGCGGCGAGTCTGCGCTATGCGGACGCGAAGGATCTGCGCACCGGCACCGTGCGCTACCAGCTGAACCGGCTGCGCGAGCTGCTCGAACGCACGCGCCCGGCCCTGCTGGTCCACGCGAGCGGCCAGCTCAGGAGGTAGAGGAAGCAACGGGCCCGAGCGGCCACGCGACGCATGCCCTGCAGCAGCGCGTCATCATTCAGGAAGAAGTGCGAGCAGGGTCCGCCCCGCGGGGAGGGGGACGGCAATGTCCCGCAAGAACGGAATGGAATCGCTGCGACGCAACCGGCTGGACGGCCAGGCCGTCGCGCACGTCATGTCGACGGACCTGCTGGCGTGCGAGCCGGATACGTCGATCGCCGACGCAGCGCGCCGCATGTATGCGGCGCGCCATTCGGCGATCCTCGTGCGCTCGGGGGGGGACGTGCTCGGGATCTGGACGGACCAGGACGCGCTGGCGCAGGACCTGGCCGGCACCGACGCCACGCGCACCCCCGTCAGCCGGGTCATGAGCTCGCCCGTCGCGACGATCCCGTCGCAGCTGAGCGTCTCGGAGGCCACGACGCGGTTCAAGCGCCAGGGTCTGCAGCACTATGTCGTGATCGACGAGCAGAGCCGGCCCTGCGGATTCCTCTCGCGACGGGACCTGGTCGTCAATCATGGTGTCGAGTGGTTCATGCGCCTGCACGCCGTGCGCGACGCCCTCGACGGTGCCGCACCCATCGCGGGCCCGGGTCTGCGCGCCTCGGAAGCGATGCGCAAGATGCACTCGGAGGGCATGGACGCGTTGATCGTGCGCGCACCGGACGGCACCGTGGCCGCGCTCACGAACCGGGACATCATGGCCTACCTCGGCGCCCGCGTGGCCGACCTCCCCGCCTACCGCCTGGCACACAGCCCGCTGCCCACGATCGATCAGGACGACAGTCTCTTCCGCGCGCGCAACATGCTCGTGGACCAGGACGTGCGCCATCTCGGCGTGACGGACGCCACCGGGACGCTGATCGGCCTGATCGGCACGCGCGAGATCCTCGGGAGCATCGACCGCGGCTACGTCGACGACCTCGAGCTGGCGCTGGAGCAGCGCGACGATGCGTTGCGCACCAGCGCCGAGCGCTATCGCGCCCTGGTGGAACGGTCACCGGACGCCATCGCCGTCCACCGCGATCAGCGCATCCTGTTCATCAACCCGGCCGGCGCGCGGCTGCTCGGGGCGCAGGCACCCGGCCACGTGATGGGCCGGTCGATGGCGGACTTCCTCGTGGAAACGCACGATCTCCCGCCCGAGGAACGCACCGCCTTCCTCGAGCGCGAAAGCGGCTCGACGCCACGCGAGGAACGCCTGCTGCGCATGGACCAGCGCGAGATCGACGTCGAGATGTCCACGCTGCCGATCACCTATGCCGAGCACCGTGCCTGGCAGATCGTCATGCGCGACATCACCCGCCGCAAGGAGCTCGAGCGCGAGCTGCGGCTGATGGCCACGACCGACCAGCTCACCGGTATCTACAACCGGCCCCACTTCGACGAGCACCTGCAGCAGGCCATCCGCGAGGTCGACCGCTACGACGGCACGCTGTGCATCATCATGTTCGACCTGGACCGCTTCAAGCAGATCAACGACGAGCTGGGCCACGACGGCGGCGACGAGGTGCTCAAGCGAGTGGTCGCGCGCGTGCGCGAGAAGCTGCGCGATACCGACGTATTCGCGCGCTGGGGCGGCGAAGAGTTCATGGTGCTCGCGCCCGGCATCGACCGCGCCGGCGGCGAACGGCTCGCGGACAAGCTGCGTGCGGCCGTGCGCACGGTCGAGGCCGCCCCGAAGCAACCGGTGACGGCCAGCTTCAGCGCGGCCATGTACCGCCGCGGGGAGCAGGCCCAGCGCCTGCTGAAGCGCCTCGACAACGCCCTCTACGCCGCCAAGCGATCCGGGCGCGACCGCATCGAGCTGGCCGACTGAAAGCGCGCCGCAGTCAGAAGCTGCCGGCGAGCGGGCTGGCCATGAGGCCGTCGAACACGAACTGCACCGCGAGTGCGGCCAGCAGCAAACCCATCACGCGCGAGATCACGTGCACGCCGGTGACACCGAGCACCTTCTGCACGCCGAGCGCGACGCGCATCATCGTGTAGGTGATCGCCAGTACCGCCATCAGCATCGCGACGACCACCAGCGCCTCGAGCGTATCCTCCGCATCGGCGACCAGCACGATCGCCGCGCCGATGGTGCCCGGCCCTGCGATGAGCGGCGTCGCCATCGGGAACACGGATATGTCCTGGCGCGTTTCCGCCTCGGCGACCTCGGCCGTGGTCGTCGACACACCGCCGGAGTCACGCGCGAACACCAGGTCCACGGCGATAAGGAACAACAGCAGGCCACCCGCGGTCCGCAGCGCCGGCAGCGTGATGCCGAAGCTCTCCAGCAGGATGCGCCCGAAGACGGCGAAGAACAGCAGAATCAGACCGGCGATGCCAGTCGCCCGCAGCGCGTAGTGCCGCCGCACCGGGGCGGCATCGCGGGCGGTCAGCGCCGCGAAGATGGCGGCGACGTCGGGCGGGCCGACCGTGGCGAAGAACGTCGTGAACGCGACCAGTGCGGTTTCGAGCATGGGGCCTCCGGATTCCCCGCTTGCCAACCTCGCTGCCGTCGCCGGCACGCACGCCGGGTCGCGCCCGCGCCACCTTGACCGGCACCGGCCGCCACTGTACAACGAGCGCCCCGGCCCCGGTAGCTCAGCTGGATAGAGCACTCCCCTCCTAAGGGAGTGGTCGCAGG
>Ga0102944_1002459_pt1 | contig 10840 bp, 7 predicted proteins | sample SalPonD_shore_MG_FD_78172 | JGI IMG/M metagenome (GOLD analysis project Ga0102944, IMG submission 78172) | Salt pond soil microbial communities from South San Francisco under conditions of wetland restoration - Salt Pond MetaG... | ecosystem: Environmental > Aquatic > Marine > Intertidal zone >... | reverse complement strand
AGTGTCGTTGCCATCAGATTTTCCTCCCACATTCAGTACAGAATTTAATTTCTGGTTTCAATTTAGCACCACAACCCATACAGAAGTTTCTTGCAGTACCGGTTTCAGGTATTCCAGCAGGGGGATCATTCGGCTCGACTGCTTTGGCAGGATGCTGATCAGAAGTAGGAGATGGATTCCGTGGCGATGGTGAATATTGTGGTTGTACCTGATTTGGAGATGACTGGAGTGAGGCCTGTTGTGGAGTGGCTCCGGGAATATATCCACCAGGTGCGCGAGAACTGTCACGAACCCATACCCGTAATTCATTGACATTCCGCGGATAAGTTTCTCCACGGTAGTAGATAATCAAAGAATACCAGGTGACCCCGATAGTGAGGAAGAAGAGGAAGCCCACCAGCATGATCGCTTTGACATAAAACGGGAGATTTGTCATAAATGCAGGATAAGTTGCAATCCGAGCAAAATCAAGGAACCAGAAAATATTGGGGATACCAAATAGAAATCCAGTGAGTGTACGGAAACTATCAGATAATTCCACCAGTTCATTGAATTCTTCCTCTCCTGTAGTATTTTCTTTCAATCGGTAGAGTTTCAATCCACTGTCCTGGATCGTCCAGATGGTGACGAAATAAAAACCAGTGAAGAAGGGGAGAAGAAAACAAGCCACCAGAATCGTAGCTGGAGCGAGTCCAAAGAATAGGGGACTGGAATTAGGGGTTCCACTCTGAAAGGCGAAGCCAAATCGTAATCCCCAAGTCAGGAAGATTAGATGCACGGTGGTAATCTCGACAAAATGATCTTTGATGAAAATCATAATCGATCGGAGAGAGGATAAATCTTTATCTTCAGCCCGTAAGGTCTGATACCATTTTCCCCGAAAATCGATATTTGGGATATAGGAAAGTGCCTGAACCATGAGATTATTTGATATTCTTACCATTCTCCGCGTTAATCTCCGGTAGATACCTGAGTAGAAAATTGGATAGGCAATAATAAGTGCCAATAACATAAAGATTAATCCAGCACCCAGTCCAGAGAACACCACACAGATGAGCAAGAAGAGAAGGAAGGTTTTTGATTTGATATCAAAACCCTTGACATTAAATGATTGATCAGTAACAGTTACCGCCATCAATTCCAACCATAGCAAGCCGGTATAAATTAATTTTACCGACAAAATGTATGACTGTGAATTAGCACAGGATTCCAGTGAAAAGAAACTTGACAATTATATAATCGGCAATCGAGTTAGAGATATGACTAGCTACCAACGACCAGCAATCACGGTGGATGCAATTATAGAGCAAGCTGGAAAAATTCTACTAATCAAACGTAGACATGAACCGTTCAAACAGCAACTTGCACTACCCGGAGGTTTTGTTGATTATGGAGAACGAGTTGAGGATGCGATACTCAGAGAAGTCGAGGAGGAGGTTGGTGTAAAGGCATCTGTTGAGGCAATTTTAGGAGTATATTCAGATCCGCAACGTGATCCCAGAGGGCATACAATCTCCACGGTATTTATCTGTAATTTTGATGGGGATCCCGAAGCAGGTGATGATGCAGCAAGTTATCATTGGATTGCATTAGATGACCTTCAAGACAGGGAATTTGCATTTGATCATGAGATGATTATCAAGGACTATTTACAGTGGAAAAAGATATCACAGAGCTTCTGGTCATCAAAATCATAATAATAATCGATAAGACAATTATATAATTATAAATAGATGCAAGGACTATGATATATTGAGATAATTTGTTCGATCAGATTAAATCACACATAACAAATCACGTCGGAGAAAATCTGATGGACAGATGCACTGGAGAATAATTATTTTGTTTCCCCATTAAGGGTAACATTAAGGATGGTTTAAATATGTCCTTAACTATATTACTAGTATGGCACACTATAACCGGCATGAATCCGTTAACTACCAATCAAATCAGATGTCATATACTTCAAAGATGACCAAAGGTGAGAAAATCTGGGCAGTAATCGGTATATTCCTCCTAATCAGTGGATTGGGTGGCGATTTCCCGTTCTTTATCCCCATACTAATTTTCTTGATCATCGCATACTCTGTTGCCAATCGTGACAAGATGAAAGAAAGGCTGGTCAGATTAATCAGAGCCAATCCTGAAACGACTATCGCCTATCTTGCCAATCAGCTCGATACCACCGAAGATAAAGTCGTCATGATTTTGAAGATGATGATTCTCGATCAGGGTTATCCCATCAGACTGGATCTCACCCATCGAACCGTAACCCAACTTGGTGAGATCAGGACGGACTACGAGACATATGGGCACAGGGACTGGCAGTCTGCAGGTCCTAACGTCTCACAGAAATCAGTCAGAACTTCACCAGTTCAATCTGATGCAACACAACCAGTAGAAAGGCAAGAAGCAGAAGTTAAGGTGAAATCAGAACCAGTTGAACTACATGCTGCACAACCCATGTCCCAACCCATGAGTAGTTGTATCCAGTGTGGTGGTAAATTACCAGTAACTGCAAAATTCTGCCATAACTGTGGAGTACGACAGTACTGATAATACCAATAGATTAAGGACTATTGACTACATTTCTTTATACTGGATGAGATTGAAATTTTCAAAATCTTTTGTATCCTATGAACTTCAATGATTCAGATATTGACTGTAGAGATCCTCACAGTAGGCTTGATCTGCAATTCGATTGGAAACAATTTTTCGATTCTCTACTCTAATTACTCGGTACCCTGGTCGAATAGAGAGAAAATCATGTGTCGCAACAATAGTGGTCAATCCGGTTTCCGATACCTCAGTCAGCAAGTTCATCACAATTACTGCCAGATCAGCATCGAGATTAGCTGTTGGTTCATCAGCTAAGATGACCTTCGATTCTTTCATCAGTGATGCAGAAAGTGATACACGTTGTTGTTGCCCACCAGATAGAGAAGTCGGATATCTACTCCTATACGGCATAATATCCAACTTATCAAGTAACTGAGCTAGCTCTTCATCCCGGTCAATATCTTCCTTTGCCTGAAGGATAAGGGGCAATTTGGCATTGGACTCAACCGAGAGATAGGGATGTACGGTATAATTCTGTGTCAAATAGGAGAATTCCTGCATCTGAATTCGATGTTTCTCAGTTGCATTGAGTTGATACAGGTTCTTGTCATCATAGGTTATCCTACCCTTTGTTGGTGGCTCATATCCCCCGATCATATTCAGCAGTGTCGTCTTGCCAGATCCTGATGGTCCCAAGATCACCACTACCTCACCCTGCTGGATATGCAGGTCAATATCCTCGAGTACCAAATTCGTACCGGTGACATCTTCATATTCCTTCGAAACCTTATCCACAGAGATCAGTACCGTATCCGTCACTAATTTTCGTGAGAATGGTTTGATATCAGGAAGTTCTCTACCGCGGGTAATCCCAGGATCATCTGCACTCTTCCGGAGAATGGCAAAATCCTCATCGGGTTGTTGTTCCAAGGTGATCTTTTTCCCAATATCCAACTGATTCAGAATCCGATCCGGAATTCGAATGAAATTATTGGAATCAATGATAGTATTAGAGCTGAACGGACCTTCCTCAATATCTGAGAAAGAACCCCGTCGACGGAGCAGATCTTTACCCTCCTCCTGTGTTGCAAGTCTACCATTCAGGATCAGATAATTCTTATCAGCATAGCTCTGAAATCGGATATCATGCGTCGCAACGAGGATAGCAATTCCTTCAGCGGCTACTTCTTTCATCAGATCAATTAATTTGTAAACTGCAGTCGAATCGAGCTGTCCAGTTGGCTCATCTGCCAGAACGATAAAGGGTTTCTTTACCACTGCTTTGACAAGTGAGACTCGCATTGCCTCACCAGCAGAGAGTTTACCACATTTACGATCACTCAAGTCATTTAATGATAGTTTCTCAAGCAGATGATGTGCTCGTTCTTTTGCTGCCTCCTTATTCCATCCTGAATTAATTGCCTCCCACATCAACGCATCTACCACACTCATATTGGGATCGAGATTCTGACGGCCAAATTGGGTGAAGAAGCCAATGTATTTTCTTCTGAATTCACGTCTGAGACGATCATTTTGCTGGTGTAGCGGATAACCTCCAATATAACATTCTCCACCTGAAGCCTGCTCAATACCTGAGATCAGGCGAAGTAGGGTGGATTTACCCGCACCTGATGGACCGATAATTGATACCACCTCACCGGGAAGAATCTCTAGATCACATCCCTGTAGTGCAGATATTTTTCGATTATCAGCAATGGCATCGTAGATTTTGATGAGATTGATTGCCTCAACCACTGGTTTCTTACTCATAATCTGACCTCCCTGATATGTGCATGTGTTCGTCTGAACATCTGGAAGACCCAGATAGCCAGAGATGCAACTAAAATAATGATCGTATAGCCAAGAATGATATTGCCATTGAATTGCCAGACGATATTGTTGGAGCTGGTGCCAAATAATTGCGTTCCATACAATGCCGACCAGATTGAACCGAGTAACAGCCCTGCAAGACTCGGTAGTAAGCTTGCCATAAGTAGCTCTGCACTCAATTGTTTGACAAAGAATGAATTGGATAGTCCGTTTCTGACATATACTTCCAGCTCAAATTTTCTCCGTTCAAATAAAATATTGGAGAAGATGAAGGTCGAAAGTAAGGGTGCTAGCAGTCCTGCGATGATGGAGAGATGGCTGACAAACTCGAATATTCTGAAAAATGGATGCTGTTCTGCAATAATATAATCATTGATCGTACTCATTCGCATCCCAGATAATTGTCTGATCTGACCGACAATACCTGCAACCTCATCAATTTTAGCAGCATCAATCAGCACATTACGGTGATTAATCCGATCAACGATAGCCTGAGTGGATTCCGTCGCATTGGTCTGGTAGATCTGTAGCATCTCATTGAGTGTATCCATGGACATTACCATCTGTAATGGTAACTGTGCAGATCGATTGATCCCGGCCATCTCGTACTTGAGAATCGGAAATTCCTTGAACGATTGCTTGATCAACAGATTGACTGTGGTATCAACATGATTGAAACCTAACTCCACGATATCACCAACACTGACAGGATTCCGTTGAATGAATGCCTGATTGGTAATTATCTCATTCTTTGCAATGGTTTGGTATACCGCAGGACTTATGCCAAATTTATCCTGGTAACTTTTTGGCAAATCTACTGCCTGAGTAAATGATTCTGGATCAATTGCCAACGTCCGTATACGTAAATTATTTCCAAATTCAAGAATACCGAAGAAATACGGACTTACAGTCGTGACATCGGGGATTTCACTGATCTTCTCCTGCACAGAGGAGCTGATGGTATTCCAATCCGATCCGATAATATCAGTACCTAATTTCCCATAGGCATCAGTAGTATACTGTGCTTGTAGTGATTGTGGCACTACCACCATGGGGACTATCAGAAAGAAGGCAATTGTCAAGATAATTAATAATTTCCCGTAGACTCCCATACTGGAGCTAATTCCATTAAATGCGAGTGTCTTACGAGATCGTTTGGTCTTCCATACCAGTTTTCCAATACTGATAAACAGGAAATTTAGGACTTTGGAGAAGATCAATACCGCACCAAATGTCCCCAGAAGTAGAGAGATCATTCTGATGGAGAGAAAGATTAACTCAATATTCGAATTCAGTGCATCTTCAGCGGTCGATAATGTCAATTGTTCCTCGAAGACATTGGAGATGAAGGCAGACAGAGCGATGAGAGCTGCTGCGATAATCACAATGACCAGATCACCTTTGAAACCGGAGACATATCGTTGATACCTCCAGTCTTCTACCTTCATGAAATAACCTAATGAGAGGATAATCCCAATGAGCCATAAGAACACAAATAATGAAAGGGAGATAACCAAAAGGTATTGCAGTGACATCGGTGGTGTTGTTCTCGCATTGGTTTGGAAGAAGCCGGTAAATTGTAAAAAGAGCGGGGTGACAAGTGGGGTAATTGCTGTTGCCATAGCTACTGCCACACCTGTAGCCACAAATCGTTCAAATGCAAAGAGTGAGACCAACCGTTCAGTTCGCATTCCTTCCTGTTTATGTCGGGAGATTTCTTCCTCCAAAGAGCTTCTGCCAATACCAAGTGATTCGTAATTGAGTAGAACTAGCAGACCGAGAACTGGAATTACAATTACCGTTGCCTCCAATTGGATATTATTACTCGCCGTGAAATATCCCTCAAGAAAATCTATAATCCTATTATCTACAAATGTTCCCTGCCATGGAATACCAGTTTCTTGGAATGTCCTATTCTGCATACCTTTGAAATGATCGATAATCGGGGGGATTTCATCTCGTTCCAGGGAAAATACATCATACCGGAGATTAACATGTGTCACAGGTCGGAGTGACAACCGGGTAAACTTATTGAGTAATTCTGCAGTTAACAACGGATTGGTGTAGATTGGGATCTGATCGAGGTAACGTAGTGCTTTGACCGTAGTTCCCAGTCGTTGAGCCCATTCCTCTACCTCAGCTATTGGTTGATTCTCCACTTTTTGAACTTTACCAACAATTGTCAAGTTCTGTGATAACCCCGCAATCGAACTATTGAGATAGATATCCAATTCCGAGGCATACAACTTCAACTGATCTCCGACATCGTAGATATTACCATATTCGTATTGTGGTCCGAAGAGATCTCGGGGGATATACCAGTCCTCGTGGATCAGTACCTCATTTGGAGCGGTGGGTAATCTTCCTTCTTCCAAATTAGATGTGAAATACTCATACCATGTCGGATCAATAACCGCAAGATTGTATCCAAAAGGATAATTTACCGATTGGTTTTTCCCCTGATCGTTGATAAAATAGCCCAAGCGTTTTTCAAATAATGGAAATACCGTAGTTGCTGATATATTAGAGACAATATTAGCTACTCCATTTCGTTGTAATACGGTAGAGGTTAATTGTTCGCCCAAACCCCACTGCGTATTGGTAATTGTATTATTGGAATATTCATCATCATAGAGCGATCGTTTCCACTCAAAATCACTGGATTTAACATTGCCATTAGTTGCATCATTTAATGGATTTTGAGCCTCATATGTATGCATGAGATAATCCTGATGACTCAATAATCCAGTGAATAGACTCAGAAGTAGAAGGACGGGAATAATAAGAGCAACTGTTGTAATAGCATATCTCCGCCAATTTGACCGAAGATGAATCCCGAGAATAGCCAGGAAATTGATTAATTTCGCTTTCCAACCTGACTGACGATAGGAAGAATCCTGATCGTGAAATTGATCGATTTTTACCTGCTCAAGGATACTAAGTCTCCAATAGATAAACAGCAGAAATCCAAGGATGATGACTGATCCGATAATGATAATAATTAATGATCTGGAACTTTTCTGAGTAGTCTCAATCGCTTGCTGTTTGACCGAGACATCATGGAAATAAGGATCTACATCGGGTAGTCCAGAATTGGAAAACAGAATCACCGCCCCTACCGTATTATTGAGAATATCATAATCGTCCTGGAGATAAGTGGGAATGGAAATGGTACCAGCCAATCCAAGATTACTGTCAGAGGTAAAATCCATTGTGAAAAAGAAAAAGCCAGTGGAAAAGGTGGGACTCTGGATTTTATCCCGACGTAATTCAGCAGTTACCACATCATAGCTGTAATAATCAATCGCCACGGTGAAGATATCCTGAGCAATCTGAATACCAAGTGAGGCGATTTTGACAGTATTTCCCACTGCAGATATGGTCGGAAGAAATGAGATCAGAAATGGATCCTCCTCAGCATCTGCAAAAACATCAGTACCATTTCCCGGTTTCCATTGAATCAAGGCGTTAATCTGATTATCTTGGCTCAGACTGAAGAGAAAGCTGTATAATTTGCCATTTGTCGTACTCACCAGCTGAGGTTTGATCAGATCCTGTCTAATAGCAGAATAGAATTCAACACCACGGAGTACAGGTGCCATATTAACATCCAAGCGTTCAGCATAAGCTGAGGTGGTACCATTAATTCCTGTCTTAACCAATTCTAGGGAATGAAAACTCGATGATCGAGCCACTGAACCGAGATAGAATATCGAACCATTGGCATAGGCAATATCGAATATATCTGCCAAAGGAACGTCCTGAGCACCAATCTGAACAGTAGGGTAGGCTACAGTATTCAATGCTGTTACCTGACCATCTTGCAACTGAATCCGGAGTAATTTTCGGGTGGAATCCTCACGAACGGTGGTATAGAATTCTGTGCCATTATCAGTTCTTACGGGACCATGCAAAGCACCAGTAATATCAGCACCCTCATATTTGATTTGCTGACCGGTGATCCCAGTATCTGGATGATAATCGAGTTTGATGAGACTAATCCCGAAATCAGTCGATTGGATAAAGACGATATAGAGCCCACCATCTGAAGTCTCCACAAATGGTTGTTTCTGTAAGAATGCAAATTTGGTCGTAGAAGTTGTTTCCACACTGATTTTTCTTACCAAATTGGTTCCATTCTGAAATGCAATCTGATAATATAAAGTCAATAGTTGATCAGAACTGAATCGAGAAATGTCACTGATATAGAAATACCATGAATGGATATTACCCTGAGCATCTTCTTTGACACCTAGTGGATTGACTGGAGGTAAATCATTATTGGGACTGACCTGATAGAATCCCATCGGTTCAGTGATCACAGCATCCTGAGATAGTTGTGGAGCCATTCCAGCGGATGGAGCAAATGAAATAATAATCATGGTTAAGATGACAAGATAGAACATTTTAGAAATCCGGGACATTCTATTGACAATGTCTGCTATTCCATCAGGTATTTGAATAATTTGAGTAGAGGCGAACACAAACGTCAAAATACGATGTGGATTTGTACGACAAAATTGATTACCCGAGTTTAGTCAATTTATTCAGCGATAGTAACGACGCAATTAATTGGTTGGTAAAGATAATTACTAGAGGTCAAATTATTACAATTTATGCCATTTCAGAAGTTATATTCAAGAATATAAAGAGACCATACTAACCGAGAGGTAATGACAAAATAATCAATCATCTAGGTATCGTGATTCTCATGGACTAATCATCTTCACTGCAGAAATGGGTCTACTCTTGGATCTGATAATTTCTACTCAATTATTACCTACCTCAGGATTAAGACTCATCAATGGATTTCTGATTGCCATCTTCATGAATGAAATTGTGGTCACAAACATACGGAGTTGATATATTCAACTACTCATATACATATACTTAGAAATTCCAGACTGGTCGAGGACAACCACACTCGATTTCAGATAACATATCAACCCCTATGGAGTCTAAGTATCGTGGTTACATCCAATCTAGTGAGTAGTTTCCAATGTCCCAGCACAGAGGAAATAGTGGGCAGATCACGTGTCCTTCCGGGTTTCAAACCCTGTTAAAGATTTGTGACCACAAATCTAGTGATAATTCTAGTTATAAGTTATCTGATCAGAACCGGTTGGCGACAAATTGCTAAGATACCAGATACTGCTATATTTGTGGTGCATCAATTCAATGCAGCAAACATTAATCGAGCGATACTGAATCCTAATTTGTCATATCTCTGAACAAATACGTAATGGTCAGACTATAGAATAGACCAAGTGTTGCACCCATTATACCCCAGGATAAGGTTGCTGAGTAATCTCGTTGTCTTATCTGTAGGAGTCCTATTTTGAGATCATACCAGATCGAGAACAAACCCAGCAAGCTCATAGCGAGAACAACAGATATTGTGGTGAGTAGCACGTATTTAATTGCCAATTTTGACGAATAATTCTTAGCAATCATCGAGTACTGCATTAATCCAATTACGAGGATAATTATTGGAAACCCAACAATATGACTGTTTTCAAGTCTTAATAATCCCAATCGATGAGTAATCAGAATTAGGAAGAAACTGAGCGCGGTACCTATTATCAATCCAATGATAGTACGTTTCAACCAATCTGTATCGTCTAAGGAGTCTGGAATGGTTCTGACTTGAAATCCAATAACTAGCACTCCAACTACAAGTACTGCTATCACATCACCGAGTACCGGGACGGAAAATCCCATAATTAACCCCACCGCAAAACCAACTCCCCAGAGAATGGTATACACCAAAATTGACGGGAGCATAGATAATTGAGAACTCACAATTAATAGTGGTTGAGGATCAATTTTAAATGATCCTACTATATAAATCGAATTTCTATCAATTGAAGGATTTGATGAGAGGATTTAAATTCGAACTTATCATAGAGGAAATTACCCAAATGGGTAATCTGGTGCAGATAATATCGAAATTTCAAGTCACAAATTGGGTCGAGAAATCTCGGATCTTATGAGGTGGGTGCAAAATACTCCAAAAGATTAGGTGAGATCGCCCTACCACATCTACAGTATTTCTCTTGTAATCTCGCGGTTTGATAACAACATACTCGAAATCTGATACCTAATTCTTCAATAAATATGGTATTTACCTCATTTTCATACTCCTCTGTGGTTGAGCTCGTTCCTATTTTTCCTAAGGAGGAAGCTCGCGAGGGATGGAATGAGGGTGATTGATCATATAAATCGGTTCGGCGATACATGAATTCCGGCTGGTGAAGATTCATCGCCCAAACTGAGAACATTGCAGATGGTATGGTAATCAGGTATAACCATGGTGAAAGCAGACTGAATAGGAAAAAGAGATAGGTTATTCCCACATATGTATAACGCTGTGCTGCAAATTGACAGGAAGAACTACAGTATTGTCTTTGTTCACCACTAACTCGAATCAAGATCTCTTCCGAACCACAGT
>Ga0102944_1002458_pt1 | contig 10846 bp, 9 predicted proteins | sample SalPonD_shore_MG_FD_78172 | JGI IMG/M metagenome (GOLD analysis project Ga0102944, IMG submission 78172) | Salt pond soil microbial communities from South San Francisco under conditions of wetland restoration - Salt Pond MetaG... | ecosystem: Environmental > Aquatic > Marine > Intertidal zone >... | reverse complement strand
TAACAATTGACTTTGGATTTTTGTATTTTTTAAGGAGATCTTCCATATCAATCCAATTCGCTTGGATATACCCTTTTTTAGATTTTAGGTTTATTAAATCTAATATTTTATTTTCATCGTAAAAGTTACTAATCGCGTTAGCCTTGTTATCAATTTTAATTCTATGTAAGCTCAATATGTCTTCTAAATTTAAGACTACAAGATTTCGCAAATCCTTATATGCTTGGGGTGTCTCGGGAAATTTGGTAGTTTTTTTTATATTCCTAAAATAATTCCTAACTCTGACTTTCAATCTGAAAGTTTCTGGATCCAAATCAGAAAGAATAAAGTCTAAATCTGTATCTTCTTTTCTTAATTTTGATACGAATTTCTCACATTGTCTAAATCCCGCAAGCATCATTGATTTAGTAGCACCCGTGTAATTAAAATGAATAGAAGCTACGGAGGATAAACCATTTAATAACTTTAAAATCTTTTTATTATGCATCATTTCTTCTAGTTTTCTCTGATTTTTATCTATCGTTTTTAGAATAATACAATTTGGTATTAATTTCATAGTTCTTCTATCATTAATTAGCATTTCTTTAATCTTTTCAGCAAAATCTTTTGTCTCTTTTGAATGAACTAAAACCAATTTACTTGGCCTAGGAATAAGTTTTCGAAAATCATTCAAACATTTGATTTTTTTTTATTTTCTTGTCCTTCCTTCTTTTCGAAATTTATCCTCCACTCAATTATTAATGATAATAATGCGACTAAATAATTTGGAATAGGACTTCCTCCAAATAGTTCGCCAAGAAAATAAGCGTAAATTGTATTTTAAATATAATTCTTATTCATTACTCATATATCTTAATATTAATTGCCAAATATCTCTCATATCCTTGGTTGATACCTTCCACTTTTAAGGCAGCTTGTTATTTTCGAATTTAAAAACTCATCAAACCCTGATTTTTTTTTAGCTTATTTAATAAAAATTTTTCAATATCTACATATTCTAATCTAATTGCATAAAGTGTTTTTAAATAATTAATGGTAGTAAAAAATGGGGTTTTTTTAGGATTGGATTTCTACTGATATATAAATAATTTAATGATTTAAGAAGTTTAATAATTAACCAGGCTTAGGATAACTTGAAAATTCAGCAAAATTTTAATAAATTTTAATACAAGGGAGATTTCTCGATAATTATCTTAGATTACCGAATCCTCTCAAAATACACTATTTTATTAAATTCGCAGAGATTTTATTGATTACTATATTATTATTAAAGGAGAACAGAACTTAACTATAATCCAAATATTATGATAATCCAAAAATTTTATTATCGATCCAAACAAAAAATTAGACTAAATTTTAATCCTTGGCTTAAATTTAAAATAAAATGGGAAACGGTATTTGGAGATATTAATAGGGGACCTAAAACTTTTTTATACACATTCCCAGAATATTACTCAAGACCGAGAAATTATTATGATATTTCCCTCATATGGTATGAAAAGCCCTCACCAAAAATACTTTTAATTTTTGAGGATTTTTTTGATTTATCTTTAGGGATTAATTTATTTATGATTCGAAAATACAAATCTTACACAATTAATTGTCAGACACATTCTGAATACAAAAAACAGAAAGAATTATTTATTAAAAAAATAAAAAAAGAATCAAATAACAAATCATCACATTCATATTTAAAAATCTCTTTAAGTACTCCTCTATTACTTAACAAAACGTTAGAAAATTTCTTAATATATGAATTTCCCTCTTTAAACACCAAAAAAAATGAAAATACCATAGATGGATTAAATTATATAATTAATCTTATAATAAATGGAATAGAAAATTATACTTTATTACAAAGAGAAGAAAAGGGGGAATTTCAAAATAATCAACTATTTAATAAAAATAGTAATATATTAAAAAATAAACATTTTAAAGAAGATTTTATTAAAAATTTTTATGAAAAAAGACAAAATCTAAAGATTAAAATGTATCAATTTAAAACAACTAGATATTTAAAAATAACACTCCCAATTTCATCCACATTTTTATTAAATTATTTAGATTTTGCTAATATATTGTATAAACTTTCAGAATTTCAAGTTCCTTTATGTTCCCCTTTTAGGTTAGGGTTAGGTATCCTTAATTTATCTAATTCTTTTGGATAAAAATCAATGCTAAAAATTAAGGAAACCGTTATTTTCTAATCGATATCAAAATCATAAAATTGGGATCTTTGGGAAATTATCTGGAACGTTCATCATTTGTTTATTTAAGGCAAAAATACGATTCAAATTTTCAATAATTAGCACTTTTCTATTTTTAATATCATTAATAGAATAGTCTTTAAAAATTTGATTTATTTCAGGATTAAATTTTTCAATAATAAGAGATTTGAATTTATCTATGAACGATTTCATCTCTTTTTGCGCCTCTTCATCTCGAGTTTTGCTGATATGTGAAGGTATCTTTTGCTTTAATTTGATCATTTCGAAAATATAGGATATTATTTTATCAAATTGAGAACGATCCTCGGGTAAAATTATAAGATAATTCTGAAGGTCTTTTAAATCTGATTCAATATCAGATTGAAGATTAGGGGTTCCCTTGATAAACTTTTCAATTAGCGGTAAGCTTTCTTCTATTACGAATTTATCTGAGACTAACTTTAATTGATATGATATAGATTTTTTTACTTTACTCATTATAATTTTTTTCTTAAATTGAATTAGTCAATTTATTGATATATTTAAAAAATGTTTTAGATATGATAAGGTTCTCCTCTGCTTTTTCGAATTTCATTGATTACATTTTCTTTAATTAGATTATCCTCTTTCCAATTCTCGATAGAAGCACTAGCTCTGGCTTCTGCTTCTAACTTTTCACCTATACCATTATATTTATACAAAAGAGAATTATCAAGATCAATTAGACATCTTCCTAATCCTAAGTTTTTTCCTCCACCAATTAATATTTGTGGTCGGAGATTTAATGCTAATAATACAGCTTTAAGTTCAAATTTATTAAAATTCTCTATAATAATAGTTCCTTTAAATGTTATTCCTGGGGGTAACGTCCAAATTGGAACTTCTCCAGTATTTCCAGGATCATACTCTATATTATGATAATACTTTTGATGATATCTTTTTTTTATTTTTGGTTCCATTAAATGTGGGATTTTAATTACTTTTTCAACTGAATTAGTATAGGTTTTATTCTGTGCGACAGCGTCTTGAAATCTAATCCTAGATGCTAATGAAGAAGTTCCGAAAAGATCACATGTTTTACACACTTTTGTATATTTAGGAAATCTAAATTTACATTGAAACATACATGTATTTTTCACAATTAAGTTAAAATTGTTTCTACACACTCCTTTTAGAGTACTGCCAGGGATAATCGGGGTCTTATCAGCATTACGTATTATACCTCTGCCTACTTGACTCCCTTTTTGATATACTAATCCGTTTCCTACATGTAAAGGTGATTTTGTAACTAGGTTATATTCAATTTTAGCTAATTTTTTAATAGGATCTCTACTAGTATAATCTTTTAGATCTGGTCTTTGAGAATGGATGATAAACCCGTAATTTTTTACTGGCATATTTATTTTTTTAAAAATTTATAATATGAATTTTTTATTAGATTTTTAATTTCTATAAAAATTTATATTGTTATCTTATTAACCGAATAATTCAATAATTCTTGGCTTAATTCTTTAGAAAGGATGATTTCGTCGTACAATGGGAAATCTTTGTTGACAATTATAATATCTGTAATGTTTTCTGACTTAAATTGAACTTTATTATTTGGTAGAATCAAAGAAAAACTGTTTTCATCAAGCTCATATTTACATATACTATTATTTTCTCCCCCTAAAATTTGTATTGTGAGTTTTTCAATCTCAAATTTTAAAACACCAAAACCTCTTGATTTATTCGACCCTAATGAGATTAACCCTTTATTAGCTAAATCGATAATAATTCCAAGCATCCCAAGTAACCTTATATCCCAATTTCTTAATTTAATAGATCCCTCAAATACAGTTCCTGTGCTCACGGATTCAAGATTTAATAATGCTCCATGCCTTGTAGCTTGAGTTTTTGGATTAATCGCAATTTGTGGACGGATCTCAAATTGAGGGTGATGGGCAATAAATTGATTACAATAAATATTACTTGCATTGTTTTCTTTTCTTGTGTTTTTTGGCTTATTAAAATGTGTATAACCAAATCTGTTAGGTATTATTTTATCTCCTTTTTTCAAATATGTAGAGATTCTTTCTAAATTCCCTCTTATAAAACCCTTTATGGTAGAACCTGGTATTATACATACCTCTCTTCCATGAATATCATGAGAGCGTAAAAATCGGGGATTATTACTTTCTTCTAAAGGATCTTCCTCACCCGATTTTATTAATAAAGGCGACTGCGTTATTATTTTCATACCTAATTTCGCAAAATTCTGAATATTTTTAAAATTATTTGGTTTAAAATTGTTGCTTTTCGACATTGTATTATTAACCTCCATTTATTTTTATTTTTTGAGAAGTTTTTTTAATCCCTAATATTTCATCTTTAAGAGAATAATCTGTTATTTCAATATCTGTACATTTAACTCGACCATAACCTCTGGATTTTAAACCTCCCAAATAGATTTCATTTTTACGAAGATATTCAAGCAAAAGTAATAAATATGTTATAATTATTTTTTGATGTTTATGTCCCCTTTTTTCGAGAGTCATTTTACCTACAAATTCTATTCCAGGTTCAACAGCTTCGACGTAAAATAAAGCATGACTCTCGGTTGTATCAGACTCTATATCAATTTTAATATGTGTTCGATGCTCGAAAGTAGGTTTATCTTCACCATAAATATTGAAATCAGAAACACGTAATGGACTGCCATAATGATTTGCACCGAAGAGTAGACAAAGATCACATATTTTATTTTGAGAAATTATATAATTTTCTACTTTTTCTTCTGGCATTCCAGCAACTTCATCTAAAACTTCTTCGAGATCACATACATTCTTATCTTTTTTATCTGGAGGGAATTTATGTTCCACATCCATAATTATTCCTCCAACCGAATTATTATTTTCAAACAAATGTGAAAATCGTTCAGCAAGAGAACGTAAAAAGCCTCTAAAAGACGATCCGGGAATAAATGGTGTTCCATCGTTATGTTTAATACAGAGCAGATCCGTCTCATTTACTTTTACGCCTGAATCCGAAACACCTACATGTAAAGGATCCAAATTTCTCAATTTGATTTCAATAAGTATTTTTCCACGATTCTCATAGTCTATATTATATTTACCATTCATAAGATTCATTCACCTCCTTAAATTTAAAGTCTTTTATTAAAGCTTTCGCAATATTTTGCGCTCATGACAATATTTTGGATAAAATATATAATGATATCCCTTTTTTTCTCTAAATATTCCTCATCATCTCTTTCGGGAATTATTTCATTTAAAAGGCTATTAGTAGTTTCTATCAAATCTTTTAAAAAATTAACTAAAACACTTGTTTGGTAGTTTTTCCCAGCCAAATATCGGCAAAAAACAAAAAATTCCAGTGGGAGCCCCGTTGTGCTATTTAAGATATTCCGCAAATTAGATGATGAGATCTTATTATCCCTACTTTTCACTTTTCTTTTGAAATTGTTATAATTCTTATTTACTAACTCAATAGCTTTATTAATTATTTTATTTTTCTCAATTTCGGTGAGCGCATTACTTGATTTCATTTAATCACTTCCTTTTTTTTTGGATTTGTATTTATAAATTTTTAATTTTTCATATCATTGTTTTTATTTTTCATATATTAAGTTTTAAGAAATTATTTGGTTTTTCATTTGAGATTTGTCTATTCTTTCATTCTTAAATATGAATTGGGGTAATATTCTAATTTCTCCAAAACCTCGGTGTGATAATTCACCAATTCTTCTAGTTCTTGCTTTAATCAACGATTTAAAATCTTCTTTATCCAAATTTTTTTCAGTCTTTATATAGAAATAAGAACCTCTCCGCCAGCCTTGAGTTTTATGTTGGTCTGGACGACCCCCATCCTTTGCAATATATAATCCTATATTGGTGGTTTTCGCACTTAGTTGAGATATTTTCCAATCCTTATTTAATATTATCTCCTCAAATTCTTTATTAGTTGAGGGAATATAGTCACTATGTAGATAAAATGGTATATATTTAGAATAATTATTATAAGAACCATTATAATCTTGCTTGCACCAATCTTCATACCGATTATATAAATTATCGGCTAAGCTTTCTTCAGAATATTCCTTAATCATTTTTATACTTACTTTTCCAAATCCTGCATTTCGTTTGGCACCTATACAACTCATTTCAATAAAATCAATAATTTCTTTATTTGAAACAAAATCCGAGTCATATGTTGAATAGAATTCAAAAATTTGTCCACGATCTAAATATTCCATCGTATACATTTGACCTTTAGGTGTTTCATTAGCACTTTTAGCTTCTTTTTTAACACTCTTTAATATAGGATGTCGAGCAATTCCGACTTTTGCGGAAATCTTAGCAGTTATATCTGTTAAAAGCTTATTTTTTGAAGGAGAATAATATAGAAGAGAGGAAGATTTTTTCATTGGACTTCCACATTTAGAACATAGTAATCTGGAATTTTTTACTAAAACATTTCCACTGATTTGTTTTTCCAATAAAATCCTTGATACATCTTGAGTGTGTCGTTTAATATTATTCTTATTAATACTTCCCATCCTGCATTTATTTAAAGTTAATAATGGAGGTATTGTTCCCCCATTGTTTAATATATCTAAGTTATTTGGGCACAATAATGCATCACTAAATGAAATAACGAAGTCGCTTTTAGTAAAAAATTTTTTAAATAATTCTTCAAATTCTGTTTTAGGATCTAAAGATTCTGCCACTTCTCTGGCAGTTTTTTTCCCCGAATATATTTCCTCTGCTATTCCTGATTGGTGTATCAATGCATTTCCAAACGCTCCATATAATCGGGATCCTCTTATATAATCTAAACAAGTAATATAATACGTTGAACTCTCCCGATTTAAAAGAGCGAGTTCTGTTTCATTTTGTAATCTGAATTTAACATATTTAATGGTCATAAAAACTATTCATTCTCGTTCAATATTTCACTTTTTTTCTTTTAATTCTTCTTTTAAATTTGATAAATATTTTTCTTTAAATGCATCAAATCCACTAGCTTTCCATATTATCCCAGATCCTGTACTGCCTTTCCCTGCGATCGTATGTTCAGGAAGTCTCATTAAAATTGCTAAGAGAAATAATTTTTCAGCTTGATTTAAATTATATCCAATTACCTTATAATTTATTTCATCAATCATAGCAACTTCATAAGAGAAAAGACTCTGTTTTTTATTGGCATTTAAACCATAGGATAGAGATGTATTAGTTCTTATTTCTATAGGTTCTGAGCCTTCTAATTCTTGATAGTATTTCGTACTCTCAAATTTCCCATCTGTTATCCGTAATTTTCCTTCTAATCCTCGACAGCCAAATAATCTATAGAAAATATGAGGATAATCATTTAATCTATCTCTAGTAGGGTTATATTCAGAGATTCCATTGAAAGGTTTTAAAATCCCAGAGAGAGAGATATCGTAGGCTAGTTCACGTAATAATCCCCGAAAGGAAAATCCATAACAAGCAATTGATCTTTCAGGAGTATTGGATTTAGAATAATCTTTAATTCTCTGAACTCCTTTATCTATAAGTCGAGACTCAGTTCCTCGTGCTCCATATTGATATTTTCCTAATATTGTTAATTTTATATCAAGTTCAAGTGGTCTGATTTGTTTTAACTGTGTAATTATAATATCTCCCTCCATTTATTTTTAGACATAAAAACGACTTAATTCGATGGGTTCAAACCATCTTATAAGTATTTTATTATTATATTTTTCTTTATAATTTTTAATATTATTATTATATTTTTTAATTTGTTCTGATAAATCTCTTGATAATTTACTCCAAAAATCCGCCAAATCATTATTGCTTTTTTTATCATTATATTCACGACCAGCTTTATAGTATAACTGCATATTTAATTCCAGCGGTAAAAGATTCAAGCCTCCACGATAAATTGATTTAAAACTTCTTTGAGAAATTCCATTTGACAAGATTTTTTTAATTCTATTAAGAAAAAGCTCATAACTCTCATCATCCAAAGGAAAATCACAAACCGTAAACTTCGGTATTAATTTATGTTCATAGTATTGTTGAATATAATTTTTAGTAATTCCTTGGGGTATATAAATGGGAGCAATACTATTTAAGCATCCTCCATATATTTTTTCACTTGTAGGATCACTATATTTAGGTTTAATAAATTCTTTAGCTTTATGCTCCAAATAATTAGCACAATTATTTAAAATATAAAAAGGGATATTTGTATGTGTAATAATTACCCCACCCGAGAATCCAGTAGGATATATTGTTACAGGGTCCATTCCGATTTTATCCTCTAGTTTGTCTTCTGTAATTTTATATCCATAATTCTCCCTAATTTTTTCAAAGAAATTTTGAATAAAAGGGAAAGTCAATTCAGAGTGTAATGCTAAAGATATATCATCACCCCCTACGATAAAGAAACGAAATAATGGAGTGAATAAATTTCTACCAATTCTTTTTGCCTTTAAACTATTACTCCAATCCTTAATAGTTTTTTTACATGCCTCAATAAGAATTTGTTCAGTTTTTTTTGCAATGAATCTTGAAAAAGATCTATATGAACTGAATGTTTTCATATAAGATTTTATCATTCCAAAATTATTCCCATCTAAACGGACGAATCCCATATAATTTGAATTTTCAGATTCAATTGAGGGTGTACTAATTTTGTCAAGATCTAAAAGATTTTTATTATTTAACTCTATATTTCCATCGGCCGCTATAATTTTTTTTATTTTATTAAATAATCGTTGCGTTGGGAACTCTCTTAGTTCCTGCATTTTATCAGTTAAAGTCCTACATAATATACAAATATCACATATTTCTGAGGATTCTGAATCATTTATATTTTCAAAGATTTCTTGGCATTCTAAACAAATTTGTTTATCTTTGGGCTCTCTAACCTCAAGATGTTTCGGTAAAGAATCTTTTTCAATCACTGAATCATAAAAATTACCAATAATTTCTCCAAAACTTTTCCGTTCTTGAAATGCAAGAAAAAATTCTATTTCTGGTAATTCCCAGTTTTCAACTAAATCAGATAAAGAAGTAAAATTATGATTATGAATGATTTTATTAATTGTATTTGGATGAAGAAAATAACTTAAAACGTTTTCTTTGTCTTTACTATTTCCTTTTATGTAATTATCATAATAGTATGAATAATCATAAGACAAATTGGGTTCGTCTTCTAAATCTCTCCCAAATCTCAGTTCATAAAGTGAGACTCTATAATCATTGGAATATTTTATTCTTACATGTTCTAAGAGTTTTTTTGTCACTTTATCTATATTAATGTTTTTATTTTGAAGTTTATTTTGAAATTTATTTAGCTTTCTTTTAATTTGTGCTTCAAGTTCTTCCCTTATTTCTTTATCTTCAACAGAAATAGGAAGCATACCTAATAACTCTCCTCCTCCCTTGCTGACGATTAGTTCTGGGCAGCAAATAGTAGAAAAAGTATCATAAAAAATTTCCTCAAATAATTGTATAAGCAGACTTCCCCCAATAATTCGCCATAAATGTGATCCTTGAAATATAAAGGTTTGTTTGCTTTTAAAACTTAAATCCAAAAATGTTAAACATGGTTCATTTAAAGGGAAATCCCCTTTCTGGGTTATTTCGTTTGTTTTATTTATAATATAGTCACAAGAATCAGGTCTAAAAAAATATGGATATTCTTTTCCTTCACTTTTTACCATAAAACTTTTAAAATCAGTTAATAAATTATTAAAACTATTTTTTAAACTTTTTATGTCATTCAAATTTAAATCTTCATTATATTTTCGAATTCCATTGAAAAATTCATCTTTATTTACAAATGGAACATTAATCCCTTTATATTTTTTAAAGTATGCGTTCATAAAATATAGATTTGTAAATGAAATCCTCTCACTGGTGGAAAGCCAATCACTTAATTGAACTATTTCTGAAAAAAGAGTAGTTGGACTCTCTTTATTATATTCCTTTATAACCTTTGAAACAAATTTTACCCATTCTTTCGGAACTCTCAAAATGCGTAATATTTCTTCGCTAAACTCTGCGCTTGTGTCATTTTGATTGGATATATTCGATTTAGTAATTTCATGTATCAATCCAATGAATCTCCCTAATAAACAAAGATTTTCTTTTGAATCAATTTCAAAATCGATTCCCAATAATTTTATTATCTTTTCAAATTGATCTTCATCTTCAATTTTTTTTGTAGCTACAAAATATAGCAGAATAAATTGAATTATACCAGCAGCTAATAAAAGATGAGAGCTTAATCCGCCAATATTATATGGAAATCTCTTATCATCTGGAAATTTAATAAATATATCATGATTTGAAATTGAATTACTTAAAAAATCCGTAAATTTTTGTAATCCTAGTATATTTTCTGATTCGTATTTCTTTGCCTCTCCTTTTAAGAGCTTTTTTCTTTCTTCTATTTCTTGGTTGATCTCATCTTTGTCAAATTCATTTCTTAAAAATGTAACTGGATCAACCTTAGTAATTTTTTGATTCAATTTAAATCGCTTTAAACTTTTCAATTAAAGTTTTTTTAATCTTTTTAAAAATGTAACTTCTGGTTCGGAAATCTTTCTTTTTTTTTTTTTTAAATTTTTTTTTTAATTTTTTTTA
>Ga0102944_1002457_pt1 | contig 10846 bp, 9 predicted proteins | sample SalPonD_shore_MG_FD_78172 | JGI IMG/M metagenome (GOLD analysis project Ga0102944, IMG submission 78172) | Salt pond soil microbial communities from South San Francisco under conditions of wetland restoration - Salt Pond MetaG... | ecosystem: Environmental > Aquatic > Marine > Intertidal zone >... | reverse complement strand
GAGTTCTTGAGAAATAGCGCTGTGATTTTATTTCAAAATCTTAAAGCTCTCAAATGTGGAAAATGGATAACTATCCTTCCGTTTGGGATGATTCTCAGGATCTAATCGCATATCAGGAAATCGTTTGATAATTTCCGAGAATGCAATATCTGCCTCAGCTCTTGCTAGAGGTGCACCAAGACAGTAATGAATTCCCTTTCCAAAAGCAAGGTGCCGTCGACTATTAGATCTGGTAATTTCAAAACTATCCGGGTTCTCAAATTTGGAAGGATCACGATTTGCCCCATAAATACAAACTTGGATCATCGATCCCGCCTCAATATGATATCCCTGTAGATCAATATCTTCTGCTGCTTTTCGTGATGTTACAGTCAGGGGAGGATCAAATCTGAGGGATTCCTCTATGGTATTATCAAGTAGGCTATGATCATTTTTCAACATTTCAAATTGTTCGGGATTTGTCAGGAGGGCATAAATTGTATTGGTTATCAGATTTACTGTTGTTTCATGACCTGCAATAAGCAGAAGAATTAGGTTGGAAATCATCTCATCTTCCGAAATTGCCTCATCTTCCTGTTTGGCATTCAGTAAATTGGAAATGACATCATCACCACGATGATCTTGACGATAATCTATTTCCTCTTTGAAGATATTCACGGTACCTTCTATTGCAGTTTTGGCTCGTTCTCTAACTTCACTATCACTACTGTCAAAAGAGAAACCTCTGATGATATCCTTTGACCAGCCTTTAAACTCGCGTGAGTTATCTTCAGACAGTCCAAGAACTTCAGCAATCATTGCTATGGGAAGCGGGTAAGCAAATTCCTCTACCAGGTCAAATGATGATTTTGATTCTAATAGATCCAACAAATCATTTGTTATTTTCGCAATTTTTGGTCGCATTGCTTCAATTGCTTTAGGAGTAAATGCCTCCTGAGCCAATCTTCGAATACGGGTATGATCTGGGGGGTTCTGGAAAATGATCCAATCCCTCGTCATTTTCATCTGTGTTTGACGGTTGATGATGAATTTTAGTGGAGGTTTGAGTACAGCCTGAACTAACCAATTCATATCACCTAAAATCATATTTGGTATGGTCTCGCTGGGATGAACTGCCTCAAATCGTCGATCAACAAAGATTTGTTGAACAGCATCGTAGCCTACTGCAAGCCAGCTCTCACCCATCCTAACAAGATCCCCATGTTTTCTCATATTCGAATAGAGATCGTAGGGGTACATTTCAGAGTAATCTAATTTCTCTTGCAGATTACTTTCTAATCTCACAGATTCTGCCATATGATTCTAATATGACATGGCGAATAATTAAACATTAGAAAAAGGATATTGACTTAGCAAAGAATTGCATCGTTCATACGTCCAAATTTGTAGAATATCAACAAATTGTCTCCATTTGAATTAAGATGAAGTTTCGGAGGAATGTGATATATTAACTTAGGCACGCCGAACTCTTATATAAGGAATAGAAATCAGAGGGTATGAGTTATGAATTTTCTCATCAAGATGCTCAGCTAATAGATCGAGTTGGCAACCGACTGATGATACAAGGTATCATCTTGTCTCTTGCTGGACTGGCTGGTATTATTTATTCGATCATACATTATAGTTCATCAGATAAACTGACCATTATTGTCTATGCAATACAATCCATTGTAGAAATTTTGATTGGTGCTTCATTACTTTTTGCTCCATCCTTTTTCACCCGTGTTGCAGAAACCGAAGGTAGTGATATTAAGGAGTTGATGGGGGGAATCGGACAATTAAACCGTGCATTTATGATTGTCTGGATTTCATTATCAGTAAACCTAATACTAGATGTGATATTAATATTAACTTCAGGAGGTGCCTAATATGTCAGAATATGAATTCTCCGATGCGGAAAATGAGGTATTTACGAAACTGAACAAGAATATGTTATTGGCATCGCTTCTGTTAGTATTATCAGGACTTGTGGCGTTAATCCTTGGAATAACAGCTGGTAGTGTCTTCGATATTATTTCAGGGATTACTGTAATAACCATTGGAATCAGTCTTTATTTCCCCACAGATAATTTCAGGAATATCGTATCAACTACTGGAGAGGATATTAAAGAGTTATTGACAGCATTTTCGGAATTAGATATAGTCTGGTTGATCGTTAACATCATATCGGCTATCTATCTTATAACGAAAGCACTCCGAATTTTTGTTGATTTCTGAATATATCTTCCAATACAGAGTAAGAGAACATTACAATAGATCAATTTAATACCGTTTCCCATAATCACATCATATCCCTACGATAATTATTCAGCATAATTATAACTCAGGAAGATAACATATCCAAGGAACTTAGGTCCGTCCTGATGTCACATAACAAGATGATCACCAACAAGCACTTACAACAACTCGAGAAGAAACAGTTGTTACTGGCAAAAAAAGTGGTCTACCAGAAACTAAGGCAGGATAGCCAATATATAGCTGGATTTGATCAACATACATGTGGTAGATATACCATAGGTTGTCTGAGTTATTTTGAAATGAAAAGCCAAATGCTAGTAGAATGTGATTTCGGGAGCGTGTTATCCACCACTTTGCCACCCTATATTCCTGGATACCTTAGCCTAAGGGAATTACCAGTATTTTTCTAGATATGGTCTAATCGATCTATTGATCCGGATCTAGTAGTAATTGATGGTAATGGCCAGGTCCATCCACGGCTTTGTGGATTTGCCACAGAGCTCAGTTTCGAAATTAATAAACCAACATTTGGGATTGCAAAAAATCTTTTACTTGGAAGCTATAATAAGGTGGATCAATACAGAGGAGCAACTGAATCAATTATTGTAGAAGAACAGGAAGTTGGAATTGCACTACGGACTCAGGATAAAGTCAAGCCAATTTTCATCTCTGTTGGAAATAGGATAACAATTTCAGAATGTGTCAAATTAAGTCTAGACTTTGCCAAATACCGAGTACCTGAATTAACAAGACAACCTGATATCAAAGTGAGAGAATATTGTAAAAGAATTAGTATCAAGGGAGATTAATTGATTTGAAAATTGATTTTATTATATGAGTTAATCAAGGGGGCTAGTTTTCATCGAGTTTTATATTGATCTTAATTATCGTCATCGACATCTTCTACTTCGTAGTCGACATCGACGTAATCATCGTTTCCTGATGAGGAGCCACTAGCTTTTCCGCCCTGTCCACCCATGTTTTGGAACTGGGAGGGGTCAAAATTCTCAGGATCAAATCCCTGAGCACCAGGACCTCCAGGTCCACCAGCACCACCATAGATCTTCTGAGCGAGACCTTGGAATGCCTTTTCGTAGGCTTCTTTGGCTTTTTTGATCCGATCAATGTCTTCAGTTTCAAGAGCATCTTCAATGTCTTTCTTCTTCTGTTTCAACATTGATTTATCATTCTCATCGAGTTTATCACCGACTTGTTCCATCGTCTGATCAAACTGATAGACCATAGCCTCAGCCTCATTCTTGATCTGGATACGTTCTTTGACCTTTTTATCTTCTTCGGCAAATTTCTCTGCCTCACGTACCTTTTGTTTGATTTCGTCCTCACTCAAAGAGGTCTGTGATTCAATTGTTATCTTCTGTTCCTGACCAGTTCCCTGATCTTTGGCTGAAACATGAACAATACCATTGGAGTCAATATCGAAGGTAACTTCAATCTTGGGTACACCTCTTGGAGCTGGTGGAATACCAACTAAGGAGAAGCGACCAAGAGAGATATTATCCTTGGCCTGAGCACGCTCACCCTGTAGGACATGAATCTCGACAGAGGTTTGATTATCTGCAGCAGTACTGAAGACTTTAGATTGCCTGGTTGGAATAGTAGTATTCCGTTCAATTAGTTCAGTCATAACACCACCAAGGGTCTCAATACCAAGAGTCAGTGGCGTGACATCCAGTAGGAGAACATCATCTATCTCACCAGCAAGGATTGCTCCCTGAATGGCAGCACCCATTGATACGACAAGATCAGGATCGATGGATTTGTCAGGATCCTTTCCGGTAATTTCTTTGACTGCATCCTGTACTGCGGGGATTCTGGTAGAACCACCGACAAGAAGGATTTTGTGAATTTCATTTACGGAGACACCAGCATCTTCAATTGCTCTTCTGAGGGGACCAATAGTTGCCTGTACCAGATCAGAGGTCAGGTCATTGAATTTGGCACGGGTCAGATCAATATTGAGATGTTTGGGACCACTCTGATCAGCAGTAACATAGGGGATATTGATATTTGCCTTCTGAACAGTACTTAATTCAATTTTAGCCTGTTCAGCAGCATCTTTTAATCGCTGCATAGCAGTTTTGTCTTTGGATAGGTCAATACCCTCCTGTTTTTTGAATTCAGCAACTAACCAGTCAACAATAGCCTGGTCGAAGTCCTTTCCACCAAGACGATTATTACCACTAGTTGCCTGTACTTCTACAATACCCTCATCGATCTCTAGTACGGAAACATCAAATGTTCCACCACCAAGATCGAAGACAAGAATAGTCTCAGCATCAGATTTGTCAAGACCATAGGCAAGTGCTGCAGCAGTTGGTTCGGCGACAATTCGGAGTACTTCGAGTCCTGCAATTTTACCTGCATCACGGGTTGCTTTTCTTTGTGAGTCAGAGAAATATGCGGGAACAGTGACTACTGCTTTCTGTACTTCTTCGCCGAGGTAGGCTTCTGCATCGGCTTTTGCCTTTTGTAAGACAAATGCACCAATTTCTTGAGGAGTGTATTCCTTATCTCTAATCTTGTATTTCGTGTCAGAACCCATATCTCGTTTGGTCTCTGATAGTGTGTGTTCGGAATCACTGATGACCTGTCTCTTGGCTACGACACCAACAGATCGAGTTCCATCTTCGTTAAAGTGAACCACCGAAGGGATAAGATTGCCACCTTCAGCAGTGGGTATTACCTTGGGGTCACCCTGTTCGAGAATCGATACGACAGAATTAGTAGTTCCCAGATCTATTCCAATCACGCGTTCTTTTTTGGTTGATTTTGTGTTTTCAGACATTTAGATCACTTCCAATGAACTACCCCAATAGATAACTAATTGGAGTAATATACTACAAGTACAATACTGATTTTAAATATATAAAGATTGTCAATAGAACACTACTTGGAACAATATAATTTCATTGAACTATACATCTAGTCACCACTTAGTGACTTCACTGGAAAATGTTTACCAGTTGAAAAATTTCGTGACCTCAAAATTAGATTACAAATATAACTTCAAGTTTGAGAATTTAATTAAACAAATAAGTAAGGACCAATTATAATCAATCAAGAATAAATTAGATTTGAAATTGGTTGGAGAAAAACCATCTAAATTAAGCAATAGTGGTTTGGAACGAAAAATGATAGAAGTTTAGATTGAAAGATAGAACACATCACATTATTGATTTACTTCTGCTTGCTCTGATGTGGATTCAGACGAGATATTATCCGAAGGAACATCTGCTTTGGTAGACTCATCATCTGCATCAGATTCGGTATCATCACCCTCAACAGATGGTTCAGGATCAGGTTTTTTGGATATCATGACTTTGGCTGGTCGCAGTACCCGGTCACCTTTTTTAAAACCCTGTGAGATAACACCGACGACGGTATTTGGTTCGACATTTGGGATAGGTTGCGATACTACCGCTTCCATCAGAGCAGGATTATACTTGGTTTTACCCTCTTCAATTTTGATCAGAGAAACTCCCTCCTGATTGAAAATCCCCTCCACTCGTTGCATGACCAGTTTAACACCTTCCATGTGCTGCTCAGGGACCTCATCATTAGCATTTTCGACAAATCGCCTCAAATCATCCTGGACGGCTAATACTTTAGTCAACACACGTGCAGATGCCATCTCAGAAAATTCATCACGTTGTTTTTGAAGTCGCTTTCGATAATTGATGGATTCAGCACGTTCTCGCTTCAATTCTTCCATATATCGTTCCTCTGCAGTTTCGAGCTCTTCCAATCTCGACTCAGGGATTTCAACCATTTTGACCTCTTCTTTCTCTTCTTCTTTTTCTTCCTGAACCTCTTCGACCCCATCACCAAGTTCTACATCTTCATTGTTTATTTCAGAGGACTTCGTTGATTCAGCTTTATCTTGTTCGAGATTGTCTGATTTGGATTCTTCTTCGGCCATAATATGTAACCTCTTTTAGGAACGGACATACTGAAATTTTGATCCAGTACTATACCTAATGTATAGTACTCATATTTTCTATAAAAAAGTATTGATCAGGGCGCTTGGAATCCTTATTTATTCATCGATCAACGAGTAGAGGTGAGAAGATATGGCGAAGTACTGTATAGATCGTATCTCCAAATCGAGTACATCTACAATGAGAGAGAAATTTTGTCCATCTTCCATATGTCTACAGTGACCTCACCAGCTTTTTAGTTTAGTTCAACTACTACTCCTCCTGATGGTTGATTACAGAGAATATTTTGTCAAGGGGAAATTTTCCAAAATACTGGAATTGACCAGAACATTACAAACAGAAGAACAAAAGTATTGGCAATTTATTGCAGCAATCAATCTTGATAAATCAGAGATAGTGGAACAACTAAGGAACTCATTCGGAATAAATTATGAGAATATACATAATAAAGAATACCAGTCAAATATTATCTCACTCTATGAGCAATATTCCACCATGACCCCATTTAGTAAAACAAAGGACTTTCACTTTGTCAATTCGAGTTATGGAGAAAAACCGAACGATCTAAAAACACAACTTTTCAATCTATTTCCCACAATCTTCAGCCAACAAAATCACCAGCATTTTTCCATTCGTAAAGATAAAGGGATTGTAAATACTAATGACTACATTATCAAGTTCACCTTCAATCCCTCAAAGAAAGCTCAACTCCAAAGAGAAGTAGATCTACTCAACTCAATCAAGAACGAACTTTCCATTGATGTTCCAAATCCAGAGGAATTTAACTCAAATTCTGTTGTTGCTGGATTTTATTATCGGAAATTAGATGGAAACAGCCCTTATCTGAAACATATAGATACCAAACAACTAATACAGCTGTTAACTGAATTGCAAAAACTCTCAGAAATTCCTAGGATAAGAAAATTATTGATCCCATTCAAACCTGAAATTGATGAATTTTCAACCTCACTTTCTACGCGAAGATTACTGGAAAGACAGATGGGTTTCTCTGATAGTGAACTACAAGAAATACAATTATTTATCCAACTTTGCAAGGACCACCTTTCTTCCAAACCAGAACAAATGACATTTGTACATGGAGACCTCTATGTAAACAATCTCCTAGCTACAGAGGAAAATAAAATAACGGGAATCATTGATTTCGAGAGATGTTGGTTCGCTGATCCATTGATTGACCTAAGCAAATTGGCATTGCAAGAATTTATTCTTGATGACCTCTTACCACAGTATAGTGTGGAGATCACCTCGCTAGATATAGAATATACTAAAGGTATCATACTCCTCTATAGGGGAGTTTTCATCCTACGAAGGTTACTCACCGAATGGAATCGTGAGGTAAGAATGAAAATGCTATCCTGGGTTATCTCCCCCGTTGACTACATTCAATCATGTCTGGAAGGGTGAGAATTACCACTCAAATTAGCTTCATCATATGACCATATTGATCTTTCCAGAATTGCAACATAGCAATTGCATCATTCATTCCACTTTGATTATCTTCATCCTCAGTATTACCCTGAGTATAATCAGTCCGTTTCCGCCAACCAATATAGAGTGCTTGGATCAGAAATCGCCATAGGATGAAAAAAGGTAGCATCTCAAATTCTTCCGAGCTGATTGGACCTGTCTGCAGGTAATTCTTCTTGAATATGTCAAACCATTCTGTCCGTTCTTCAATGAAGAGAAAACCACCATACATAGCAAAACTAGCAATATCAGTCATATACAATCCTCCACCGACCCCGATGAGATCGATGAACCCTGTGACTTCTTGATTATCAATCATGATATTACATCCCGGTCCTATATCTCCATGGACAATGCCTGAAGTAAATATAGTCAGATCCAGGGTATCTCGCCAATTCAACCAAAATTGATACATCTCCTGGACAAGTGGATGATCAGGGATACTATCTTCTAGGTGTGAATGAAATCCAATCCCTGTCGATTGATAATCTGATATTTGCCTTTTACGCAAATCCAACTTGGAGAGATCAAATTCATGAAGAGCGGTATGAAACTTTCCCATCTCCAGACCCAGTGAATCTATATATGACCCCAGTTTTGTCTTATCAATCTCGTCATCTCCTTCAATAAAGGTATGAATAGAATATCCTGCCTCTCGATCTGGGAAATTAGCTGGCACCACAAATTCACCATCATCAGTTTTTACAGGTAGAGGAACGGGGATTCCGAACCATCGTGAATTACATCAGGATTAAAGAAGATAATCCTGAAAATGTATTTGTCTCCATTAGCAGTGGAGAATATGACGTTATCACTTCCATGATTCGATATCATATCCAAGATTTGGATTGGGAAAGAGATTGACAACTGCCAATTCTGCTTAATGATAGTCTCAATTGTGGAATTTTTCAAAGTCATAAGTTTTGAAACTCAAGAAATATTAAAATATTCCCGATATGGTTTAAATAAAATTGATTTAAGCAGTGAAAACCGAATTAAGCGGTATAAAGACTCATTAATGTAATTTCAGGGAACAAACGCTTATTCTTGTGAATTACGATAGATAATTTAAGAAGTGTTTAAAATTAAGAAATTTCAGGTATGAATGATGCTCAGGAATGGGAAGCGATTAGAGCATTTCGAAGTGCCCGAATCATTCTTAAAACTACCTTTAGTTGAAAATATAACTGAGGAACCCAATCAGAGCTATAATTTACCCGTATCCGGCCAGATTCACGGATCTAAATTAAGACAAATCTTAGATAAATTTAAAACACTTGACCGTGAAAATTGGAAAGAAGAAATTGGCGAATTAGTAAGAGGTAACTTACTTGAAGAGAAGATCGTAAATCTTACGTTTTCTCAGTTTCTTGATTATCTTATACACCTCGCCTATGCCAATCGAGAGATTAACTGGAATAGTATCAGCATTCTGCAACAATATTTCGCAGATGAATTTGATCACATCTCTAGGTGGAAACTGCCATCATTTGATTTTGAGAATGATCTATTGGCATTCAATTCCACACGATTTCATTTCAAGCCAGATCATATGATACAAAGAAAAACCAAGGAAATTAAGAATATTCTGCTGAAAAATTATAAAAAAGAAGAGGCAGAACAGATTCTACCAAATTCAATTTTGAATATCCTTTCTTCTGATTATATCAACTTCTCTGTCTTCTTCCAATTACTCGGAAGACTGAGAATTATTCAGATGACTGGATTGATAAAATATGATGAATTTGCAGAAATTATTTCATCTCTATCTCAAACTAGTCTTAAGCTATATCAAAGCCACCAGTTTGAGAGCCCGGAAAAACGGATATTATATATAACTCACTTCATTTCTACTTTTATTTCCGACGACCCAAAATCAATTGAACAATGTCAGCGAATGCTGGATGTAGCAACTTTACAACTCAATAACTTATCTTCCCAGAAGAAACGGAGTTACATGTGGTTGATTGATGCATGCAAAGCTATGATCGTCAATGAAGTCACTAAATTTAAGATGGAAATGGTCACCGAGGATCTATTAATTCGATCTATTGGTGAACGGTTCCTCAATCCAGAAAATACTGATTTAAAAACCTGGATTCATACCATAGAAACTACTGAATTACCGGTTGAAATAGTAATAATTCTTATTCAGGGATATGTTGCTGTTGAGGAAATTCTCAGGAGATACAATGCACAATTACCTGATACTGATCTGGAGAATATGAGTCAAATTAATAATTTCTTGATTAATTTACTAATGATTTTCGAAAACTCATACGAACACCGTAAAGATGGCCTCACGGGATTTTCCAAATTTGCCACTGAATTCTACTTGACAAGAGCATGGGCAAAGATCTACCTCAACCAGTTAATCATGTTTCCAAGTAATAACAATACGTTGAGATCAATTCTGAAAGAACGAATTGATTCAAGTATCTTTGAGAGTTTCTTCCAACTGACTGTAATCTGTGGACAAATCCTCTCAGATGAGTATCCATTTGAGGATCATATCAAGGAGATCATCGTATCAGATGAGGACGACTTTCTCAATCTGATTGGTAATGAGCAATTTGCCAAGGTATTCGTCGATAAATTTGCCACCTCCTTTAACCATGCTCAGCAGATTCAGATTAATGGCGGCGGAAATCCGATCCAGATTTATGAGGAACTGATCTATTTCTTGTTGAGCTGGATGCCAAACCTGCTTACCATTGAAGAGATCATTCAGGACACCATTATCATGTTCCTGTCATTTTTCAAAGTACTCATCAACATGGTAGAAACCTACTACAGTGAGAAAGGAGAGCTAAAAGCTGCAAGATTGTGGGACCTTAATTACAAACTATTTGAGCTCAATCTGTACAGTATCTACGGATATCCCAAACTGAATAATATTAATCAGATGTTGAGTATGGAGAATATCTTTGATGATTTTCTCAACCTACTCAAGGAGTTCGATCTCAATAAGAATATCAACACAATTGATAAACGCTATTTGGTACTGGATTCCATCTATGATATGTCAAATTTCAAGTTTCATTCAAGAGATAATCAGGTTAACCCTGAGAAATTGAGTAGCGACAATATTATGCAATATCTTGATCTACGAAATGATCTGGATCAATTCCTCCAGGAATTAGGACAAAAATCAATGGACG
>Ga0102944_1002456_pt1 | contig 10848 bp, 10 predicted proteins | sample SalPonD_shore_MG_FD_78172 | JGI IMG/M metagenome (GOLD analysis project Ga0102944, IMG submission 78172) | Salt pond soil microbial communities from South San Francisco under conditions of wetland restoration - Salt Pond MetaG... | ecosystem: Environmental > Aquatic > Marine > Intertidal zone >... | reverse complement strand
CCCGTGACCAGGCCCACCATGTTTCTGATTTTCATCCGAATCATTTCCACTTCGTCGTGTTCGCATGGACATACTCTATTCTGCGTCGTATTCATTCATTAAACATGGGATTGTCGAGTTATATCATCATATAATATTGACTTAACTATAAACCATAGATCCAGTAGTTTATCAAATCATAATTTCCGGGTTTAGCCTCTGATGTTTAGTTAATAATGAAAAGATTGTTTGATATAGAAATTTTTTCCAGGAATTTTTTCATCACTCAATAGGGGTAGTGCTTGTTGGATTAATTGCTTGACATCTTCCAACTGAAGGGATTGGTCATGAACTGCTTTATTTTTCCACACCTCAAAAATATGAATATACTCATTATTCTCGCTGTCTACACTTACCGTGTATTCAAAACAGCCATCGACATCACTCATCAAAATGGATGCTCTGATCAGGATGTCAAGTAATTGCTTACCCTTACCTTCTTTTGCAACCATCGTTCCAAAATAACCGAATTTTGCCATATTGGTATGTTATGATACTCTGATAAAATCCTGTGTATGATGGATCTTGAATTAGGTAATTATCTGATTTGAGAATAGCTGTGGCGATGATGCAGTACTTTCAGTTGACTGTGGTCATCGGTGCTTATATATCAAAGATCCTATTTCAGGTATGTCAGAATTACATCCTACCGACCATACCCGACGTTCCTACTACCGTTTCTGGATGGGACAACAAATCTCTGCTGCTGGATCATCAGTCGTTGCATTTATTCTCATCTGGTGGATCACCCTCACTACTGAATCTGCCCTCTATTTGGCATTGGCCTCAGCTTTGGAATTTGGTCCAATGATGCTTATCCAATTTGTATCAGGATATGTAACCGATTATATGGACAGAAAATGGTTGCTTGGTGTGGTTGATTTTCTTCAAGCACTTGTCACCATGATCCTCGTCTACCTGTTCTCCATCCATCAGGCCCCCATCCTAGCTGTACTGATCATCCTTGGACTCCGTGGATTATTTGATGGACTTCATGCTCCAGCTGTTGGTGCTATTATCCCCACCATGATCCCACAGGAAGACTTACAACGGGTAAATTCTCTCTCTTCAACCGCACGATCAGTAATAAATCTGATTTCTCCTCCACTGGCAGCATTCCTACTGGTGACAGTAGATAATATGGCAGTTTTGCTGATGATAGATGCTGTTACATTTGGTATTGCTATTATTCCCCTACTCTCTATTCAGATTCCTGCAGTTACGCATCAAAAAGCTGAATCATTGACCTCTAAATTAGGAGGTGGAATTTCATTTCTCCGCTCCAGTCAGGGATTGATCCCTTTACTAATAATATTTGCCGCATTCAATTTCTTCATTACTCCGATATCCATGTTGACTCCTCTGATCGTCTCATCCTCTGAGGGATTTAACCGTGGTGAGGTCGTCTTTGCACTTGCGATGGTCATTTCCAGTCTGGGATTTCTTGCCACCAGTCTGTTCCTGACTCGGTTCAACATTGACCTGCCCAATCCTCATGGAGTGCTTCTCGGGTTTATTATTACCATTTCAGGATTAATTCTCTTGGGTTATGGAGTATTCACCCTTAATCTTTGGTTATTCCTGACCGGCCAATTTGTTTCTAGTATGGGCTTACCCATAGTCAATGTTTATTCTTCGATGATCTGGCAGACTCATGTACCTATGCAGCTTCAGGGACGTGTAATCTCTGTTAGAATGCTTCTAGTTACTGCTTCACTTCCAATTGTTATGATTTTAACCGGAATCATTGCCGAAGTAATCTCCTTCGGTATCCTCTTCCTCGGATCTGCCCTGGCTTTTGCCACCATGGTAACCCTTGTCTGGTTTCTCACCAGTTTTTCCTCACTTGATCAGGTTAATCAGGTCAGCAGAACCAGACAAGATAGTGTAGCAGTAAGCAATTAATCAATCCAACCTCCTTGAATATTTATAACCAATCATCGAATTATGCGTATGAGACTACTGATCAGTAATCCGTTCTATTTTGATACTCAACACAAAGAATTCAAGAAGGGGTCAATCTTGATTGAGGATGGGATCATTAAACAGATTGGGCAAATTGATACTGAATTTGACAAAGAAATTGATGGTAGTGGTAGATATCTCATCCCTGGTCTGATTGATTCGCATATCCATTTCTTTCAGAGTGCAGGACTGTTCACCAGACCAGATGGGTTAGATCTCCGCCATATCAAGAGTTATAAGCAAGAATTTAAGGATATTAAATCCTCAATTCCTACCCTGTTCAGACGGTATTTGGCTACAGGAATCACCGGTGTCGTCGATTGTGGTGGTCCATTTTGGAATTTTAAAGTGCAAGAAATTGCAAAGAGTCAAGAACTGAGTCCAAAAATAGCTGTTGCAGGTCCACTGGTCTCGACGGTATCACGAAACAAACTTGATCTGGGTGACCCTCCAATTATCAAAGCTGACAATGTAGCTCATGCTAGAGAATTAGTCAAGGCATGTGTTGAAGCAGATCCGATATTTGTCAAATTATGGTTTATCTATCAAGAAGACAGTTTTGATAGGGATAGTAAAATTATGAAAGCAGCAATCGAAGAATCTCACCGATTAGATTCCCGAGTTGCAGTTCATGCAACCGAATTGGAGACTGCGAAACGAGCTGTGCGATATGGTGCCGATATATTGGTACATTCCGTCTTTACCGATGAGATTGACCAGGAATTTCTCGATCTCTTAATTGATCGGGATGTGATCTATATCCCCACTATCATGGTCAGAGAGGGATATCGTAATGTCTACCAGACAAGAACGTTTCTATCCAAGTATGAGCAGAAATGGGGAGATCCCGCAGTCATCTCCTCCTTCCAGAAATTAATTGAACTTGATCGCGATCAGATCCCCGAATCACATCGTAATCTACCTGAGAAACATGATGATGAACCGGCTAATCTGGTTCAGACGACCTATGATAATCTCAAAAAAGTCTATGATGAGGGAATCACCATCGCCAGTGGCACTGACGCGGGCAATGTTGGTACGCTTCATGGTCCCTCGCTACATATCGAGATGGAACATATGGTCAATGCAGGGATGACTCCTGCGGATGTGTTGATTTCCACGACAAAGCACGGTGCTCAAGTCATGAATCTGAATAATTACGGAGAAATTACTGAGGGAAATATGGCTGATTTAGTATTACTTGACAAAGATCCACTTGTAGATATTAAGCATACACGTTCAATATACAAAATCATCATCAATGGAGAAAGTCACCTTCCGAGCGAGCTTGTCAATCCATTTAATCCGATCACTCCTGTAGAGGGTCAACTTACAGCGTATAATAATCGGGATCTTGAAGCTTTTCTCAGTTATTACCATCCTCGGGTAAAAATCTATGATTTTGCCACAGATGAACTTCTGATAGATGGCCATGATGAGATGAGACTGCGATATAGACAATTATTTGAACAAAGTCCAGAATTACATGCCACCATAACCAACCGAATCCATCTCGGTAATATGGTTATCGATCATGAGAAGGTGTCTGGTCATATGGGTACAAATCATATTGAAGCTCTGGCTTATTATGAGGTCAATCATCAGAAAATCACAAGAGTTTGGTTCTCAAATTAGGCAAAATAGTAAAAAGATTACTTGAATTAAACCGTTCATATTTCAATAAGTACGTGAGATTGAAATCGTGAGTAAACTCTGTCTTAATTGCAATCGAACCATACCGGATACTCGTGAATTCTGTACCTACTGTCAAGAGAAATTGGACAAAATGGTCGATCGGAAAGAGCTTGAAAGCCATGAACAGATTGAGACAACTCAAAATACTAACCCATTTTTCAATTCTTCTCGAGTTACTGGGCGGATTGCAGAACAGCAGAATGACACTGTCTCATCTCTTGTTGAAGAGGATGATCAGAGCTCAGATACCTTCTGGATTGTAGTCCTGGGAATTGTCTTTCTGATGGTATTGATGGTGCAGCTATTCAGCTAATCGTAGCTGGTCTAACCTTAAATATAACTGATCAGATTGGTTTTCATCCCCATTTCTGTTGTCATATGATAGAATACCTCTGCATTACCCATAGCATCATCCACGGGGTGATGCGTTGCTTTTGTCTTTTTCAGATGCCGAAAATCCTTGTAGACATCACCTACTATCCCTTTGTACATTGATTTGAGATTATGTGACCAATAGCCAAATGGATTTTCTCCGATGAAAGTATGAAAATACCAGGCAACAAACATGAAATCAAAACCATTATTATCGGAAATAAACCAGACCTGCTTGTCATCACGCTGTTGAGATTTTATCCAATCAAAGAATCGCTCCATCACCTGTTTTGGATCATCATAGGTCATGGTCTCCTCCCTAGTCAAGCTACAGATCTGAAGTGCTTCTGGTAGATATGTATCAGAAATTGGTTGCAATTTGCCGAAAAAAGTCCGATCTAATCGTCCTTCCTGATCAACCACGACTGCACCAATCTGTGTCATCGAATATTTTCCCGGTATTGGACCATCAGATTCTATATCCACCATAATCCAGGTCATAATAGTGTATTCAGCGCTCTACTAGTTAAATATTATTGATACAATGCGAGTCGTCTCTTTGTTTGATAAAAAGATGCATCCTGAAAAATCGAATGATTTTGTCGATTTACTTCTTGGTTGGTCTAATTCTCGATGGTTGACAGATCACCAGGTTCCTCACCCAGTTCTCTAGCTTTGAGTACTCGTCGCATGATTTTACCACTTCGGGTTTTTGGTAATTTTTCAACAAAATTTACCGCTTCAGGCATGGCAATTGGACCAAGTTCCTCACGTACATGTTGTTTGATTGCCTTTTCCAATTCTTTCGATCCCTGCTTACCTTCCATCAGGATTGCATAGACATGAATGGCATTACCCTTCAGCTCATGTGGTAGGGCAACGACTGCAGCTTCAGCCACATCCTCATGCGAGACAACAGCAGACTCGATCTCAGCAGTTCCCAGCCGGTAACCTGACACTTTGATTACATCGTCAATTCGGGCAATTACCCAGATATAGCCATCCTCATCCTTTCTTGCAGAATCTCCGGCAAGATACCATTTCTGTTCGGCATATTTACTCCAGTAGACCTCAGCATACCGCTCGTCATCACCCAGGATGGTTCGTGCCATGCCAGGCCATGGTGCTTTGATCACGAGGATTCCCTCCTCATTAGGCTTTGTTGGATTACCATCCTTGTCAACCACATCAGCCTCAATTCCAAATAAGGGTCGGGTAGCTGATCCAGGTTTGAGTGGCGTAATTGGATAGGGACTGATCATAAACCCACCAGTCTCGGTTTGCCACCAGGTATCCATAATGGGGCAGTTTTGTTTACCTACCACATCATAATACCACTTCCAAGCCTCGGGATTGATTGGTTCACCAACTGATCCCAGCAAACGCAAGCTGGAGAGGTCATGCTGATTGACCCAGGAATCACCAAATCGCATGAATCCACGTATCGCTGTGGGAGAGGTATACAGGATATTGACCTCGTAGCGTTCAATCATCTCCCAGATCCGATCGGGTTGTGGATAGTTCGGAGCACCTTCATAGAGCATGGTGGTGGTACCATTGATCAATGGAGCATAGACAATGAACGAATGACCGGTAATCCAGCCAGGATCTGCCAGACACCACCATCTATCTGCATCCTTGATATCAAATACCTGTCGATGCACGGTCGAGGTATAAACCGAGTAACCACCATGGGTATGCTTAACTCCCTTGGGCTTACCAGTTGTTCCAGAGGTATAGAGGATAAATAACATATCCTCAGCATCCATAACCTCAGTCTCACATTTATCATCGGCAAATTCCTCCTTTTCCAGATCATGATACCAGAAATCACGTTCCTGTACCATCTCAACCTCCTGTCCCGTTCGCCTGACGACAATGGATTTTTCGATTGTTGGAGTTTCTTCTAAGGCATCATTGACGATTCCTTTGAGATCAATCACCTTGCCTCGTCGATAACCACCATCTGCAGTAATCAGAAGTTTTGAGTTGGCATCATCAATTCGATCCTTCAGTGCTGTTGATGAAAATCCAGCATAGACCACTGAATGTGCCGCACCAATCTTAGCACAGGCCAGCATCGCAAAGACTAACTCGGGTATCTGAGGCATGTAGATCGTGACAATATCTCCTTTTTTGATTCCCATGGATTTGATCATATTGGCCATCTTGGTGACCTCACGGTTGAGTGCATGATAGGAGAAGGTTCGTTGATCTCCAGGTTCACCCTCCCAGATGAATGCCAGTTTATTTCGAGTTGCAGTCTTGAGATGTCGATCAATGGCATTATGTATGATATTTGTTTTGCCACCAACAAACCACTGGTAAAATGGATGATTACTGCTATCCAGTACTTTATTCCACTTCTGATGCCAATCCAATTTCTCGGCCTGTTCCGCCCAGAAATCTTCTCGATGCTCGATAGAGAACTTGTAGGTCTCCTCATACTCCTGCACATTTGCATTTTCTTTTACCTGCGCTGGAGGTTCATAAATTTCTGATTTTTCACTTGGTAGATTTTTTATCTCATTTCCCAAATTTAATCACGTAGAGACCAATTCCTCCATAGTTTCTTGAATGTTGTGGGACTTGAGTGAAATTAGGTAATTTGAGCAAGCGAAATACTGTTATATCCAAATAAGATACCCATCTTCGGAAATATTCAGATTCACGTTCTAACTTCTGATCTGCCCTAATTATACGGTATCGTTTTATCTAAAACGACAAGAAGACCTTGTCCTTCAGGGCAGGGTAGTTCACCTTTGATCAATGCGATATTCGATGTCTATCACGCCACGAATGCCTGTCGAAAGAATTTATTCAGTGGTGCGATAATTTCCAGATGTTCGGCAATCTTATTCATCAGCTGTTGACTTAATAATAATTCTGCAGGGAGATCGGTGGTGTAGTAGAATTGTTTGTGGTACAATGCTGGGACATCCTCTGCAATTTTCCGATATTCCTTGGGTATGCGTTTGTTCAATTCCCCTTTGATTCCACCGTAGGTATCCTGAAAGATTTGATCATGTTGTAATCTCACAAACTCCTCATGATGCCAGGCAATATGCTCTCGAACCATATCCTTTTTCTGAGCATCGAGTCGGTACATCCCTCCCCCTACCATAATATAATCTGCCCCAAATTCAATATAATAGCTGGGAACCTGGCTCTTCCAACTACCAACATGAAAACTGGCAGATTTGAATAATTTATATGGGGGTCGATCGGGATAGAATCGTCGATTGTAGTTAATTCTATAGCGATGAGGTGAGGGATCGACATGCTCATCAAATTCCTGTATCTTCAATGCAAGTAATTGTGTAAAGGTCTTGAATGGCTCTCGGACATGTTCCACGTAGAAATCACGGTGTTCGTCAAACCAATCGGTATCATTGTGATCTTTGAGCTGATCAAAGAATTCCAGATACTCATGAGAGAAAAAGCCCATTGTCCTGTATTGCAATCACCGGTCATTATTCAATAATCAATGGTTATACCTATACTTCATTACAAGTAGCCATTGCCCCGATCCTGAAACTCTACCCGTTATGTGAGCTTGATTATTTAGGATGAATAAACCGATCAATAATTAATTCGCTTAAAATCAAGGCTATAAACCAAGCTCGGTAATATCGGTCATATGGCACTTACTCCTGAATTCTGGAAGAATTATGTAACCTCCAGAAAGGATAATGCAGATACAAGTTATTATAATTTAGACCACTTCTCTGTATCAGTCTCGACGAAACATGATGATCCAATCTATAATTGGGTGGGATATTTTCATGATGAGCGCGCTACGGTCATTATAGAAGAAGTGGTTGAATATTTTACCAACATCAACAAATCCTTCATGCTCACCGTAAATAATACCGATCCGGTAGAGCTGAAACATGATCAGTTGATTGATCATGGTTTCTCCAAGATTGGGAGCTATGTACGAATGGTGGCAGCTCCTGATCAATTACTGCAGGATACTATAACTAATCGCTACGAGATCCGGGTAATTGGTCCCAAAGAACTCCTATCTGATGATAATATCGCCATCATTCAGGCTTGTTTTCCCCAATATTTTCCCGATGCAGATGCAATTCGAGAGTATATGCAAACCCGAGTCGATAATCAGCAAAACCAAGCGGATAGGACCATCATTGAATTGGGTGCATTCGATCCCGAATCTGACAAGATGGTTGGAAATGCCAGTATGTTGATCAAAGATGATCTACCTGGATTGGCTGAGATGGCTGGATCTGCAGTATTACCGGATCATCGTAAGCAGGGAATTTATTCTGCATTCCTGCATACTCGTGCACAGTACGCGATTAAACATGATATTGATCATATCTTTATCATTGCTGATGAGGAATCCTCTGCACCAATCGTCAGAAAATTCGGATTTACTGAGGTTGAAAAGCTCAAAGACTATCAATACGTTCAGGACGATTAGTGGTGATATCAGCCTCTACTTGAAGTTCAAAATTCAATTAGCACAATTCAATAATTTTTAGAAGTCAAATATTGGCACTTACTTCGTGAGCAAAGTAGTCATCACCCGGACCATCCCCAAAAATGGCATTCAGATCCTGAAGGACAATGGTTACATCCTAGATTATCATGATCGATTTGATCCTCTTCCTCCCGACCTCCTCCGGCAAAAATGTCAGGATGCAGATGCTCTGCTCTGTCTTCTTGACGACACAATCGACGGTGAATTGATCCAGTCATCTCCTAAACTACAAATCATCTCCAATTATGCAGTGGGCTACAATAATATCGATTTAGAAGCTGCCAAACAGGCAGGCATTACTGTGACCAATACTCCTGGTGTTTTGACCAATGCCACTGCCGATCTGGCATTTGGCCTCCTACTGGCAGTAGCTAGGAGAATTGTTGAAGCAGATCAATACATCAGAAACCGCAAAGAACAGGGGAGATTTGAAGGTTGGCAGAGTACGATGCTCCTCGGTGCTGAGATGACTGGTAGTACCTTGGGAATCTTAGGTGCGGGAAGAATTGGGACGGCAATGGCCAAACGGGGACTTGGTTTTGGAATGAAGATCATCTACCACGCGAGAACAAGTAAATCCGAACTGGATACACTTGGCTGTAGTTTTGTCAATCTTGATACCATCATCCAGACCAGTGATTTTCTCTCGGTTCACCTTCCATTAACCGAGGAGACAGAACATCTCCTGGATAGGAATAGATTAGAACAGATGAAATCTGGTGCCTATCTGATCAACACTGGAAGGGGAAGGTTGATCGATGAGTCTGCACTGGTCAGTGTTTTACAATCGGGGAAATTGGCTGGTGCAGCGCTTGATGTCTACGAAGATGAGCCAAAGATCCATCCCGGTCTTTATGAGTTGGATAATGTGGTTTTGGTCCCACATATTGGTTCTGCAACAACATATGCTCGAGAGACAATGAGTCGACTGGCAGCTGAGGCAATTGTGGCAGTGCTTGATGGGGATGAACCCAACCATCGGGTCGTATAATCTCCTTTTTAGAAATTCAGTCAGATCTCGCAACGCTCCCTAGATTTAATAGCAATATCATCTACTTTGCTATATATGGAGTATGAGGTTCCACTGACCACATTGGATGATCAGGTGACGAGAACCATTTGTGCTGAGAATTGTCAGGCTAAATGTTGCGATTTTGCATTGAATGATTTCTCTGTTACTGTTCTCCGATCCGATTTTAATCGACTCCGAAGTGCTGGTCTAACTGAAATGGTGACCTTTGCTGGTGATGATCATCCTCAATTACTCAACAAGGTAAATGGGTCATGTGTCTTCCTTGATGAAGATAGCCATACCTGCGGGATTCATGAAATTCGCCCTGTTGCCTGTCGTGCTTATCCCTTTAAGAAAAGAGATCGCAAAGCAATTCCGGAGTGGTGTGAGCTCTATTATCAAGCCAGTTCTGAGTTGCAAAAAAAGTTGCAAAACCAACCTTGGGAAGAACTGGTTGATCTCCAAGTAGAAGATACCGATGACTATTATGACCAATTACTGCAGGTAGGTGATCTCTACCTACAGGATCACATTACCGATCGCATTACACTTGACGGTGGTAGATCGTACTGGTCGGTATTCATGGCAAACGGAGTTAATCGCAAAGAAGTGATAAAACTAATCAGACAACTTACAAAAGACTATACTGATCTCGATTGGTATGCCTTTTCGCTACGATACTACACTGATCAACTGGAATTTCAATTCCAGATCAATGGACTTACTCGTTCGAATTTCAATGTACTACCACCCCATATTACACAATTTCCTCCTCAGGCGGATAATCTCAAACAATTACTGCATGATATTAGTACTTCAACGAAGTACAAGGAGCATTTTATTGCTGGAGTAAACTTTCAATCTTCGGTTGATTTTTCCAACTTTTTCTGATTACCACCTGGTAAGTGAACTGATTTAAAAAGAAGATACCGTGTGTACTTATATGGAGTATGAGATTACATCCTATCAGGATGGATTCATTGATAAACAGTTCAAGATAGGTACTGAGGTATTAACTGGTTGGAAATATCAACAACAATCAAACAAACAGCTAATTCAGGAAATCTACCAAGCCGATGATTTTGATCCGGAAACCAGATTTTATGCCTTCCATCAGAACAAGATGGTGGGATATCTGCCATCAAAAATAATCGATGAGGAGGGCAAGAAGATAGCATTGTATGAATTTCCTATTGTGTTGCCTGATCACGAGGAGGAAGTGGCATCCTTGCTTATTGAGCGATCTTTTAAGGTGTTG
>Ga0102944_1002455_pt1 | contig 10851 bp, 6 predicted proteins | sample SalPonD_shore_MG_FD_78172 | JGI IMG/M metagenome (GOLD analysis project Ga0102944, IMG submission 78172) | Salt pond soil microbial communities from South San Francisco under conditions of wetland restoration - Salt Pond MetaG... | ecosystem: Environmental > Aquatic > Marine > Intertidal zone >... | reverse complement strand
TCGTTCGAAGCAGGATGTTGAAAATCCCACGAAACGATCGGATAAAGCTATGCTGACCTGGCATTTTAAAATTCACCAGGCTCGGGATGTTTCATGGGCGGCTTCCAAGGCTTTTATGTGGGATGCTGCGCGCATCAATCTGCCAAAAGGGAAAGAAGCACTGGCTCAGTCTGTATATCCTGTTGAAAGTGCTGGGGATAGTGCGTGGGGACGTTCTACCGAATATGTGAAAGGCGCTATAGAGCTTTATTCTAAACACTGGTATCCATACACATATCCCGTGGCTACAAGCGTGGGCGGCAGTGAAAATGGTATGGAATATCCGGGTATTGTATTTTGCAATTACAAAAGCAAAGGCGGACGACTTTGGGGTGTAGTCAATCACGAGTTCGGCCACAATTGGTTCCCAATGATTGTAGGTTCTAATGAACGCAAATACGCCTGGATGGATGAGGGTTTCAATACATTTTTAAATGGTGTAGATACCAAAAAGTTTAACGGTGGTGAGTATTATCACGAACAGCATCCGCAGCAAATGGCAGGTTATTTGTTCGGAAATAATGTAGAGCCCATATTTACAATGCCTGATGTTATTCACAACCAGCGCAATTTGGGAATTGAAGCTTACAGCAAGCCCAGCATGGCGTTGAATCAGCTACGTCAAAACGTGCTGGGTGAAAAGCGATTTGATTATGCTTTCCGGCAATATATTCAGCGCTGGGCGTTCAAGCATCCTACTCCGTGGGATTTCTTCAACACCATGGACGATGCCGCCGGTGAAGATCTTAGCTGGTTCTGGAAAGAGTGGTTTATGCATAATTGGAAGCTGGATCAAGCCGTAAAAGATATCCAGTATGTGGGTAATGATCCCAGCAAAGGCGCTTATATCACCATTGAAAATAAAGATAAGATGGCAATGCCGGTAACTGTTCAGGTTAATGAAAAAAATGGAAATACCGGGACAAAGAGCCTGCCCATAGAAATTTGGCAAAATGGCCCCGAATGGACTTTTAAATATTCATCGACTTCAGAAATTCAGTCGGTTGAGATTGATCCTAATCACGAATTACCTGATGTAAATCCCAGTAATAATATTTGGAAAAACATCACACCGGCACCGGACGGTGTGACTTCGCAGACGGTAATCGATCATTATATTAAAGCAGTTGGCGGAGCAGACCGGTTGAATGATGTGAAGGATATGACCAAAGTTATGATTGGCCAGGTTCAGAACTATCAGTTGCAGATCACTCAGATGAATAAAGTGCCGGACAAGTACAGCCGGGAAATCGAGTTGAAATCTGTGGGCAGAGTCATCAGTAGCCTTAAAGTAAATGGAGACAGTGTGAGTATCAGCAGTAATGGTCGTCATCCGCAGCTTACTGATCAGCAGAAAAAAACCTTTGAGGAAGAGGCTGTTATGTTTCCCGAGCTGGAGTACCAATCAGATAATTACCAAACCAAACTGCTCGGTGAAGAACAAGTTGATGGTAACGACGCTTATGTACTGCAAGTCACAACTCCGTCAGGCGTTCAAATCAAAGCTTACTATGCCGTTGACAGTGGGTTGAAACTCAAAGAAAAAACGACCTATGGTGATCATACTTCTAAGACCACTTATTCTGATTACAGGGAAGTCAATGGTATAAAAGTGCCCTACGATGTTTCTTCTGACCAGGGTTCAATGGCGTTGGATATGAAAGTTCAGGACATCAAAATTAATACCGGTCTCAAAGACGAAAATTTTAAATAATGTGAGTTTGATAAAACTTCTTGGACTTAAAATCGGGTTTTAACTTTTAGGTGGAGTTAAATCTCCCCTTGAGGGGAGAGCCGCCGTAGGCGGGAAAGGTGTTTACTTCTGCAATTTAGATGACACCTCCCGATCGCAAAAACCATGCGATTGGCCCACCCTCCTCCAGGAGGGATGTTTTGCCTGCCGTTTCATCGACGTGGGTATCTTGAAAAAAGATTTTACCTCGAATTCAGCTTAAATAACAAGAAGAAGTTCCAAAACTTTTTGACCCCGGCATTCCTAATAAATGATGTCGGGGCTTATTTCTTTGGGGGAGTTTATGTGGGCTAACATTCCATTAGGCATGAGAAGCCGAAGGCGCGGCAGGCCCATGGCTATTAAATTGGCTGGCAGTCAAAAAAATTGACTTTCTTTACTGTTAATTTCGAAATTGGTAACAGTATTACTATTGGTGGTCTCCCTTCGTATCGCCGAAGGGTTTATCCGTTGATAGGCGGCTTGTTGAATAGGTTTGAAACATTAAAATCTGTTTACAGATTATTTGAAAGTAAGCTTTATTTTAAATAAGAACCCGTCTCTACAGAAGGATATATCTCTTCAAATGTTTTAATGGTCTCCGGCTCAATACGTTTATTAATGTGCTCCCTTTTCAACTGGTCAAAACGATTTAATCCCATACCTGCTAAAAGTTCCAGTGCCGCATTAACCGTTTCATTCTGAAAATTAGTCACACGTTCGGCCTTATCCTCCACAACCAAGCCTCGTGTGAGACTCGGGTCGTGCGTGGTGATACCGGTAGGACACTCATTCGTATCACACTTTAGAGCCTGAATACACCCGAGGGCAAACATCATCCCTCGTGCGCTATTGCAAATATCAGCTCCCAGCGCAATTGATTTTATGATGTCAAAGGCTGTAATCACTTTGCCGGCGGCAATAATTTTGATGTCTTTTTTGAGATCAAATCCGCGGAGCGTATCCGTCACAAAAACCAATGCTTCTTCCAGCGGCATGCCGATAGAATCGGAGAATTCGATGGGAGCCGCTCCCGTTCCGCCTTCACCACCGTCGATCGTGATGAAATCCGGTTTGATTCCCGTTTGCAGCATTGCTTTGCAGATATCTATGAATTCCTCTTCACGACCGATGCAGAGCTTAAAACCGCTGGGTTTTCCTCCGGATAGTTCACGTAATTGCTGCACAAAATTGAGCAAGCCTTCCGCATCCGAAAAAGCTGTGTGAAAGGCAGGTGAGACAACCTTTGTGTAAGGCTCTACGCCTCTTATTTCGGCTATCTCTTCTGTATTTTTGATAGCGGGAAGCACGCCACCATGACCGGGTTTAGCTCCCTGGGATAGCTTGATTTCTACCATTTTAACCTTGTCATTCGTGGCCTTTTCCCGGAATTCATCCGCATCGAAATTGCCGTCTTTAGTCCGGCATCCAAAATAAGCAGATCCAATCTCCCAAACGACATCAGCACCGTATTCCAAGTGATATGGTGACAATCCCCCTTCTCCGGTATCATGGAAAAAGCCTCCCATTTCAGCTCCTTTATTGAGTGCGCGGACCGCGGCGGCACTCAAAGATCCGAAACTCATGGCCGAAATATTAAATATAGCCGCATCGTAGGGTTCTGTGCATTGATTACCTACATGGATACGAGGCGGTTTTTCCATCTTCTCTTTAGGATAAACAGAATGGGGCGCCCACTCGTATTTCTCCTCATATACATCCAACTCGGTACCGAAAGGATGCGTTTCAGCCTGTTTTTCAGATCGTTTATTCACAAAATCCCGCTGATTTTTATTGAATGGAGTTCCATCGGTATTGTTTTCAACGAAGTATTGGTGGATTTCCGGAGAAATGCTCATCAGCAAGTACCGGAAATGCCCGAGAAAAGGAAAGTTGCGAATAATTGTATTCTGTGTTTGAAGCATGTCCAGGATACCAATGATAACGACCGGGACAACCAGAACAAATACCCACCAAAACGGATGCCACAACCATCCTATGCCCCCGACAATTGCAAGTGTTATGGCACTTGCCGTTAAAAATTTCTTTCCATTGATATTGAACAAGAAAAACTGGTTAAGCATGATGCTAGCTTTAAATTTAGAAACCAACGGCTAATGTAGAAATTCCTAGGCGGGATAGCTAACAGCAAAAGGGGAGTTCTTAGAATAGTATTATGATTAATTTTTGAAATCATAGGATGGCCAACTCGTGAAAACGGAAAGTCCGTTTTCACTCAGTCGTTGGCCATTGCTCTCTCTAAATCCTGTGGTTACCAAGTCAAGGGGGCTATTTTGTAAGCCATCGCATAAAATCAATGACCAAGTAAAAGACTTATCTTGTTATTACGAAGTAAAAATGCGAACGGGTTTTGAGGAATTAACTAAAAAATGAATAGGGCGTCTTATTTTTTCCTATTCCTTTATATTCCGAAGTCTTTTAGGTTTAAGTACCTCCGGCTGTAATCTCTCTGTGTGTATATTTTGGAGGGCGTGCCCGGTATTGTGGGGGGGGACTCATATTGGAAAGGGATGTAAGAAAAGCAGTACAACAAATATTAATAAATGTCTCATTGTTAAAGAATCTAGTTGTTATTGATGAATAAATTCTTTCTCCTCTAATATATATTGTCTACTTATAACAATGCCCCCTCCTTAGGATTAGGGGTTCTAAAATTATTCGTAGGCAATTAAGGATGGTAGCTGTTTTCCTGGTCTGTACGCATAATCCGAGAGAAAACAGTTTTAAACAGATTATTGCTATTATCTGTAAGTACGCTTAGATCATCTCCAAAATATTTCTTGAATTTTTTCATGAAATGGGAGCGATCATGATAGCCGAATTTGGTAAGAATATCATTTACAGAAGTATTACCTTCTGCAATTTTGGAGCAAGTAAAATTAAAGCGAACTTGCCGGATGAATTGTCGGGGTGTGAATCCAATAAACTGTTTGAACTTTTTTTCCAGGTAACGCCGACTTACTTTTTCATGTTTACAGAGGTCCTTTACTTTTAGAATGCCTTGTTTCTTGTAAATAAAATCTATAACCACATCAAGATGGGTGTATTCAGTTATAGTCGGTACTTTCCCCAGCATAAAATTAGTAAGTAGCGACAATCGGTCTTCAGTAGCATCCATTTGTAGAAGTTTTTGCCGTAATTGTTCTGCTTCGTTACCAATTATTTTTTCCAGAGAAATAAAATCATTCAGTATATCCGATAAATATACATTGAATAGTTTATAAGTAGCCGTAGGCTTTAAGGCAATGCCATAATGCAACAAAGGGATATCACTGTCAAAGGAAAAGGTAGGGAAATACTGTCCGCTTAAGGCATACCTGGGAAAAGCTTGAATACCATTGACACTTTTAACCCGCGGGTTCCCCTCTAATACAATAGTGATGGTACCAGTTCCCATAGGAATTACCCGATTTTCATCAAACGTACTAGGCTGCGGGATATTTATCTCGTAGATGCGCTTAACAAAATGAGATAGTTCTTTGGGTGGTAAAATAAATTTATACATCCGTATTTAACCAATTTTGCTGACTATCAATTATGACTGATTTTAAGTGTAAGAGCTATGATCAGCTAATTTTAGTTCCCTTTACAAAGTACATGTAGTATCATTTTCTTTATCCCATTCTGTAAAATTTACTCTTTTCCTTATAATAAGGTAAAAATACGTTCTTTAATTCTTGGTACTTAGGGCTTTCAAGAGAAGGATCCTCATTCGTTATTTTCCAGGCTTCCGTTTTAGCCTGTTCCAGTATCCACTGGTCTTCAATAATATCGGCAACGCGAAATTCCGGGAGTCCGCTCTGTTTGGTTCCGAGGAAATCCCCGGGACCGCGGAGCTTTAGGTCGGCTTCCGCAATTTCGAACCCATCATTAGTCTGTGCCATTTTGCGCAAACGAAATTGTGCTTCTTTGCTTACTTTCTGACCATAGATTAATATACAGTAGCTTTGTCGGTTGCCTCGACCAATTCGTCCCCGTAATTGATGAAGTTGTGAAAGCCCGAACCTTTCGGCATGTTCCACAATCATGATGCTGGCATTAGGTACATCCACCCCGACTTCTATAACAGTGGTAGAGACAAGTACCTGGATATTATTATTGATAAATTTTTGCATCACCGTATCTTTTTTTTCAGATGCCATTTGTCCATGTAAGAGCCCTACACTGTAATCAGAGAATCGTTTTTGTAGCTTTTTAAATCCGGCTGTAGCATCTTTGAGGTCCACCTTCTCAGATTCTTCTACCAACGGATAAACTACATAAGCCTGTCCGCCTTCTTCAAGTTCCTGTTCTACGAAGTTGTAGATCTCGTCATGTTTTTTCTGGGGGCGAACGGCCGTTTTTACCGGTTTGCGTCCGCTGGGCAATTCCTGAATGCTCGATATATCCAGATCACTGTATAAGGTCATAGCCAGGGATCGGGGGATGGGGGTTGCTGACATCACAAGCACGTGTGGATGAGAGCCTTTTTCCAGGATTTCAGCTCTCTGTTTTACTCCAAACCGATGTTGTTCATCAATAACAGCTAATCCTAGGTTATGGAATGTAACTTCTTCCTGTATTAGGGCATGTGTCCCAACTATGATTTGGCCGTTTCCGCCTTCAGTATCCGTTAGGATATCAGTGCGTAGATTCGTTTTCTGATTACCAACTAAAAGACGAATGTTTATATCCAGCGGATTCAGGAGATCAGAGAGGGTTCGATAATGTTGTTCGGCAAGGATCTCGGTTGGGGCCATGAAGGCAGCTTGATAACCATTATCAAGGGCCATTAAAATGGCCCCGATCGCAACTATTGTTTTTCCCGAACCTACATCACCTTGGATAAGCCGGTTCATTTGGTTGCCCGAGCGCACATCATTTTTGATGTCCGACAGGGCCGATTTTTGTCCATTCGTAAGTTCAAAGGGGAGATAATCATTAAAGAATTGTTTTGTATAATCGCCAAGCTCCTTGAAAAGCGGCCCTTGATGTCGCTCAATGATTTCATGCCTGGTTTTTGCTACACTTAACTCGAACAAAAGAAGCTCTTCAAATTTAAATCGATCAAAAGCCTTTTTGTATTCACTTTCGGATTGTGGAAAGTGAATCATCCGGTAAGCCTTGTGACGCTCCGGCAGATTATGGTTTTTGCGAATACCATCAGGAATAAATTCAGGCGGCCGCTCATGTTTCAGGATCACTTTTTGCCATTGGCGAATCAGCTTACTATTAATATAGGCCTTTGATAGTGATTTATTTCCCGGGTAGATTGGCACAATTTGTTTAAGTTCTTCTATATCCGAAGAATCATCAATCTTGTCGTACTCGGGATGAGCCATCGTTATATACCGGCCATATTGTTTGGCCTTCCCAAAGAAGGCAACTACTTCGCCTTCTGAAAACTGTTTTTTTATATAATATCCTCCCTTAAACCAAACACCCTTCAGGGAAGCCGTATTGTCTTGAATAATTACTTCCAGTCGTTTTTTCTTTCCGTAACCCTGCTGTTGAATTTTTTTTACACGTCCCACTACAGTTGCTTCCTCACCCTTTCCCTGGAGCTGAGTTATTTTTAGTACGGTAGTGCGATCCAGATAACGTCTTGGATAAAAATTGAGTAAATCCAAAAGGGAGTCAATGCCACTCTCTGAGAGCGCTTTTAAACGTTTAGTACTTAAGCCGGGAAGGTCCGTTAAATTCAAAATAGATATACTGATATATTACTATATACTACTTATTTGAGCCATTTTAGGGCAACTTATCATGCTTTTAAAGGAGGAAAGAATACGAAAGTGAAAAATAGGAATAAAATGCGATTTTTTACTTGCATTCATAGTGGTAAAATCCTTATCATTGGCAACTCTTGTTTGACCTAAAAATCAATTTAAGCGTTTAAAATCGTGCCTACAATACAACAACTTATTCGTAAAGGCAGAAAGAGCAAGTCAAGTAAAACGACGGCTCCTGCTTTGGAAAACTGTCCGCAAAAACGCGGTGTTTGTGTACGAGTTTACACCACTACACCTAAAAAGCCAAATTCAGCTTTGCGGAAGGTTGCTCGTGTACGTTTAACTAATGGATATGAAGTAACGGCATACATCCCGGGTGAAGGCCACAATCTTCAAGAGCACAGCATTGTGCTCGTTCGTGGTGGTCGTGTAAAAGACTTGCCGGGTGTTCGGTATCATATCGTGCGGGGAACTCTTGATACGGCAGGCGTTGAAGACCGCAAGCAGGGTCGAAGCCTTTACGGCACTAAAAAGCCTAAGTAATTGTTGAGTAGGAATTAAACGGATAAGAATATGAGAAGAAAGACTGCAGATAAGCGTGATGTTCAACCGGATCCGGTTTTCGGAGATAAGTTGATAACTCGCTTTGTTAATAATTTGATGAGAGATGGTAAAAAGAATATTGCTAGAAAGATTCTTTACCAGGCTTTTGAAATTATTGAAGAGAAGACCGGTGATGACGGCATGGAAGTATTTAAAAATGCCCTCAGTAATGTGACGCCGGTTGTTGAGGTTCGCTCTCGACGTGTTGGGGGCTCAACTTACCAAGTTCCTGTCGAGGTTCGTCCTGACAGGGGTACGGCATTGGGCATGCGTTGGTTGATTACTGCTTGCCAAAGCCGAAATGATAAATCAATGGCTCGTCGATTGTCTCGCGAGCTCTTGGACGCTGCAAATAATGAAGGCGGTGCTGTTCGCAAGAAAGATGAAGTACATCGCATGGCAGAAGCAAATAAAGCATTTGCCCACTTTAGATTCTAAAAGATTTTACGAGATTAATTTATAGTAATGGCTGAAACGAAGACAAAAACAGATCCTAAAATTGTAGATCGAATAAAGCGTACCCGAAATATCGGGATTATGGCGCATATCGATGCCGGTAAGACAACTGTTACCGAGCGTATCCTTTTTTATACCGGTATTACTCACCGTATGGGTGAAGTGCATGACGGTGCAGCAACAATGGATTGGATGGACCAGGAGAAAGAACGTGGTATCACCATTACCTCGGCCGCTACCCATTGTATTTGGAAAAATCACCGCATAAATATTATCGATACTCCCGGACACGTTGACTTTACTGTTGAGGTAGAGCGTTCCCTTCGTGTTCTTGACGGAGCTATTGGTGTTTTCTGCTCGGTGGGTGCTGTTCAGCCCCAATCAGAAACGGTATGGCGGCAAGCCAATAAATACAATGTGCCTCGAATGGCCTTTGTAAATAAGATGGACCGCACCGGTGCTGACTTCTTCAATGTGATTAAACAAATGAAGGATAAGCTGAATGCTAACCCCATCCCTATTCAGATCCCCATCGGTGCAGAAGAAAATTTCCGCGGGGTTGTAGACCTTATCAATATGCGCGGGATTATCTGGGATGATGAAACGCTGGGAATGGAGTATGAAGAGGTTGAAATTCCGGAAGATCTTCAGGAGAAGGCTGATGAATATCGGAAGATCATGCTTGAAAATATCGCTGATCATAACGATGTCCTAATGGAAAAATATCTCATGGAAGAAGAGATTTCGGAAGAAGAGATTGAGGATGCTATCCGTGAGGCTACATTGAATCGATCCATTACTCCTGTAATGTGCGGTTCAGCGTTGAAAAACAAAGGCGTTCAAACATTGCTTGATAAAGTTATCAAGTATATGCCGAGTCCTTATGATATTCCTCCTATTCAGGGTAAAGATCCCAACGATCATGATAAAAAATTAGAGCGTAAGCCCAGTGTTCAAGAACCATTTTCGGCATTGGCTTTCAAGATCATGTCTGACCCGTATGTGGGTAAGCTGACATTTTTCCGGGTCTACTCCGGAGAGCTTGAAAAGGGTTCCTATATATATAATGCCACAACCGGCAATAAAGAACGTGTCGGACGTATCCTTGAGATGCATGCGAACGAAAAGAAAGATCTTGATGTGGTTCGTGCCGGCGATATTGCTGCGGCTGTTGGTGTTAAGGAAGTAAAGACCGGAGATTCGTTCTGTGATGTGGAAAATCCGATCCTTCTCGAGGAAATTACTTTCCCCGAACCGGTAATTAAACTGGCTGTCGAGCCCAAGTCTAAAGCTGATGCTGAAAAGCTTACTAACGGACTTATTAAGCTTGCTGAAGAAGATCCTACTTTCCAGGTTCAGACCGATGAAGAAAGTGGCCAGACGATTATTGCTGGAATGGGTGAACTGCACCTTGAAATTATTGTTGATCGCCTTAAGCGCGAATTCAAGGTCGAAGCTAATGTAGGTAAGCCCCAGGTATCCTACCGCGAAACGATTACAACCAACATTACGCATAGGGAGCTTTATAAGAAGCAGTCCGGCGGTCGGGGTAAGTTCGCCGATATGGAATTCGAAATTGCGCCTCTGGATTATTTTAAAGATCAGTACGAAGAGGATGACAAGAAGGTTTCCATGGGTGAAGGCTTCATGTTTATTGATGAAATCGTCGGGGGTAACATCCCTCGTGAATTCATTCCTGCTGTTGAAAAGGGATTTAAGCAGGCAATGAGCGGTGGAATTCAAGCCGATTATCCCGTACAAAATATCGGAGTTCGTTTGTATGACGGTTCTTATCACGATGTCGATTCCGATGCATTTAGTTTTGAGCTTTGTGCTAAGTTAGCTTTTAGGAATTCAACCCGTAAGGCTAACCCTACGATCTTGGAACCGATCATGGATGTCGAAATTATTACTCCCGAAGAGTATATGGGAGATGTGATTGGTGACCTTAACGGACGACGGGGTATCATCGGTAAGATGGATAATAATAATGAAGGGTCGGTCGTGACCGCGAAAGTACCGCTGGCCGAAATGTTCGGTTATTCTACTGATCTTAGGTCAATTACACAGGGACGTGCGGTTTATTCCATGGAATTTGCCGAATATTCACCGGTTCCTGATAATATTGAAAAAGAAATTTTAGAATCCAGAGCTTAAACATCATTAATAATAAAGTATTATGGCAAAAGAGACATATCAGCGAAATAAGCCACATGTAAACATAGGAACGATCGGTCACGTGGATCACGGGAAGACGACCCTGACGGCGGCGATCACGACGGTGATGGC
>Ga0102944_1002454_pt1 | contig 10853 bp, 10 predicted proteins | sample SalPonD_shore_MG_FD_78172 | JGI IMG/M metagenome (GOLD analysis project Ga0102944, IMG submission 78172) | Salt pond soil microbial communities from South San Francisco under conditions of wetland restoration - Salt Pond MetaG... | ecosystem: Environmental > Aquatic > Marine > Intertidal zone >... | reverse complement strand
GCTCATTGCGGTGCTGACCGACCTGCCGCCGATCCGCGCCCTCGCCGCCGACTATCTGCCGTGGGCTGCCGCCATGCCGCTGATCGCAGTCTGGAGCTACCTGCTGGACGGCGTGTTCATCGGCGCCACGCGTCCCGGGGCCATGCGTGACACCATGCTGATCGCCGTGTTCGGCGCCTATCTGCCGGTGTGGTATCTCACCCGGTCCATGGGCAACGACGGCCTCTGGCTGGCGTTCACCGTGTTCACAACGGTACGGTCGGCGGCCCTTGGGTGGCTGTTTCTGCGGACGTTCCGCAGACGAGGCTGGATGTCATCGGACGCCACCGCGATCCGCTGACACCCGCCCCGCTACCCGGTATGAAGCTCGCGGGTCAGCCTGTACAGCCTTCGATACCGCTCGAGCTTACGGGTCAGATAGTCGTGACGCCCCGGATCGGGCTGGTGGGTATCCAGCACCGCCGGCGTGGTGCAGACCTCGCGGATGGCGGTATCGACCTCCTCCGGCATCGTGGCGATCCGGGCGAGCCGGGCCGCGCCGAACGCCGGTCCGACGGCACCGCTCTCGCGGTACTCCAGGGGAACGCCCAGCGCATCGGCACACAGCTGGCGCCAGAACCGTGAGCGCGCACCGCCCCCCAGAACGGAGAGTCGCTTCGCAGCGGCACCGGCCGCGTTCAGCGCGTCGAGCCCATCGCAGAAGGAGAATGCGACGCCCTCCATGACGGCCAACGCCATGTCCTCCACCCGCGAGTTCGCCCGCAGCCCGTGAAAGATCCCCACGGCCCCAGCGTCGTTGTGGGGCGTGCGCTCACCGGCGAGATACGGCAGAAACAGCAGATCGCTCTCCAGTGCGCCCCGTCGTTCGACCAGATCGATCAGATCACCCACCTCGCGGCCAACGACCCCCGCGAACCATCTCAGGGACTCGGCGGCGGAGAGCGTGACCGCCATCTGATGCCAGCGGCCGGGCAGACAGTGGCAGAACGCGTGGACCGTACGCTCGGGCAACGGCCGGTGTGCGTCCGAGGCGACGAAGACGACTCCGGATGTACCGAGCGAGAGGAAGCCCTGGCCGGCGTCGACCACGCCGGCACCCACCGCGCCGGCGGCGTTGTCGCCAGCGCCCGCAACCACCGGTACGCGGGGCAGAGCGAGCCGCTCCGAGGCCTCCGCCGTCACCCGGCCGACGACGTCGGAGCCCTCGTGAAGCGTGGGCAGCTGCTCGCGGCCGAGGCCACACGCCTCGACAAGCGTGTCGTCCCAGTCCCGCCGGGCCGGATCGAGCCATACGGTCCCGGAGGCGTCGGACATCTCGGTCACGCGCGCGCCCGTGAGCCGGAAGACAATGTAGTCTTTGGGCAGCATGACGGTCGCCACCCGCGCCATCGCATCAGGCTCGTTTCGCGCAAGCCAGAGCAGCTTCGGTGCCGTGAAGCCCGGCATACAGAGATTGCCGCTGCGCCGCCGCAGATCCGGGACGCGGCGCTCGAGCTCGTCGCACTCGGCGACGCTGCGGCCGTCGTTCCACAGGATCGCCGGACGGATTACCTCCCCTTCGGCATCGAGCAGGACGGCACCGTGCATCTGCCCCGCTACCCCGATCGCCGCAACGGCCTCGAGCCGCGCGCCCTGGTCCGCCAGCGAGCGCATCGCCGCGACACACGCCTGCCACCACATCTCCGGAGACTGCTCCGACCAGGAGGGCCTTGGATGAGAGACGTCGTAGCCCTCGCCCGCCTCGAACCTCACCTCGCCACTGTCGCCAAGCAGAACCGCCTTGACGCCGGAGGTACCCACATCCAGCCCCAGATAGAGCGTCCTTTCGTTCACCACGTCACCTCGCTGTCGTTGTCCCTCACGGGGGCCGTTGATCCCGCCGGGGCGAGCCGACTGCTTGAATGCCGCCGCTCGCGACCCGATCTCTCAATCCTGTCACAGGCAATATCCGGTATCAGCGAGTCCGTGTGTCTCGCCGACAGGGGCCACCCGCCAGCACCGCACCCCGTCCACCGGCGCCGGCCATGCTGATACCACGCATTACCTCCTGGCGGACGGTTGCCGGGCATTCCGTCGATGCCCTCGAGAGGTAATGCCACGCGTCACTGCTCCGGCGCCCTTCGTCGGCAACGCTATGGCGACGGGGCGCAGCGGAATGTCCCCATCGGCGGGACCGTCCGTGAGCCGGCTGGCTACGGGTGGCCACCTCTGACCGGAAAAGTACAACCCCTGCGAAGGAGGCATCATGGAGTATCGTCAACTGGGCCACACCGGCCTCAAGGTCTCCGAACTCTGTCTCGGTACCATGACCTTCGGGTCGAACTTCATCAACATCGCCGAGGTCGGCCAGAGCGACGCCGACCGACTCGTCGGCCGCGCCCGCGACGCCGGCGTGAATTTCTTCGACACCGCGGACGTCTACTCGAGAGGCGAATCCGAGGAGATCCTCGGCCGCAGCCTCGCCAATCTCGGCGTTCCCCGGGACGAGGCCGTGATCGCCACCAAGGTCCGGGGCCCCATGAGCGAGGGCGCGGCTACGGGCGAAGGCGACCCCAACAACGTCGGGCTGTCCCGCAAACACATCATGGCCGCCTGCGAGTCCAGCCTGAAGCGCCTCGGCACCGACCACATCGACCTCTATCAGGTGCACGGCTGGGATATCAGGACGCCGTTGGAAGAGACGATGCGCGCACTGGACGACCTGGTGCGGGACGGTAAGGTCCGCTACATCGGCTGCTCCAACTGGCCGGCTCGCCACCTGGCAAGGGCGCTGGCGCTGTCCGAGGCGACCGGCCGCGAGCGATTCGTGTCCCTGCAGGCCTACTATTCCCTGGCCGGAAGGGATCTCGAACACGAGCTGCTGCCGCTGGCCCGGGAGATGGGGCTCGGCGTGATGCCCTGGTCGCCGCTCTCGGGCGGCTACCTGAGCGGCAAGGTAAGGCGCGACAGAGGCGCGCCCGATGGATCGCGACGCGCCGGTTTCGACTTCCCGCCGGTCGACGAGCGGGTGTTCGATGCCATCGAGGCACTGGAAGCCGTCGCCGCGGAATGCGACGCGACCGTTCCCCAGGTCGCGCTGGCGTGGCTGCTGCACCGTGACGGGGTCAGCTCCGTGATCATCGGCGCGAAGCGAATGGAGCAGCTCGAGGACAATCTCGGTGCGGTGAACGTGTCTCTGTCCAGTGAGCAGATCGAACGGCTGGCCGCGACCACGGCCCCGGCCCCGATATATCCGGAGTGGATGGTGGCACGGCAGAACCAGAGCCGCTGATCGCGCCGCCACGGGCTCGGGGCGCCCGCGCGTCCCGGGCCACCGGTCACACGTTCGGCGCGCGCAGCGCCTTCCCCAGCTCGCCGATAATGCCCCGCCGGAACACCAGCACGCAGACGATGAAGATGCCCCCGGTCACCACTTCGACCCAGGAGCCGATGCTGCTCAGCTGATTCTGCAGCGTAACCACGGTCACCGCACCGACGACGGGGCCGAAGATGGTGCCGAGCCCGCCGAGCAGCGTCATCAGGATCACCTCTCCGGAGGTCTGCCAGTGAACGTCGGTCAGCGAGGCGAACTGGAATACCACCGCCTTCGTCGCACCTGCCAGTCCGGTCAGGGCCGCGGAGATAACGAACGCCTGGAGCTTGCAGCGCGCGACGTTGTAGCCGAGCGATAGCGCCCGCGGCTCGTTCTCCCGAATCGCGAGCAGCACCTTGCCGAAGGGGGAGTGGATGGTGCGGTGAATGATCACGAACCCGATCAGGAAGATGCCGAACACCGTGTAGTACATCTGCAGCGGCTGGGAGAGGTCGATGAGGCCGAGCAGATGGCCACGCGGGATGCCCTGCAGGCCGTCCTCGCCGTGGGTGAACGGCACCTGCAGCGCCAGAAAGTAGATGATCTGCGCCAGCGCCAGGGTCACCATGGCGAAATAGATGCCCTGCCGCCTTATCGCCAGGGCGCCGAAGATGTAGCCGAGCACCAGCGCGAGCAGCGTTCCGAGCAGGATGCCCGGAATCGGCGCGACCCCCCATACCTTGATCGCGTGACCGGTGATGTAGGCCGCCCCGCCGAAGAACGCCGCATGACCGAAGGACAGCAGGCCCGTGTAGCCGAGCAGAAGATTGAAGGCGCACGCGAACAGCGCGAAGCAGAGCACCTTCATCACGAACACGGGATAGGCGAAGTACGGCGCGATCAGGCCCGCGACGATGAGAATGGCCCAGAGTATTCGGTTGATGCGCACGCCTAGTTCTCCTTTCCGAACAGACCGGCCGGCCGGAACAGCAGCACCAGCACCATGAGAAAGAAGATCACCGTATTGGATGCCGGCGGATAGACGACCTTGGTCAGCCCCTCGATCAGCCCTAGCGCAAGACCGGAGACGATCGCTCCCATGATCGATCCCATGCCGCCGATGACCACTACCGCAAACACCGTGATGATCACGTTCGCACCCATCAGCGGGCTGACCGAGTAGATCGGCGCCGCCAGCACGCCGGCCAGTGCGGCGAGCGCCGTGCCGAAGCCGAAGGTCAGCGTCACCATGAGCGGCACATTGATGCCGAACGCCTGGGCGAGCTCGGGCTTTTCCACACCCGCGCGCAGATAGGAGCCGATCCGGGTCCGCTCTATGAGGAACCACGTTCCGGCGCAGACGAGCACCGAGAAGACGATCACGAACATCCGGTATTTCGGGAACATCATGAAACCGAGGTTGACCACGCCCCGCAACGACTCGGGCTGGCCGGGATAGGGCGTACCGGAGACGTTGAAGTAGTTCGTGAAGATGCCCTGCAGCACCAGCGCGAGGCCGAAGGTGAGCAGCAGCCCGTAGATATGGTCGAGGTCATAGAGACGGCGCAACATGGTGCGCTCGATGAGCATGCCGAAGCCGCCGACGAGGATGGGCGCGAGCACCAGCGATACCCAGAAGCCGATGTGCAGCCCCTCGATGCCGAGCCACACGCCGAGGTAGTTGTATACGATGAGCGCGACGAACGCGCCCAGCATGTACAGCGCCCCGTGGGCGAAGTTGATGACGTTGAGCATGCCGAAGATGACGGCAAGCCCCAGACTGAGCATCGCGTAGAAGACCCCGTTGTTCAGGCCCAGCATGGCCTGAGCAAGGATCAGGTTGAACGACATGTGTGCGACCCCTCCGCCGTCCTTGACGGTCCGCCGGCGCCCTCCGCCGGCGGACCGTCATCCAGCCTTCCCCGGGGCGGTGTTGCCCCGGGCTCTACACGCCTACTGGCTGACGAGCGGGCACTTGCTCTCGGAGAGCGGAATGAATGCCTTGTCCGCGGGAATCGTGCTGACCACGGACATAAGGTCCCAGTCGCCGTCGGACTCGGACGGCTTTTTCACCTTGAGCAGATACATGTCGTGGGCCATCAGGCCGTTGGGCTCGATGTGGCCGTCGCTGACGAAAAAGTCGTTGATCGTCATGTCGCCGAGCTTCGCACGCACGGCGTCCGCATCGTCGGTGCCGGCTTCCTTGACGGCTTCGAGATAGTGGGTGACCGCGGAATACACGCCCGCCTGCACCATGGTGGGCATGGCGCCATGCTTGTCATAGAAGCGCTTCGACCACTTGCGGGAGGCCTCGTTGCGGTCCCAGTAGAACGCGGAGGTGAACTGCAGCCCCTGCGCGACCTTCAGCCCCATGCTCTTGACGTCGGTGATGAACACCAGCATGCCGGCCATCTGCTGACCGCCCTGGACGATGCCGAACTCCTGGGCCTGCTTGATGGCATTGACCGTGTCCTGACCGGCGTTCGCCAGACCGATCACATCGGCGCCGGAAGACTGGGCCTGCAGCAGGTACGAGGAGAAGTCGTTGGTGGACAGCGGAGCGTTGACGTTGCCGACTTCCTTGCCACCGAGCTCCTTGACCACGCGCGCCGTGTTGCTGTGCAGCGAGTGTCCGAACGCATAGTCGGCGGTGATGAAGAACCAGCTCTTGCCGCCGTTCTTCACGATGGCGGTCGCCGTGCCCACCGGCAGGGAATAGGTGTCGTAGACGTAATGGATGCCGTACTTGGTGCACTGGTCCTCGGTGAGCGAGGTGGAGCCCGAGCCGGCGGCCATCGTGATGGTCTTCTTGTTCGAGGCGAGGTTCTGGACCGCCAGGGCGACCGAGGAGTTGTCCAGCCCGGTCATCATGTCGACGTTGTCGGCGTCGATCCACTTGCGGGCGATGCTGGCGGCGACGTCCGGCTTGTTCTGGTGGTCGGCGGAGACCAGCTGGATCTTCTCGCCGAGCACCTTGCCGCCGAAATCGTCAATCGCCATCTGGGCCGCGGTCACGGCGCCGGGCCCCTCGAGCGACTTGTATACACCCGACATGTCGCTCAGAACGCCGATCTTGACGCTGCCGTGGGACGCACCGGCCGCGGCCGCGATACCGCTGACCGCCATGGCGCCCGCCGCGCAGGCTGCTGCGAGTAGCCTCATTGTCATCATATGCTCCGTCCTCCTGGGTTTTTATTCCGGACCCCGGGGGTCCGCGCTTACACGCTCAGGTACTCGTTGAGCCGCTCCATCCGGCTCTCGAGGTCGTTCGCTTCGATCATTTCGACCACGCGCCCGTGCTCGATCACGTAGTGCCGATCGGCCAGCGGTGCGGCGAAACGGAAGTTCTGCTCGACGAGCACGATCGTGAAGCCCTCGCTCTTGAGCTGCCGGATGACCTGCCCGAGTGTCTGCACGATCACGGGCGCGAGCCCCTCGGTAATCTCGTCGAGCAGCAGCAGCCGGGCGCCGGTGCGCAGGATGCGCGCGATGGCGAGCATCTGCTGCTCGCCGCCGGACAGGCGCGTTCCGGGGCTGCGCCGGCGCTCCTTCAGGTTGGGAAACATGTCGTAGATCTCGTCGACGCTCATGCCCCGTTCGCCGAGGGCGGGCGGCAGCCGCAGGTTCTCGTCCACGTTGAGGCTGGCGAAGATGCCGCGCTCCTCAGGACAGTAGCCAAGCCGGCCCGCGTGCGCGATGCGGTGGCTCGCCATGTGGATTACCTCCTGACCGCGCACGCGAATCGACCCCTCGCGTCGGCCGACGAGACCGAGCACCGACTTCAGCGTGGTGGTGCGGCCGGCGCCGTTTCGCCCGAGCAGCGTGACCAGCTCGCCCTCGCGCACCGAGATGTCGATGCCATGCAGCACGTGGGATTCGCCGTACCATGTGTTGAGATTCTCGATACGGAGCAGCTCCGCGGAGGCGTCACTCGGCATCGCTCGTCCCCATGTAGGCTTCCATGACCTGAGGATCCCGGGAGACCGTCTCGTAGGGACCCTCGGCGAGAATCTCGCCGCGTGCCAGCACCGTGATGGTGTCGGCGAGGGTGGATACCACGCTCAGATTGTGCTCCACCATGAGGACGGTGCGGCCCTGCGCCACGCGCCTTATCAGCTCCGTTACGCGTCCCACGTCCTCCGAGCCCATGCCCTGGGTCGGCTCGTCCAGCAGCATCATGTCCGGTTCGAGCGCCAGCGTCGTGGCGATCTCCAGGGCGCGCTTGCGGCCGTAGGCGAGCTCCACGGCGGGGACGTCGGCGAATTCCGCGAGGCCGACCGAGTCGAGCAGCTCGGTGGCGCGATCGTTGAGGCGATCGAGCATCCGGTCGGAGCGCCAGAAATGGTAGGTCACGCCCAGCTTGCGCTGCAGGGCGACCCGGACGTTGTCCAGCGCGGTGAGATGGGGGAAGACCGCGGAGATCTGGAACGAGCGTATGACGCCCATGTTCGCGATCTCGGCGGGTCTCCGGGTGGTGATGTCCGCCCCGCGATAGTGAATGCGGCCATTGCTCGGTGACAGGAACTTGGTCAGCAGATTGAAGACGGTGGTCTTGCCCGCGCCGTTCGGGCCGATCAGCGCGTGGATCGTGCCCTCCCGAACACTGAGGTTCACGTTGTTGACGGCAGTGAACCCCTTGAAGTCCTTGGTCAGCCCCTGCGTCTCCAGTATGGAGTCCGTCATCGTCGCCGCTCTCTCCTCCCCACGGATTACCCAGCGGGCGTCCATACCGGCCGTACCGCGGCTTCTAATTCTATGAAAGGCGGGCGCATTGCCTGTCCCCGAGGCCTGACCCCGGCCGTCCCCGCCCCGCCACTCGTCGGTAGATTGGACGATGCCTCGCTACAGGCTGTCAACAGAAGATGACAGATCGTTCATTTTCCGGCCGCGCCGCGTCTGCGAATGCACCCCGTTGGCTACCGGCACAACTGCGCATCCTGCGCGTCGATCGAGTCCAATGCGGCTCCCGCAAACGCTGCAAGGTTGTCCACGTCCTCGAGCAGGATGTCGTTGCGTGCGTCCCGTATCCAGCCCCACTGACGAAATCGGGCAAACACCCGGCTGAGCGTTGCCGGGGACAGGCCGAGATAGTTGGCCAGATCGCCCCGTGACATGGGCAGGACGAACCGGGTCCGCGAAAGGCCCTGACGTCCATAACGGTCAGCGAGGCTCAGCAGGGTCGCCGCGAGGCGCTGCCCCGCCGGCCGCCCGGTCATTCCATCCAGGCTGCGCGGACCGGCGAAATGCTTCCGGCTCATCATTCGCAGCAACTGGTATCGCAGACCGGGCAGGGTGCCGGCCAGCCGGTGCAGCTCGTCGAAGGGGATCCGGCAGACGCTGGTCGTCTGCAGCGCGATCGCCTGACAGACATGCGCACCGGAGCTCAGGCCCTCGAACCCGAGCATCTCACCGGGCAGGAAGAAGCCGAGGATTCGCGAGTCGCCGCCAGTGGCGCTGGAGACGATCTTCATCGCGCCCGAGCGGACCATGAAGAGCGCCGAGAATCGCTCGTTCTCGTCGTAGAGGATATCGTTCTGCCTCAGAAGCACGTTGTGCTGGACGATCCGTTCGAGGGCGTCGATCTCGCCGGCATCGAGCTCCAGAGGCAGACACAGCTCCGCGATGGGGCATTGGCGACAGGAGCTGCGCAACGTGCGCAGATCCACCCTGCGAGTGGCTGTCGACCCGAGCATCGTCTGCACTCCCCGCCCCGCCCGGATGCCGGGGCGATTGTCGAAGCCAATTGCACGCCGCCGCTATTGCGGCCGCGTCTACTTCCAGTGTAGCAACCTCCCTTCGGGCACTCGCAAAACACGATTTCCGGGGATTTGTTGTCCTGGGTCAACTGAGTGAACGAGCGCCATTGTCGCGGCGCCGCCTGAGCGGTAAAAGTGCGATCGTCTGGGGATCCGTAATTCACGGGCGAATACCGCAGGGAGGCGACAGATGCGGGATGAGCCGACTACCGGCGCAACAACGCGACGCGTCGTTGGTGGGGAGATCGTCAACGGGACCACGCTCTCGCTGGCGGACGTCGTTGCCTGGCTATGTGCCGATGACGGCTGCGCGCGACTCTTTCGCCGCTACCCCCAACTCGACCCGGACCAGCTGCGCGAGGCCGTCGAGCGGGCGGCGAAGTATGGCCTGACGGAGCGACCGTCGGACCCGGCGGGCGGTTCGAACTCGGCGGCAGCGACCAGCGACTGACTCCGCGCGCCACGGCGCGTAACTCGTAGATCCGATACATCCGAGGGCGGGGCGGGGGGCCCCGCGAATCGGGCCGTATCGGTCCGTAGCAACGCCCGGACGGTACGCTCCGGGGCCGTCCGGAGATTTCGATCGGTATGCACTATTTCTCACACGGCCCGGTGCCCGGCCGTGAACAGGTGCGGGCGAAGCTCGAGCGGCTCGGCCTGCGACCGGATGTGGTCGTGGCCGACCGCAACGGCACCACCGTCGCCATCGACGCGACTTCGGGCCGGACGGCCGTCGGCCACACCGGCTATCTGTCGGTGGTCGAGCTTCCGGCGATCGCGGACGTCATCGTGAAACCGGGACCGGTCACCACGGAGTTACGTCTGGTGCTGCGGGGACGCGACGACGGGGCGCTCAGTCTCTATTTCGTGGATTCCGGGCAGGCCCGGCTGGCACAGCTCCAGCTCGCGATCACGCTCGTTCGCTGGCGCGCCCTGGGCAACCCCGACGACTGACGGTGCTCACCGGCTCCGCGCCCGTCAATCGCGAGCGGGCGGGCGATTACCCTCGATGCGCTCGGCGGCCTGTTCCAGCGCCGTCTGGACGTCCTGGCGACTGCTCGTGATCGCCTGCAGTGCCGCGGCCATCCGGGCCCAGAATCGCCCTATCTCCGGCACGTCGGGCGCCGGCTCGCCGTTGCGGACACTGACCATCGTGGCCTGGATACGGGGCTCGTCGGCGCGCTGTTTGAACGCGCTCGTGCTCGCCGGCACACCCGGCGGGCCGACCCCGGCCATGGCCTTCCGCCCCGCCTCCGACATCAGGTAGCGCTCGACGAACGCCACCGCCTGAACCTTGTCGGGGCTGGAAGCGCTGATCATTGCCCCCCACACACCCACGAACGGCTTCGCCGGCTTGCCGCCAACCGAGGGAATGGGCGCGACACCGAAGTCGATACCGCTGTTGCTGAGCCGGGCCCAGGACCATGGACCGTTGATGGTCATGGCGACGTCGCCGCTCGCAAAGGCCGACACCGCGTCCGCATAGGTCGCGCCGCGCGGCATGACGCCCTCCTCTATGAGATGCACGAGAAGCGTCGCGCCCTTGACCGCGCCGTCGGCGTCCACGCCGGTGTCACCCGTGTCGTAGCCGCCTTCATCTCCCTGCTTGAAGATATAGCCGCCATTCGCGGCGAGGAGCGGCCAGGTGAAGTAGGGATTGTTGTAGTCCCAGAGAATGGCGTGCCTGCCGTCCTTGCGAAGCTTCCTGTCAACGGCGATGACATCGTCGAACGTCTTGGGGGGCGTCGACACGAGATCCCGGTTGTAGATGAGCCCCACCGCCGTCAGCCGGAATGGATAACCGT